>OOCV01000205.1_pt1 | contig 49008 bp, 48 predicted proteins | sample 1671061 | NCBI WGS metagenome assembly OOCV01 (sample SAMN06348118, study PRJEB24527) | human gut metagenome | biome: human gut; feature: ankylosing spondylitis patient; material: feces | host: Homo sapiens | place: China | collected 2015-10
TAGGGAGGGGGGATTCGAAACACCCCTCCCTACCTCTGGCCCGCGCGGAGCGCAAGCCATTTGACCGAAAGAAAAACATCCCCCGCGCTACCAGCGCGAGAACCAGCTTAAAGAAAAAACCAGCTCTGCCTCTGGCCCGCGCGGAGCGCAAGCCGCTTGACCAAAAGAAAAAACCAGCCCCGCGCCACCGGCGCGCGATCCCACTTAAAGAAAACTCTAACCCTGCACACGCCCACCCAAAAGCAAGGATCCTGTCATAAATCGCTGCCCAATCGAAGAAAGGATGCCCATAAAAATGGAAAAAAACATTGCTGTCATCTGGGGCGACTGCTCCAGCCCCGAGATCGTGAAGCAGACCCTCCGCGTTCTCGATAAGGTGGCCGAAAAGTACGGCCACACCTTCCACTACACCGACGCCGCAATGGGCGGTGAGGCCATCGACAAGTACGGCGACCCGCTGCCCCAGCATGAGCTGGACAAGTGCCTCGCGGCCGACAGCGTCCTTCTGGGCGCTGTGGGCGGCCCCAAGTGGGAGGGCCTGCCCGGTGAGCAGCGCCCCGAAAAGGGTCTGCTCCGCCTCCGCGCCGGCATGGGCCTCTACTCCAACAACCGCCCGGCCAAGATCTGGCCCCAGCTGGCCCCGGCCAGCCCCCTCAAGCCCGAGATCGTGGCCAAGGGCATCGACTTCATCATCGTGCGTGAGCTCATCGGCGGCGTCTACTTCGGCAAGCACGAGACTTACACGCTGGAAAACGGCGAGAAGCAGGCGGTGGACTCCATGCCCTACTCGGAGCACGAGATCGAGCGCATCGGCCGCATCGGCTTTGAGACGGCCATGAAGCGCCGCAAGAAGCTCTGCTGCGTGGATAAGGCCAACGTGCTGGATACCAGCCGCCTCTGGCGTGCGGTCATGCACCGCCTGCAGGCTGAGTACCCCGAGGTGGAGTACAGCGAGATGTTCGTGGACAACTGCGCCATGCAGGTCGTCAAGGACCCCAGCCAGTTCGACGTCATCGTCACTGAGAACATGTTCGGCGACATCATCTCCGACGAGGCCTCCATGATCACCGGCTCCATCGGCATGATCCCCTCGTCCAGTCTGGGCGACGGCACCCGGGGCCTGTATGAGCCCATCCACGGCTCTGCCCCCGACATCGCGGGCAAGGACATCGTCAACCCCACCGCCTGCATCCTCTCCGCCGCCATGATGCTGCGCTACTCCTTCGGTATGGTCGAGGAGGCTGACGCCATTGAGAACGCGGTGAATAAGGTTCTGGACAAGGGCCTGCGCACCGCCGACAACATGAGCGAGGGCTGCACCTGCCTCGGCTGCACCGCCATGGGTGACGCTATTCTCGCGGAGATTTGAGTTTACCGGAAAGTAATAGGATAAAGTGGTAATATCCCGCCGCTGTTCGCTGTTTGGTGAATGGCGGCGGTTTATATGTCTTGTGCTTTGTCAAAATTTATGTTATGCTGTAACCAATGTCAGTGATGGCAGGAAAAAGGCGCTGTGTCCAAAACGCAGGCGGCTGACTCCTTACCGGCACCTAAGCGCCGGGTAAGGCAGTTTTTCTTGAAGTTGCCACTCCCCGAGTGCTCAAGGGCAGGAAGGGGGTGTGGACCATGACGTTCTCCGATGTTGCAATATTACTGACGCTTCTTGGCGGAGCAATTTTTGTTACATTCCAGATCACATGGACGATCGCACATGAGAACCATGACGATAAAAAACGCAAGAAAAAATGACCGCCTCAGAGTTCCAAGCCGAGCGGTCATTTTCTCTTGACTGATCTGGTAAGGAGCTAGTCGTTTGCAGACACAGCGCCTTTCTAATTGTAGTATAGTCAAATTTCTTTGGGTTGTCAAGCATAGAGAACGAGCCATCAGAATGAATACAATGTCAGCAAATTCTGCTTTCTGCCTTAAAGTGTGAAATAGATTCATTTGACAAATCAATTTATGTAAACTATACTAAACCCTGTCTTTAACAATAAAAATAGCCCGTGTGCCGGGATGGATAAACAGAGATAGGATGGGAAAAACGATATGCTGACACTGGATAAGATCTACCACGCCGCCTTTGTCCTCAAGGACGTAGCCCGCAAGACCGACCTCATCGAGGCACCCCGGCTCTCCAAGGACTGCCAGCTCTACCTCAAGACCGAGAACCTGCAGGTGACCGGCAGCTTCAAGGTGCGCGGCGCTTATTATAAGATCAGCCAGCTCTCCAAGGAAGAGAGCGACAAGGGCGTCATCGCCTGCTCGGCGGGCAACCACGCACAGGGCGTGGCGCTGGCCGCTACCCGCCGCGGCATCAAGAGCATCGTCTGTATGCCGGACGGCGCGCCCATCATGAAGGTTGAGAACACCAAGAACCTCGGCGCAGAGGTCTGCCTCGTACCCGGCACCTACGACGACGCCCACGACAAGGCCGTGGAGCTGCAGGAAGAGACGGGCATGACCTTCATCCACCCCTATGACGACGAGCAGGTCATCGCCGGTCAGGGTACCATCGGCCTCGAAATTCTCGACCAGCTGCCTGATGTGGATGCCGTCATCGTGCCTGTGGGCGGCGGCGGACTCATCTCCGGCGTGGCCTTCGCCATCAAGAGCCTGAAGCCCGACGTCAAGGTCTACGGCGTGCAGGCCGAGGGCGCACCCAGCATGTACCGCTCCCTCCATGAGCACAAATACCAGACCCTCTCTGCCGTCTCCACCTTCGCAGACGGCATTCAGGTCAAGACCCCCGGCGAGCTGACCTACAAGCTCTGCGAGGAGTATGTGGACGACATCGTCACTGTCACCGAGGACGAGACTGCAGCCGCCATCCTCTCCCTGATGGAGAACCAGAAGCTGGTGGCCGAGGGTGCAGGCGCAGTGCCTGTGGCGGCGGCGCTCTTCCACAAGCTGCCCATCGAGGGCAAGAAGGTCGTCTGCCTCGTCTCCGGCGGCAACATCGACGTGAACATCCTCAACCGCGTCATCACCCGCGGCCTCGTCATGAGTGGCCGCAAAGCCAACCTGACCATCGCGCTGGAAGACAAGCCCGGCCAGCTGCAGCAGGTGGCCGACATCGTCTCTCGCTGCGGCAGTAATGTGGTGTCCGTCCTCCACGACGGCTCCGACCCCAATATGCCCATCTCCAGCTGCTTCCTCAAGCTGACCCTCGAGACCCGCGACAACGCCCAGATCGAGCAGATCCGGCAGGAGCTCACCAAGGCAGGCTTCCAGCTGGTGGCCGAGCGCGTATAACTTTATCAGAAGATGCAGAAACGCCGCCCGAATGGGCGGCGTTTCGTTTTGTCAGCCGATGATCTCGTACTGGAAATATTCGCACTTGAGCTTGCTGCCTACGTCGATCTCCGGCGGCAGGAGCGCCAGTGCCACCGGGTTCAGCTCGTCGCTCTCGATGTCGGTGCGGCGCAGATTGACGTAATCGCCGTCAAAGCTCACGACTTCGTAATACCAAGGCCCCATACTGTTCCCTCCCGTGATTCATTCCGGTGTGTTCTCTTTTTCCTGCTTCCGCCAGTGGCAGTACGGCCCGAGGATGCAGACGGCGGCGAGTATCATCACCGCGAGGATGATGCTGGTGACGGTCTGATTGTCGGAGAAAAAGAAGAACAGCAGCTGTCCGCCGCCCACGATGAGCTCCAGCACACCCAGAAGCCTCTGCCAAAGGCGGCGGGCCTCGGCGCTGGCGGATTCCAGCCGCTTGCCCAGTATGCCAGGCAGCTCGAGGCGGAGGACGTCCGCAATGCCCCAGATGAGGAAGATGATGCCGATGACAAGATGGTGTACCATAAGCCGCGCTCCTTTCTGCGTTACGCGCTGAACAGGAAAACTTTTACAGTGCAAGTATATCATATCGGTGAGACCCCGGCAAGGACGGGATTTGGAGTGGGCTGAAGGGCGATTAAGTTTGGTGCCATAACGATTTTCTGTTTAGCTTAGATGGTCAATGGCATACTGCGCTTCGGATGCTGTAAACTGCTCACCGTATTCAGAAGTAAGCTGGTCATAAACGGCGCTCTTAGACATGGACATTCCCGTGTAATATTCCTGTGCTTTTGCAAGAGCGTTTGCGTTCCAGTCTACGCCTGTCATATTATCAATAGCATACTGTGCTGCATCCGCAGAGAACCCCTCACCATAAGAGGAAGTCAGTTGGTCATAAACGCCTTTTTTCGACATATGGAGATTTTTAGCATATGACAAGCCCTTTGTTAAAGCATTTTGGTATTCTGTTGAGACGTCTGCACTTGGAGTTGTTACCGACCCAGAATAGGTGGAATAGTTTGATTTTGACGAGGAGTAAGAAGATTTAACACTTGCACTGTTGTACCCTGATGTTTTCGAGGTGCTCTCTCCCAAACTTCCTAATACAACTATCGCCAGTACAGCACAAAGGACTATTCCAATCCACCGGGGCGTCTTTTTATTTGTCTGTCCCACGTTCTTTGCAATAGTCTGCGTACTTTCCTGCACCTTCTGCCCACAACTTGAGCAAAATAGAGCATCATCATCTAGTGGAGCTCCACATTTTTTGCAATACATTTATTATTCACACCCTTTACGATTCGCTTGCACTAGCTCTTACAAAATATATTGTAACTTCCGAACTTCCTGTTTTGGGAAGACTCATCATAAATGTTTCATCCTTATAGACGGCGTAAACAGGTTTGCTCTCCACTCCTTCAAATGTGACTTCATATACAAGAGAACCATCGCCTAATTTTTCTGTCTCTTCTGCGCAGTAGCGCCAAGTATAATTGAGATTTATCCCATCGCTAAGAGTGTCCATTGTTCCGGTTCCGTCAGTACTAAACGTAACCGTCGCTTTTTTGTAGTCCATTAAATCATTAGAAGTATTGATATCAACTCCCGCTTTTTTTGATTGCCACTCTCCACAAATCTTAATAGCTGGGTCGTCTTTTTTCGCTGGTGTTGACCCGAACATACGAATTCCAAACGCCGCTGCTAAGATAACGAGTACAGCAATAATAGCAATGATAACTTTTTTAGGGGAAGGTTTGGTTGTAGCTTTAGAGGTTTGAATACCGGCATCTTCACTCCAACCGCAGTTTTCACAGGTCGATACACCATCGGGCAGTTTGTTTCCACACTTCGGGCAGTACATTCACTTTTCCTCCTTTTGGGACACGTAATGAACCACGACAAGGCCGATTGCCGCAAGCACAAACATCGCAGTCAGCACAAAGAATGCCGTTGCATACGTTCCGTTAATGATATAGTTATAAGCATCTCCGCCAACATAGGCATTCACATATTTATGAGGGTAGGAATCACCGGAATCATACCGGAACATCTTATCAAGACCTTTATAGAATGTAAAAGCTCCACAGCACAGGGACACAACTGCCAGATAGCACCAAACGCTCCATTTGGTCTTTTCTGCCTTTTGGGTGTTCTGTTCCGGTACAGTCAGTGCTTGCTCCTCAATAGGAGAGGAGGCAGCTTCCTGATTGTTTTGCGGCACTTCCCAACCACATTTTTCGCATTTTGATTGTCTGCTCGAAATCATTGCTCCACATTTTTTACAGTACATTGTAATTCCTCCTGATTTCAAAAATTGCACTTTCTAACAGCTTGTTTCTTCGTCCTCCTTTCCATTTTCTTCATTATACATCACTGAACTACAAATGTATACACTTATAGTTCAATTCTTATAATTGTAGTCTACAAATCGTTCTCTTTTTTGGCTACACTTGTAGTGGAAAGAGGTGCATCATGGAGAACTATTCAAATAAAAAGCTAATAATCCGTCCCCGCCGGGCCGCATTGGGTAAGACTGCTGTTGTCTCTGTGCGCCTTTCAGAGGATACGATCAAGCGGCTTGATACCATTACCACCCGCACCGGACACAGCCGTAATGAGTTGATTCAGCTGTGTGTGGAGTTTGGCTTGGAGAATATGGAAATTAAAGAGGACTAATAATCATATGCTGTTAAATGTAAAGGGGGCGACTGTATATCGTACAAACTGCGCCGTTCTCCGTTGTTCCTTTATTTTGACTCAAGCATTGCGTCAAAAGTTTTTCAACTGATATTTTTTAACTTGACAGGCTCTCAAAGTTCAGTTAAAATAACATGGTAAGCTTTATAAAGTAAGCCTTATAAAAAGTAGTATATGGGTAGTAATAGAGTGACCAATAAGGCTACCTGACGATTCAAAGACAAGAAAAACAACGATAATGCGCCATCGCCAAGCGGTAAGGCAGGGGACTTTGACTCCCCCATCGTAGGTTCGACTCCTGCTGGCGCAACTGTGTAAAAAGACCTGCACCGAGGCTGAGCTTCAGCCCCCGGTGCAGGTCTTTTTGTGTGCAAAAAACAGGAATGGGGGACGGCATCGGAACCGTCCCCCCTCGAAAAGCATTTGGCAGGCGTGGCGTTCTCCTGCATCTCTCAGGGCGAAAGCCCTTGTCGTTACCATCGGCGTGTGGCTGCCACGAAATTGACCACCTCAAATGTCTCGCTCGTCCAGTATATCATGCCGGATTCATTTTGTACATAAAAACCGTCTCGCTGAGACGCAAAAAGCCGCCCGGCTTTTGTACCGGGCGGCAATGGAGAAGAAAAATCGCAAAAGCGATGAAAATATCGATTTTACAGCAGCTTACAGGATGTCGATGTACTCACCGGCCAGAGCCTTGTTCATGCTGCGGACGGCGCAGAACTTGCCGCACATGGAGCAGGTGTCGCTGTGGTCGTCCTCGGGCAGGCGGGCGTCACGGATGGCCTTTGCCGTCTCGGGGTCGAGGGCGCAGGCGAACTGCGCATCCCAGTCGAGGACGCGGCGGGCGTCGCCCATCTTGTCGTCGATGTCCCGGGCGTGGGGGATGCCCTTGGCGATGTCGGCGGCGTGGGCGGCGATCTTGGAAGCCACGATGCCCTGCTTGACGTCGTCCACATTGGGCAGAGCCAGATGCTCGGCAGGGGTGACGTAGCACAGGAAGGCTGCGCCGCTCATGGCCGCGACAGCGCCGCCGATGGCAGCAGTGATGTGGTCATAGCCGGGGGCGATGTCAGTGACGAGGGGGCCAAGGACGTAGAAAGGTGCGCCCATGCAGATGCTCTTCTGGATCTCCATGTTGGCGGCGACCTGGTTCAGAGGCACATGGCCCGGGCCTTCCACCATGACCTGGACGTTGTGCGCCCAGGCCCGCTTGGTCAGTTCGCCCAGACGCACCAGCTCTTCGATCTGGCAGACGTCGGTGGCGTCGGCGAGGCAGCCGGGGCGGCAGGCATCGCCCAGAGAGATGGTGACGTCGTGCTCTTCGCAGATGTCCAGAATCTCGTCAAAGTGCTCGTAGAAGGGGTTCTCGTTGCCGGTCATGCACATCCATGCAAACACCAGCGAGCCGCCGCGGCTGACGATGTTCATCTTCCGCTTATGCTTGCGGATCTGCTCGATGGTCTTACGGGTGATGCCGCAGTGGAGGGTGACAAAGTCCACGCCGTCCTCTGCGTGCAGACGCACCACATCGATGAAGTCCTGTGCCGTCAGGGTGGCGAGGTCGCGCTGGTAGTGGATGACCGAGTCATACACCGGCACGGTGCCGATCATGACGGGGCATTCGTGGGTCAGCTTCTGACGGAAGGGCTGGGTATTGCCGTGGCTCGAGAGGTCCATGATGGCCTCTGCGCCCATGTTGACGGCGCTCATGACCTTCTGCATCTCGATGTTGTAGTCCTTGCAGTCGCGGGAGACGCCGAGGTTGACGTTGATCTTGGTGCGGAGCATGGAGCCGATGCCCTCGGGGTTCAGGCACTCGTGGTGCTTGTTGGCCGGGATGGCGACCTTGCCCTCAGCGACCAGCTGACGGATCTCTTCGACGGTGCGGTACTCCTTCTTGGCCACCGTTTCCATCTGGGGCGTGACGATGCCCTTGCGGGCGGCATCCATCTGTGTGGTGTAAGTCTGCATTTGAAAATCCTCCGAAAATACGCTCTCTTTATTTATGAACAGCGTCCGGGACGCCGTGCATCCAGTTTTCGACCCCGACGCCGCCCAGGGTGTGGTCCAGCGGGCCGGAGCCGCGGCCCAGATCGAGCTGCGCGTTCAGCGCGTCGGTCAGGTAAGCCTTGGCCCGGGCGATCGCTTCTTCCAGCGCAAACCCTTTGGCAAGGTTGGCAGCAATGGCACTGGACAGAGTGCAGCCGGTGCCGTGGGTGTTGGGGTTTGCGATACGCTTACCCGGAAACCAGATCTCCGTGCCATCCGGGAAGGTGAGCAGATCGTCGGCGTCGGTGTCACTGTGGCCGCCCTTGAGCAGGACGGCACAGCCGCAGTCGGCGGCGATGGCCCGAGCGGCGGCGCTCATGTCGGCACGGCCCGAGATGTGCAGGCCGGACAGCACTTCGGCCTCATGCCGGTTGGGCGTGATGACCTCGGCCAGAGGGAACAGCTCCCGGCGCAGGGTGCGCACGGCATCCGATGCAATCAAATCAGAGCCGGAGGTGGCTACCATCACGGGGTCCACGACGATGTGTTCCGCCTTGTAAAAGCGGAGACGCGCGGCGATCGTCTCAATGAGCGGGGCAGAGGACACCATGCCGATCTTGACGGCGCAGGGGCGGATGTCGGTGAAGACGGCGTCGATCTGCTGGGCCAGAAATTCGGGGCTGACCTCGAAGATGCCGGATACACCGGTGGTGTTCTGGGCCGTCAGGGCGGTGATGGCGCTCATGGCGAAGACGCCGTTCATGGTCATGGCTTTGAGGTCGGCCTGAATGCCGGCGCCGCCGCTGGAATCGCTGCCCGCGATGGTAAGTGCAGTTTTCATGGGTTTGCTCCTTTATCGCAAGTCAAGAAATTCGTGCAACATTCAAACAGCATATTTGCGATATGCAATTCAACGCTGTTGCTGTTGCATTAAAAAGTTGAATTGCTATAGATGATTTGTTCTGTCAGTGCCTTCAGCTCTTTGCACTCAGCCTCAATGTCCTTGGCGCTGAAAATAGCGCTCACGAGGGCCACGCCGTCCGCGCCGGAGTCTTTGAGTTTGAGGATATTGTCTTTATGGATGCCGCCGATGGCCACGACCGGCACATCCACGGAGTCGCAGATCTCTTTCAGTCTGCCCTCCGGCAGGACATCCACATCGGTTTTGGTGTGGGTGGAAAATGCCGCACCGACGCCCAGATAGTCCGCGCCGTGGGCCACGGCCAGCTGTGCTTCCTCGACGGAATGGGCCGACACACCGATGATCATGTCAGGGCCGACCTTGGCGCGGACGTCTGCGGCGGCCATATCTTCCTGTCCGACATGGATGCCGTCAGCATGGCATTTTATAGCGATCTCGACGTTATCGTTGATGATGAAGGGTACGCCATAGCTGCGGCAGAGGGCGGAAAGCTCCATGGCTTCCTGCAAAAATGCCGCGTCGTCCAGCTCCTTTTCCCGCAGCTGGACGCAGGTGACGCCGCCTTTCAGCGCGTCTTCCACCTGCTGGCGGAGGGTCTCGCGGCCCGTCCACGCCCGGTCGGTGACGGCGTAGAGAAGCATGGTGTGTTTATCGCATTTCATAGCGTGCTCCTTCCTCGAGCTGTTCGGGGGTCATGTTGTAGATCGCGTCGATGATGTAATCGCGGTAGGTGGCGTTGCCGTCCAGCCTGGACAGGCGGCTGTGAGCTGTTTCGCCCGCAAGGCCCATGGCGCAGACCGCCGCAGCAGCGGCTTCCAGAGGCTTGTCCGGGTTGGCCGCACAGAATGCCGCCGTCAGGGCCGAAAGCTGACAGCCGGTGCCGGTGACAGCGCTCATCATGGGATGGCCGTTGCGGATGCAGAAGGCCCGCTCTCCGTCGGCCACGATGTCGATGGCACCGGTGACGGCGACGACCGCCCCTGTGCGGGCCGCAAACGCTTTGGCGAATGCCACGGTCTTGTCCAGCGTCTCATCCGTCACCTTGTCGGCGGTGTCGGCGTCCACGCCTTTTGTGGTGCCGCTGCCTGCCGCTAGCGTCCGAATCTCGGAGATGTTGCCCCGGATGACTGTGAACTTCACTTCCCGCAGGAGGCGCAGTGCCGTTTCGGTGCGCAGATGGGAAGCGCCTGCACCCACGGGGTCCAGCACGACAGGACGGCCCAGCCGGTTGGCGGTGTGTCCCGCCAGCAGCATGGAGGGGATGGTGCGGCTGTTCAACGTGCCGATGTTGAGGTTCAGCCCGGCACACAGCGAGGTGATGTCCTCGACCTCGGCGGCATCATCCGCCATGATGGGGGACGCCCCGCAGGCGAGGACGATGTTGGCACAGTCGTTGACGGTGACGTAGTTGGTGATGTTATGGACAAGCGGGCTTTTGGCCCGGACGTTGGCAAAGAGGTTCCGAAACATGGCTTCTCCTTCGAATCAGCTCAGGCTGGCCTGCATGGCGCGGAGTGCGCCTGCGCGGGAAAGTGCGGCCAGCAGTGCGCCTGCAATGATGGCACCGCCGGCGGTGGAGACGAGGAAGGGGACGATGTAGGCGTAGAACGCGATGTCACCGGCGCTCTTGCCCATCAGCAGGATGGCGACGGGGTAGGCGCACAGACCGCCGAGGATGGAGGTGCCGAACACCTCGCCCACGAGGGTGGGCAGCAGCTTATTGGTCTTGTGGAAGACGATGCCGCAGAGCAGTGCGCCGAACATGCTGCCGGGGAAAGCCATCAGACTGCCCAGACCCAGCAGGTTGCGCAGCAGGGAGGCAACGAAAGCCACGCCCACGCCGTAGTAAGGCCCCAGCAGGACAGCACAGAGGATGTTGACCATGTGCTGCACAGGGGCGCATTTGCTGCCGAAGACCGGGAAGGAGAAGACGCTGCCCACGACAGCGACAGCGCAGAACATACCGGCGAGGGCCAGCTTTTTGGCAGAATAGTGTTTCATAGTGAGTGCTCCTTTTCAATAAAAAATAAGTGCAGGGGCAGACCGCCGCTCCCGCACACGAACAGACCCGGCACCCGCGCAGAGATGCCGGAAACGGAAGAAGCGGTCGAGGCTCACTGGCCTCCTCTCACGCCGGAACACGGCTTCCCATCGCATACAAAACCCCAGACTCAGGGCGCTCCCCCTCAGTTGGCAACAAAAAAACAGGAGACGCCTTCTGCGGCGTCTCCTGTAAAAATCCATAAACGGTGTTATGACTTCCTACGGCGGCATTATCCGCATCAGGTGCAGAAACTGTCCGAAAACAATTTCTAAGGGTCGAAGTTCGAGAACTCCCTCTCAGCCTGCATTCACAAGCTCCCCTGTATTTGTTTGTCGGGAGTATTCTACACCCATCGGGGATAAAATGCAAGGGTTTTCTTTTTTCGCGGCGCGTTTTGTGGTATACTGAAAAAAAGCCTGCATTTGCAAAAATGGGCAGATAAAGGAGATATGGCGTATGGGTCTTATCAAAGCGGCATTGGGCGCAGCATCCGGCGTGATGGGCGACCAGTGGAAAGAATACTTTTACTGCAGTGCTCTCCCGGCGGAGGTGCTGGCTGTCAAGGGACAGAAGAAAGCCTCCGGGCGCTCTTCCAACCGCCACGGAACCGAGAACATCATCACCGACGGCTCCATCGTGGCGGTGGCCGAGGGCCAGTGCGCCCTCATCGTGGAGCAGGGCAAGGTGGTGGACCTCTGCGCCGAGGCCGGCGAGTACACCTATAACACCGGCACCCAGCCCTCTCTGCTGAGCGAGGGTCTGGCCAAGAACATCGACGAAGTCTTTGCTGAGATCGGCAAGCGGTTCAGCTTCGGCGGTCAGGCTGCCACCGACCAGCGCATCTATTACATCAACACCAAGGAGCTGATGGGCAACAAGTACGGCACCCCCAGCCCCGTGCCGTTCCGCGTCGTGGACCAGCGTGCCGGCATCGACATCGACGTCAGCATCCGCTGCTTCGGCGAATACAGCTACCGCATCGTCAACCCCATCCTGTTTTACACCAATGTCTGCGGAAATGTGGAAAACGAGTACACCCGTGACGCGCTGGAAGGCCAGATGCGCACCGAGATGATGACCGCATTGCAGCCCGCCTTCGCCCGCATCAGCGAGATGGGCATCCGCTACTCGGCTCTGCCCGGCCATACCACCGAGCTGGCCGAGGCTCTGAATCAGGAGCTGTCCGGCAAGTGGAGCAAGCTGCGCGGCATCGAGATCGTCTCCCTCGGCGTGTCCGGCGTCAAAGCCAGCGAAGAAGACGAGCAGATGATCAAGGAGCTGCAGCGCAGCGCCGCCTTTATGGATCCGACCCGCGCCGCCGCCCACATGGTGGGCGCACAGGCTTCGGCTATGCAGGCAGCGGCTTCCAATACCTCCGCCGGCCCGGCCATGGCCTTTATGGGCATGAATCAGGCCGCTGCTGCCGGCGGCATCAACGCCCAGGCCCTCTACCAGATGGGCGCACAGCAGCCTGCCGCTGCTCCTGCCCCCGCAGCCGTCCCGGCGGCTGGCAGCTGGAGCTGTTCCTGCGGCCAGACCGGCAACATCGGCAAGTTCTGCACCGCCTGCGGCAAGCCCCGCCCCGAAGCAGGCTGGGTGTGCAGCTGCGGCGCACACAATACCGGCAAATTCTGCTCGGAGTGCGGTAAGCCCCGCCCGGCGGCCAAGTGCCCGAACTGCGGCTGGACCCCTGCCGACCCGGCCAACCCGCCCAAGTTCTGCCCCGAATGCGGCAAGCCTTTCGGAGCCTGAAAGGGGAACTGAGATATGGCAGAAAACACCACGAATTACCAATGCCCGGCCTGTACCGGCCCGCTGCGGTTCGACAGCGCCAGCGGAAAGCTCTGCTGTGATTACTGCGGCTCTACTTATGATGTAGCACAGGTCGAGGCTCTTTACGGCGAGAAGCAGGCTCAGGCCGATAAGGCCGCCGAAGCCGCCGAAAAGGCCGCTTCCAGCGGCCCTGTCTGGGGGGAGATGGAGACGGGAGATCTCAGCAGCCGCACCTGCACTTCCTGCGGTGCAGAGCTGGTCTGCGGCCCCGAAACAGCTGCCACCACCTGTCCCTACTGCGGCAACCCCACCGTGCTGGGCGGACAGCTTTCCGGCAAGCTCAAGCCGGAGTACATCATCCCCTTCCGGATGGACAAAAAGACCGCCATCGAGAACCTGAAGAAGTATTATAAGGGCAAAGTCTTCCTCCCCAAAGCCTTCAAAGAGTCCAACCACATCGAGGAGATCCAGGGCGTGTATGTGCCGTTCTGGCTCTACGATGGCCGGATGGAGGCCCGGGGCGCTTACAAGGCCGAGATCAGCGAGAGCCACCGCGAGGGCGACTACATTGTCACCACCACCAGGCACTTCGACGTGGCCCGCGTGGGCGACGCCGACTTTGTCCGGGTGCCGGTGGACGGCTCCAGCAAGATGCCGGACGCCCATATGGACGCCATCGAGCCCTTCGACTACAGCGACCTCAAGCCCTTCTCCACGGCCTACCTGCCCGGCTTTCTGGCGGACCGGTACGACGAGGACGACAAGAAGTGTGCTGCCCGCGTCCTGACCCGGATGAAGAACAGCACCGCTGCGGCCCTCCACGATACGCTGGGCGGCTACACCGGCGTCCAGACCCTCTCGGAGCAGCTCGACCCGCGGACGCTGGAACCCCACTACGCCCTGCTGCCGGTCTGGATGCTCCACACCCGCTGGAAGGAGCAGAACTTCCTCTTTGCGATGAACGGCCAGACCGGCAAGCTCATCGGCGATCTGCCCGTGGATAAGGGCAGAGTAGCTGCATGGTTTGCCGGCATCAGCATCCCGCTGATGATACTGACGGCGCTCATCATGCTGCTGTGAGAGGGGGAGACGGGAATATGAAATACTGCAAAAAACTGTTTGCCCTTCTGGCTGCGGCCCTGCTCTGCATGGCCCTGACCCTGCCGGCCGGGGCAGCGGCCCCGCTGGTGCGGGACGAGTGCGGCGTCTTTGACGCCGACACGCTGGCCGACCTCGAGGAGCAGGCCGAAAGCGCCTCTGACGGCCACGACGTGGATGTCTACTTCCTCGTGGTGGACGACATCGGCGATGCCGACCAGCGCGACTACGCGAAAAATTATTATATCTCCAACGGCCTCGGCTACGGCGACGAGCAGAGCGGCATCCTCTTCCTGCTGGCGGTCGGCTCCCGCAAGTACGTCACCATCACCTACGGCGAGGGCGTCACGGCATTCACCGACTACCGCATCGAGCAGCAGGAGGACGAGATCGTCCCGGAGCTCTCCGATGAGGAATGGGCGGATGCCGCCTATACCTATATCGATATGTGCGACGATGCACTGGACTACTATGCCGACTATGGCGAGCCCATCGATGTGGATAACGACATCGGCCTGGAAGACCTGCTCATTGCCATGATCTTCCCTCTCGGCATTTCGGCGTTCATCTGCTTCATCCTCTACCGCCGGATGAAGACGGCCCGGCAGAAGACGGAGGCCGACGAGTATATGCCCGGCTTCACCCTGCGGGTCAAGCGTGACCGCTACACCCACACCACCCGGGAGCGCACCTATGACCCGCCCCAGAAGGAGTCCAACTCCTCCGGCGGTTCGTCCGTCGATTCCGACGGCTTCGGAGGCTCGTCGGGCGGCTCGTTCTGAAGCATAAAAACAAAAACACCTCGCTGCATGACACAGCGAGGTGTTTTTATTTTCGCAGTCTCAGCCGAGGCTCACGCCCATCCGGCGGGCGACGGTGAGCAGCTCACAGCCCTCGGGGATGTTGCGGGTCTTACCGGCGATGTCCTCGAGGCGGTTGGCGACGACGCGGTTGTTGACCATGGCGACGGTGACGCCGTAGCGCTCCACTTCCACCAGCTTGGCGGCGTAGCTGCCGAACTCGGTGGCCAGTACGCGGTCGTAAGCGCTGGGGCTGCCGCCGCGCTGCATGTGGCCCGGGATGCAGACGCGGGTCTCCATGCCAGTCTTTTTCTGGACGGTGGCGGCGATGCGGTTGGTGGCGGTGACGCCGTAACCGGCTTCGGTGCGCTTTGCCATCCACTCTTTCCGCTTCATTTTGGCCTCTTCGGTGTTGATGGCACCCTCGGCCACGGCGATGATGGAGAAGTTGGAGCCTTTGCGGGCGCGGCGCTCCACAGCGGCGCAGACGCGGTCGATGTCGTAGGGCTGCTCGGGCAGCAGGATGATGTCTGCACCGCCGGCGATGCCGGAGTAGAGGGTCAGCCAGCCGGCCTTGTTGCCCATGATCTCGATGCACATGACGCGGCTGTGGCTGCCGGCGGTGGTGTGGATGCGGTCGATGACCTCAGTGGCGATGTCCACGGCGGTGTGGAAGCCGAAGGTGACGTCGGTGCCGTAGATGTCGTTGTCGATGGTCTTGGGCAGGCCGATGATGTTCAGACCCTCCTGGGAGAGGAGGTTGGCCGTCTTGTGGGTGCCGTTGCCGCCGAGGCAGAGCAGACAGTCGAGCTTGGCGTCCTTGTAGGTCTTTTTCATGGCCGCGACCTTGTCGATCTTGTCCTCTTCCACCACGCGCATCAACTTGAAGGGGGTGCGCTTGGTGCCGAGGATGGTGCCGCCCAGCGTCAGGATGCCGCGGAAATCGTCCTCGCACATCTCCTTGTATTCGCCGGTGATGAGGCCGTGGTAGCCGTTCAGGATGCCCACGATCTCGACGTTCTCGCCGAACCGTGCATACAGGGCTTTGGCCACGCCGCGGATGGTGGCGTTCAGGCCGGGACAGTCGCCGCCGGAGGTCAGGATACCAACACGTTTTTTCATATCGAACAACCCTCGTTTCTTCCGTTCTCCCTCAGAGGGGGCAGGTGAATGATACTATAAGAGTATTCCCAAAGGGGGCGGGTGTCAAGAGCCGGAAACGAAAAAAGGCGTGAAAACGCAGAGGCAGGGAAGACAGAAAAAACATGGACGGAAAAATCAAAAAAGTGGTTGACAAATGGAGACGGAGGCTGTATAATATTCCTCGTCAGCAGCGCTTCGGTGCTGAGGGCGAAACCGAATAGTGGGGATTTGCATAGTGGTAGTGCGGTAGACTCTGACTCTACTTGTGGGAGTTCGATTCTCTCATCCCCAACCAGACCGCAGCCCAATCGGCTGCGGTATTTTCGGGGCATAGCGCAGTTGGTAGCGCGCCTCGTTCGGGACGAGGAGGCCGTGGGTTCAAATCCCGCTGCTCCGACTGAAAAAGACCGGTACACATTCGTGTGCCGGTCTTTTTCTATCTCCGCAGCGGGATTTGAACAGCACCCGGGTCCCGCTTTATTATTCACACAAATCCCTATCTCTTTCTTCTGAAATATGCTAAAATAGTACCACTACGACACAGGAGGTCTTTCTATGCTCAAACGTCTGCGCAGCGCCCACCCGATGCTCTACTGCCTTGTGGCTGAGGTGCTGTTTCTGGGGATGCTGTTCGTGGCATCGCTGCTGTCGCTTCTGCTCATCTTGTTCGTCGTGCGGGATATTGATGCCGTCGATGATTATATGCTGACCTTCATGCAGGAGGCAGCAGGCGTGCTGGTGGCGTGGCTCTTTCTGGCGCGCACCGGGAAGAGCGGCCTGCTCCGCCGCCGGGGCAGCGGCTTTTTCAACGGTCTGCTGGTGGGCCTGTACCCCATCGCGCTCATCAGCTACAACGCCTACGACACCCTGCTGTTTGGCAGGCCGGAGGGCGATATGCTGCCCGCGTGGCATGTCGTGTGGTTCCTTATCGGCATGACCAGCGTCGGTGTGGCAGAAGAGTTTCTGTTCCGGGGCGTCATCGCCCAGACGCTTCTGGAACACTTCGGCACCAGCCGGGCCGGCGTCTGGAAAGCCTGCCTGCTGTCGGGCCTTTACTTCGGTGCGGCCCACCTGACCAACCTCACCGGCAGTGCGCCGCTGGGCGTTCTGATGCAGTGTGTCTTTGCGGCCTCGCTGGGTACGCTGCTGGCGGCGGTCTATTTCCGCACCGGAAACATCTGGGTGACGGTGTTCATCCACGCCGCGATGGACATCACGTCCATGCTCATCGGCGGCCTGTACGGCACCGAGACGGTAGCCGACAGCATCAGCACCTATGACATCACCATGCTGACGTCTATCGCGGTCTACCTTATCCCCACAGCGTTCCTGCTGCGGAAAAAGAAGCTCAGTGAAGTGGAGCTTTACTTCGGACGTGATATGAAATAAACGGAATGGCCGCGCACAGCTGTGCGCGGCCATTCCGTTTTCTATCTCAGTTATTCGTAATCAATGGGCAGAGTCGGAAGACCGTTCAGCTCCAGCCCGGCGGTATGGCCCGCGATGTACTGATAGTAGCCCTGAGCCGCGATCATCGCGCCGTTGTCGCCGCAGAATTTCAGCTCGGGCAGGTAGACCCTGGCCCCCAGCTTCTGGGCGCCGTCGTTGACCAGCTGGCGCAGACGGCCATTGGCCGCGACGCCGCCCGCCAGACAGACCTGCTTTGCGCCGGTGTCGGCGGCGGCGAGAAGGAGCTTTTCTGCGAGGATGCCCGCGATGCGCTCCTGAAAGCTGGCCGCGAGGTCGGGGACGTTGATGTCAGTCCCCTTCATCTGGGCCTGATTCACCTCGTTCAGCACGGCGGTTTTGAGGCCGGAGAAGCTGACGTTGTACTTGCCCTCCACGTGAGGCACCGGCAGACGGTAGGCTTTCGGGTCGCCGGTCTTGGCGGCGTTGGCGACGCTGGGACCGCCGGGATAGGGCAGGCCCAGGGTCCGGGCCACCTTGTCGAAGGCTTCGCCGGCGGCGTCGTCCACCGTGTGGCCGAGGATGTGGTAATGGGTGTAGTCCTGCACCTCCACGATGTGGCTGTGTCCGCCGGACGCCACAAGGCAGAGGAAGGGCGGCTTCAGTTCCGGGTGGGTCAGGTAGAGGGCTGCAATGTGGCCCCGCAGATGGTGGACCGGCACCAGCGGCTTGCCCGCCGAGTAGGCGAGGCCCTTGGCAAAGTTGACGCCCACCAGCACTGCGCCGATGAGGCCGGGCGCGAAGGTGACAGCCACGGCGTCCACGTCGTCGATGGTCTTGTCTGCGTCCAGCAGAGCCTTTTTGACGGTGGCGCTGATGAACTCGCAGTGGCGGCGGCTGGCGATCTCCGGCACGACGCCGCCGTAAAGTGCCTGCTCCTTGACGCTGGTGGAGATGACGTTGCTCAGCAGGTGCCGGCCATCTTCCACCAGAGATGCGGCGGTCTCGTCGCAGGTAGATTCGATTCCTAAGATGATCATGGTTTTAGTGGGCCTCCAGCCAGTTTTTGCCCTGATGCACCTCGGTGCTCAGGGGGACAGCATAATTGACACAGCCTTCCATCTCTTCCTGCAGGATGGCGGCGGCTTTCGCGGCTTCTGCCTCCGGGGCCTCGACGATGAGCTCGTCGTGGACGGTCAGGATGAGGCGGCTCTCCATCTTCTCGTCCCGCAGACGCCGCCAGACCCGCACCATCGCCAGCTTGATGACGTCGGCGGCGGTGCCCTGGATCGGCGTGTTGCGGGCCATCCGCTCGCCGCTGGCCCGGATGTTGTGATTGTTGCTGGCCAGCTCCGGCAGGGAGCGGCGGCGCCCGAAGAGGGTGGACACATAACCGCAGTTCCGGGCGTCGGAGATGGTCTTGTCCATGTAGCCGCTGACTTTCGGGAAGGTGGCCAGATAGTTTTTCAGGAAGGCGTCTGCTTCTTTGACGCTCACGCCGATGTCCTTCGAGAGGCTGTAAGCGCCCTTGCCGTACATGATGCCGAAGTTGATGGCTTTTGCCGAAGAGCGCAGGCGGGGCGTGACCTGCTCGAGGGGCAGACCGTAGATTTTGGCGGCAGTGCTGCGGTGGATGTCCTCGCCGGTGAGGAAGGCCTGCTGCATATGCTCGTCGCCGGTGACATGGGCGAGGATGCGCAGCTCGATCTGGCTGTAGTCGGCGTCCACCAGCACGCAGCCGGGCCGCGCCACAAAGTAAGCGCGGAGCTGGCTGCCCAGCTCGGTGCGGATGGGGATGTTCTGTAGGTTGGGATTGTCGGAGGAAAGGCGTCCGGTGCGGGCTTCGGTCTGGTTGAAGCGGGTGTGGATGCGGCCATCCTCCGCGATGACCTTCAGCAGGCCCTCGACGTAGGTGGAGTTCAGCTTCTGGTAGGCGCGGTATTGCAGAATATCCTCCACCAGCGGGTAGTCCCGCAGGGCTTCCAGCGTCTCGGCGTCGGTAGACCAGCCGCGCTGGGTCTTTTTGCCGTGGGGCAGGCCCATGGTGTCGAAGAGCATCTCGCCCAGCTGCTTGGGGCTGTTGGGGTTGAAGCTGGCGCTGCCCGTCTCCATGTGGATGCGGGTGAGGACGTCTTCCAGCTCCGAGCGCATCTTCACGCCGAACTTCTCGATGCCCTCTTTGTCCACGAGGATGCCGATGCGGGTCATGTCGGCCAGCACCTGCGCCAGCGGGAACTCGATGTCGTTGTAGAGGGAGTCTTCGTCCAGCGCGGTGATCTCTGTCTTCATCTTGGCGAACAGGTCGGCCAGCGCACCGGCGTCCGGCCACTTCTCACAGGTGAAAGCAGCGTCGGCGCGGTAGCTGATGATGAGCTCCGAGAGGTTGTACTTGGAAGCCGAGGCGTCCAGCAGATAGGCCGCCAGCTTGCCGTCCCAGACGATGCTGCTGCCCCAGCCGCCCGCAGCCATGGCGCGGGCGTAGAGCGGCGCGCTGTCGAAGACGTCAAGGGTGACGTCTTTGTTGTCCAGCAGGCGGAGCAGGTCTTCGGATTCCAGCGGGAAGACGGTCTTGTCCTGCACGGCATACCACGCGGCGGGCTGCAGCTCCACGATGCGGACGCCCTGCTTGCCCATGACAGCGGGCCGCGCGGCCACGAGGTAATGGCCCTTCGGCTCAGCGGGCAGAGCGGCAATTTCGGCTTCCGGCAGAGGCTCTGCCGGCACTCTTTCCGGGTCGGCGGCGGGGGTGATGTCGCTCAGGCCGAAGCGGGCAATGAGGGAGTGGAGTTCCAGCTCCTGCATCAGCCGGACGGCTTCGGCCTTGTTGCCCTCGCCCACGGCATAGGCGCCCTCGGCGGTGTCGATGGGGGCGTCGGTGCGGATGGTGCCCAGCGTGTAGCTCAGCTCTGCCATGGCGCGGTCTTCGGCCAGATGCTCCCGCTGCTTGGGCTTGATGGTCTTGTCAGTGGTGTCGTCGAGGTGGGCGTAGACCCCCTCGAGACTGCCGTATTTCTGGATGAGGGTAAAGGCACTCTTCTCGCCGATGCCCTTCACGCCCGGGATGTTGTCGGAGGTGTCGCCCATCAGGCTCTTCACGTCGATGAGCTGGCGGGGCGTGACGCCGTATTTCTCCTTCACGGCGTCCACATCCATGGTGACGGTCTTGCTGCGGCCCAACGCCGTGGTAGCCAGCAGAACGGTGGTGGTGTCGCTGACCAGCTGTAAGCTGTCCCGGTCTCCGGTGGCAAGGAAGCAGTCGTCGCAGCGGGCGGCGCAGGCGGCGGCCAGCGTGCCGAGGATGTCGTCGGCTTCCCAGCCCTCGGCGGTCACTTCACGATAGCCCAGCAGGGCCAGAAGCTGCCGGATGACGGGCATCTGGGCAGCCAGTTCGTCGGGCATCTTATGGCGGGTGGCCTTGTAGCCGTCGTACATCTTGTGGCGGAAGGTGGGGGCTTTGAGGTCGAAAGCCACAGCCACCTCGTCGGGCTCAGATTCTTTGAGCAGGGAGAGCAGGATATTCAGAAAGCCGAAAATGGCGTTGGTATAGCGGCCGTCTTTGGTGGTCAGCAGCTTGATGCCGTAAAAGGCACGGTTGGCGATGCTGTTGCCGTCAATGACCAGTAAACGCATAGCTTGTGGTCCTCCATTCCATAATTTCACATTCTATAGTATACCACGAATGGCCCAAAGAAAAAAGAGACTGAGGGATAAACCTCTCAGCCTCTTTCGGGAAGTTTTACTCTACCCTTATCGCCCCCACCGGGCAGGCGTTGGCGGCGTCCACGGCCAGCGGCACCTGGTCGGGCGGAATGTCGCCGGGGATGGCGACGGCCAGAGTCCCCTCCATCTGGTATACCTCGGGGCAGAGCCCGGCACACTGGGTGCAGCCGATGCAGAGTTCAGGGTCTACGAATGCTTTCATGTTGGTACTACCTCCATTCAAAATGAGAAAAAGGCGCTGAGAGCAGTGTGGCCCGGCGGAGCAGAAAATATGCTATAGGCTTTCGGGCGCAGATATGTTACAATAGAACAGAATGAACAGGAGGGCAAGAGCATGAACATCCAGATATTCGGCACCACCAAGTGCTTCGATACCAAAAAGGCTCAGCGCTATTTCAAGGAGCGCGGCATCAGGTTCCAGATGATCGATTTGAAAGAAAAAGAGATGAGCCGGGGCGAATTCGAGAACGTGTCCCGCGCTCTGGGCGGCTGGCAGGCGCTGGTAAATCCCAACGCCAGGGACAAGCAGACCCTCGCTCTGCTGGACGCGCTGGTGGACTGGCAGAAGGAAGACAAGCTCTTCGAGAACCAGCAGCTGTTCCGCACCCCCATCGTCCGCAATGGCCGTCAGGCCACCGTCGGCTACCAGCCCGACGTCTGGAAGAACTGGGAATAAGAAGCTGTTTTCATAACCACTGCACATACTCTGGCTATGAAAACAGCTTTTGAGCCAGTTTCACCAAAATAACACGGGCAGGGTTTTGCACCCTGCCCATGATTGTGGTATACTGTTTTTATCTGAAAAGTGAAACAACGCAGGAGACGATAACGATATGAAGATAGAAATGACCCCGGAAGAACACGCCCGGCTCCACCGCCGCCGCGGTCGGCAGGCCCTCGGGCTGGTCATCGCGGTGCTGGTGCTCATCGGCACGCTGACCGTGCTGCACGCAGGCGTGAATGCCGTGGCAAAGCTGTTTGACGATACGGCCCAGAAGCAGGAATACGAGGACAAGCTGGAAGGTCTGGTGCTGTTCGACCCCGTGCCTTTTGAGGGCATCGAGAACATCGACGACCTGACCCTCCGCGAGGCCGCTGTCTGGGGCTGTGTGTACAGCATCCAGGAGACCCAGGGCGGCTTCGACGGCTACAACACCGACCCCGATACCGAGCAGCTGCTCATCCCCTCGGTGGACGTGGACGCCTACCTCGCAAAGCTTGTCGGCCCCAGCTTCCGCATGACCCACAAGACCTTCGAGATGGAGGATATGACCATCGAGTTCGACGACACCACCCAGTGCTATAAGATCCCCGTCACCGGCAGCGTGGGCAGTTACCGCGCCACCGTCACCAGGCTGTTCAAGAAGGACGGCCTCCTCCACGTCACCGTGGGCTACATCCCCAACCAGAACGCAACGGACAGCATCCTCACCGCCACCTCGGATACGCCGGTCAAGTACATGGACTATCTGTTCAGCCGCCAGAGCGGCAGCTGGTATCTCACCGGCCTGACCGAGAGCGAGACGAAGCCCGAGTCAACGGCGGCGTCCAGTGCCTCCGAGCCTGCCATGATGGCAGACAGCGAGGTGCAGGACGCCATCCTCGCCACCGGCGGCGAAACGCCCGCTGACTCCGACGCCGCGTCCTCGGAGGCCGCAGCCGCCAGCGAGGAAGCGGACAGCACCGCCAAAAGCGAAGCCGCCTCGGACGCAGAGCCGCAGGCCGAAAGTGCGGCCAGCGCGGCGGCGTAAACCAACAGAATAACACAAAAAGCAGAAGGTCTGCTGTGAGATGGACACCATCTTGCAGCAGACCTTTTTGTTACGCTCAGAGCTTGGAAAGCTCTTCCAGAAGAGAAAGCGCGATGGGCTTGACCCGGATGGAGCAGGAGTTGAACAGCTCCAACACCCGCTCGTTGGCATAGTCTTTGCGGGCAATCTCCGTGTTGGAAAGGATGGCGGAAAGCTCTGTGTCCAGCTCGGTGCAGATGTTGGAAAGTGTTTCCAACGTGGGGTAGACCCGACCATTTTCGATTTTGGAGAGGTAGACGACGGAAATGCCGACCCGCTCTGCCAACTTTTCCTGCGTAATGTTTTGCTCTTGTCGGCGCGTCTGGATGCGCTTGCCGATGATGGTGTAGTCAATCATGATGTCAGTCCTCCTGTATAAGTGTCTTGTACTGACAATACAGGATTAAACTGAAAGAATAATAAACCAATAGATTAACTTGACTTAATAAGATGATATAGCTATAATGGGGCCAAGGGAAGTGAAAAATTCTGACGCTTTGGAATCACAAATCAAGTAAGGAGTGGAATCTTATGCGTTTACATCCTCATGCTCTGCGCATCCTGACGGCAGGCGTGGTGCTTTCGGCAGTGCTTCTGACCGGATGCAGCGGCGGCGGTGGCGGCGGAGAAGCGCCGTCTTCTTCCACGACGCCCAACCTGCCCAGCAGCTCGTCCAGCTCGAGCAGTTCTTCCAGCAGTTCGTCGTCGAGCTCTTCCAGCTCCATCAGCTCCTCGAACAGCGATGCCGAAGAGCCGCAGGCCCATATCATGTGGACTTACACCAAGAAGTCGGATGGCACGATTAAGCTGACCGGCTACGACAAGACGGCGGCCATCGTCCCGAAGGGGGAACTTATCATCCCGGATAAGTACGATGGTTATGTGGTGAGCGAGATAGGATACCAGTGCTTTTATCAGAACAGCGATATTGAGAGTGTGATTATTCCAAAAACGATTACTACCATTGGCGATGAAGCATTTTATAGGTGCAAAAATTTAACTAATATCGTTTTGCCAGAAGGAATAAAGGAAATATATGATAAAGCCTTTATTAGTTGTGCTATTAAAGATGTTGTGCTTCCGGAGAGCCTTATTGAAGTAGGAGAACAAGCATTTGCATATAATTATGCAATGAAAAAAGCAAGCATTAAAGGCAAAACAGAATTTGGAATAGGTACTTTTATGTACTGTGAAAGTCTTGAAAGTGTAGAATTTCATAATGCGATTAGTACATTGCCTAGAGAGATGTTTATCCGATGTACAAACCTGCAAACGGTACGATTTCCGATAAAACTTGAAAAATTGGGAAATTCAATTTTTTCTAGTTGTACAAAGCTAAACAATGTTCAAATTCCGGAAACAGTAACAGAGATTGGAGCGGGAGCGTTCTCTGGATGCACATCCTTGCAATCAATTAGTATTCCGGAAGGCACATCAAAGATAGAAAAATATACATTCGAGGCGTGCGAGAGTCTTGTCGGTGTGGTTATTCCAAAGACTGTGCAAACCGTTGAATCGTATGCATTTGACGGATGCACTTCACTTGGAAAGATAATGCTTCCGGCCCAGATGGAAAAGATTGATGCCTATGCTTTTCGCAACTGTACTGTTTTGCAGAAAATTGCATTGCCAGAGGGTATTTCGGCGATTGGAAGAGAAACTTTCAAAAACTGTATCTCGCTACAAGCAATTTATATTCCTTCAAGCATAAAAAGAGTTGAGCAAGAAGCATTTGCTAATTGTAGGGAGCTAAATGCAATTTATTATCAAGGTAATGAAGAAATGTGGAATAACATCGTCATCAGTACGAATACAACGGGAGGCAATGGACCTTATTCGGGAAACAAGTGCCTCACCAACTCCATCATGAACCGCTACTGGAACCAGACCGCCGCCTCTATCGGATACTAAAATTAAAAACGCGCATAGAAAAACCGGGAAGCTCCCAGAGCTTCCCGGTTTTTGCATATCCGGAATTACTTCAAATCAAACCGCACGACCACCAGCCGATACCAGAGATACGGCACCATGTTCCATATCATCCACAATTCCATCAGAACATAATTCGGCAAATCACGGAGACGGAAGGGGCGCTTGCCCAGCTGGCCGTTTTTGAGCAGGGCGAAGGCTTCGTGCATTCCCTTGTCCCACGCCTCGCCGAAGCCCTGCTTGTGGAACTTGTAGCACTTGAGCAGATAGCCCAGCGCCAGCGGAAGGATGTTGAGAATGAGCATCAGCAGAGGCTCGTTCTTGAGGGGGAGAAGGATGCTGTTGCGGCCGCTCTGCTGGCTCTTGAAGGCGTTGTACCGCACCGCGCCGGTGCTGGCGCCGCAGATGTGGTAGCACTTTGCCGTGGGGCAGAGGACGTTCTTGTAGCCCGCGTTGTTGGCGCGCCAGCTGAGGTCCACGTCCTCGAAGTAGGCAAAAAAGTTTTCATCGAAGACGCCGATCTCGTCGAGGATGCTTTTGCGGTAGAGGGCCGCGCCGCCGCAGGCCGAGAAGATGCGCTTCTGCTTTGTGTAGCGGCTGGCCCGGCGGCCGTCGCCGGTCTTGCAGGCAAAGCCCATCCATGTGACGTAATCGCCGGCGTCGTCGGCAAGCTCCCGGTCGAAGTGGCGGATCATAAGGCTCTGGACGGCGAAGATCTTGGGGTCGCTCTCAGCCACGCGGATGAGCTCGGCCAGCCACTGGGGCTCTGCAAAGGCGTCGTTGTTGAACAGCACCACGAACTCGCTTTTCGCCCGGGCGATGCCCTGATTGACGGCGTGGGAAAAGCCGGTGTTGGAGCCGTTCTCGATGAGCTGGAAGTTCGGGCGGCTGCAATAGCTGCGGGCCTGCTCAAGGCTCTCGTCGGTGGAGCCGTTGTCCACCACGATAAGCTCGAAGTCCTGCTCCGTCTGGGCGTAGACCGATTCGATGGAGTCCTTGAGCCAGCCTTTGCCGTTGATGTTGGGGATGATGATGGTCGCTTTCATAGATTCTGTGCTCCTGCGCATTTTCTTCTAGCATACAAAAGACAGTATAACATATTTTGAAGAAATTGAAAATTCCCTCTTGACAAAAAAGATGATTTGAGTATTATTGTATTAGGCACTTAGTACAGCAACACAAGGAGATGAGACGATGGGCGAACGATTCGATATGAGCCGCCCCATCTACGCACAGATCGTGGAACGGCTCAAGGCAAAAATCCTGGCGGGCGTCTACCCGCCCGGCGGACATCTGGACTCGGTGCGCGACATGGCCGCAGCGGCAGGCGTCAACCCCAACACCATGCAGCGGGCGCTGGCCCAGCTGGAAGCGGAAGGGCTCGTCTACACCGAGCGGACCACGGGCCGCTTCGTCACCGAAGATACAGCCCTTTTGGAACAGCTGCGGGACGAGACAGCCCGCGCTATGACCGCCGAATATCTCGAAAAAATGCGCGGCATCGGCTACGGCCCGGCAGAGGCCGCAAAGCTTATGACGGGCTGGGAAACAAAGGAGAGTGATTCAAATGAATGAGCTTTTAACTTGTGAGGGCCTGACGAAATCCTACCAGAAGGGGACAAACGCCCTCGATCACATCGAGCTGCACATCGGCTTTGGCCGCATAGTGGGCCTGCTTGGCCCCAACGGCAGCGGCAAGACCACCCTCATCAAGCTGGCGAACGGCCTCTTGCAGCCCACAGCGGGCAGTATAAAAATCGCGGGCATGGACCCCGGCCCGAACACGAAGGCCATCGTCTCCTACCTGCCGGACGCCGCATGGCTGCCCGACTGGATGCGGGTGGAGCAGCTGGTGGAGATGTTCCGGGATTTCTACGCCGACTTCGACCCCGCCAAGGCGAATGAGATGCTGGAAAAGCTGGAGCTTTCGCCCAAAGCACCCCTCAAGAGCCTTTCCAAGGGCAACAAGGAGAAAGTACAGCTCATCCTTGCCATGAGCCGGAATGCCCGGCTCTACCTGCTGGATGAACCCATCGGCGGCGTGGACCCGGCGGCGCGGGACTACATCCTGAACACCATCCTCACCAACTACAGCCGGGACGCCTCGGTCATCATTTCCACCCACCTCATCGAGGACGTGGAGCCGGTGCTGGATGAAGCCGTGTTCCTGAAGAACGGCAGGATTTTCGCCCACCGCTCGGTGGATGAGCTGCGCGAAACCGAGGGCATGAGTGTGGATGCATATTTCCGGGAGGTATTCAAATGCTGAAAAAGTTACTGAAATATGAGTTCAAGGCCACCGCCCGCACCTACGGCGGAATGTATCTGGCCCTGCTGGCGGCGTCGGTGCTCTTTGGCGGCTCAGTCTGGAGATGGAACAGCACCAATAGTGACGCCTATTCGACTCTCGTGGGCCTGCTGAGCCTTGTCTACACCGCCGTCATCATCGGCACCGTGGTCGTCACCATCATGACCATCGTGCAGCGGTTCTACCGCAACCTGCTGGGCCGGGAGGGCTATCTGATGCACACCCTGCCGGTGACGGAAACACAGCTTGTGACCTCGAAGCTCATCTCCAGCACCGTGTGGAGCCTGTGCAGCATCCTCGCAGCCTGCCTTTCCTTCGGCATTCTGGCTGTTCTGATGATGGCGGATATGGACCTGCTTGAGCAGCTGCCGCGGATGTGGTCGATCATCCGGGAGGCATTCGCCCGCTATAACATGGAGTTCTGGGTGGCGCTGGCTTTCAGCGGCGTCGTCAGCTTCGTGCGGATGGTCAGCGTCATCGCCTGCATCTATGCTGCCTGCATGGTGGGACATCAGTTCAAGAACCACCCCGCGCTGGCGGGCATCCTGAGCTTCTTTGTCATGCAGTATGTGCAGGGCTGGCTCGAAAAGCTGCTCCAGATCGGCACCGGCGTCTACGAGACGATCATCTATAGCGCCGTAGGCGATGTGGGCAGCATCGAGACCGCCGTCTCGGCTCTGGGCTACATGGGGAGCGCGATGGTCACGCTGGGCATCGCGGTAGCATTCGGTGTCTTCTGGTTCGGGCTGACGGTCTGGCTGATGCGAAACAAACTCAACCTCGAGTGATGAAACGTGAAAAAATCTGACGGAAAATTTTGAAATTCCCTCTTGACTTTACACGGATAAAGTGTATAATGCAATCAAACCGATGAGGCGGAAGAGAACCTGCAAAGCGCATCTTCAGTGAGCCCGGACAGTGAAAACGGGCGAGAGCGGGGCAGAGATTCGTGGGCCGCCGAGGGCCGGGCAAACGGGGCAGAGCCTCCAGTAGCTTGGGACGGAAGCCTCCGTTACAGGGCAGGGGAGTGTTGGCTCTCCGTGAGGGGCTTTGCGGCTTTCAAGAGGAAAGCGGGCAAGGCAAGCAAGGTGGCACCGCAGATTCGAATTTCTCGACTCTGTCCTTGTGGATGAACACACAGGGACAGGGTCGTTTTGTTATATGAGAACAAAAGCCCGTCCCGCAAGTGGAGCGGGTTTTTATTTTACATGCCGCCCGCTCCAGGGAAGGAGCAACCGCTATGAAAACCATGAAGATGATCTCCCGCCGCAGCTTTCTGAAAGCCGCTATGGCTGCCGCCACTGTTTCCGCTCTGGGTCTGACCGGCTGCGGTTCGTCCGCTTCGAGCACTGCATCCGGCACCGCTTCCAGTGCAGCAGCATCTTCTGCCGCCGCCAGCGAGGCAGGCCAGACCTTCAAGGTGGGCATTGTCAACTATGTTGACCACGCTTCCCTGAACCAGATCGTTGCGTCGGTGGAAGAGCGTCTGGACGAGGTGGGCAAGGAGAAGGGCGTCACCTTCGACTACGCCGACTACTACGCCAATGCGCAGGCCGACCAGACCAACCTGAACCAGATCGGCGCCGACCTCGTGGCCGACGGCGTAGACGTCATCGTGGCTGTGGCTACCCCCACCGCCGCTACCATGCTGGCCGCTGTGGAGGACACCGACATCCCCGTCGTCTACTCCGCCGTCACTGACCCTGCTGCCGCAGGCTTTGACACCGAGCCGAACATCACCGGCACTTCCGACGCCCTGAACACCGACGCCATCATGAACCTCATCCTGGCCGTCAACCCCGACATCGACACCATCGGTCTGCTGTACGATCTGAGCCAGGATTCTTCTGCACAGGCCATTGCAGACGCCAAGGCTTTCTGCGACAGCAAGGGCATCAAGTACATCGAGAAGAACGGCACCACCACCGCCGAAGTTCAGATGGCCGCTGAGGCCCTCATCGCCGCCGGTGTCAAGGCTGTCTTCACCCCCACCGACAACACCGTCATGACCGCCGAGCTTTCCATCTACGAGACCTTCACCGAGGCAGGCGTCCAGCACTACACCGGCGCTGACAGCTTCGCCCTGAACGGTGCCTTCGTGGGCTACGGCGTCGATTACGTCCAGCTGGGCGAGGCTACCGCCGATATGGTGGCGGAACTGCTCTGCGACGGCAAGACCCCTGCAGACCTGCCGTTCCAGACCTTCGACAACGGCATTGCCACCATCAACACTGAGACCTGCGAGGCTCTGGGCCTCGACCTCGACACCGTGAAGAAGGTCTTTGCACCCTACTGCACCGAGGTCGTGGAAGTGACCACGGCCGAGAACTTTGGTTAAACCTCTCCGTCATTGCTTCGCAATGCCACCTCCCCTATCGAGGGGAGGCTTTGGCATTTCGTAAAGCTTTCTCTCTTCGCCAGAGGCTCCCCTCGGTAGGGGAGCTGTCGAGCGGTAGCGAGACTGAGAGGTTACACATTAAAATAAAAGGAGCACACCATGCTGGCGAGTATCTTTTCGCTCAACGTCATCCAGACCGCGCTCGAGCTGGGCTGCATCTACGCCCTCGTTGCGCTGGCTCTGTTTCTGAGCTATTCCATCCTGAATATCGCGGACCTGTCCACCGACGGCTGCTTCACCCTTGGCTGCGCTGTCGCCTGTCAGGTGGCGCTGACCGGCCACCCCTTCCTCGCCCTGCTGGCGGCGATGGCGGCCGGTGTGTGCTCCGGTTTCATCACAGCCTTTTTGCAGACCCGCCTCGGCGTCGAGAGCATCATGGCCGGCATCATCGTCAACACCGGCCTCTACACCATCAATCTCGCAGTGATGGGCTTCTCGTCCACCATGTCGCTGGTCAAGACCGATACCGTCTTTTCCATCGCCAAGAGTGCCCTGAGCTTCACGGGCGGCGGGTATAAGCTGGTGCTGGCGGCGGTAGTCATCGCGCTGGCCGGTGCCGCCATGGTGGGCTTCCTCGGAACCCGCCTCGGCCTTTCGATCCGTGCCACCGGCGATAACGCTGCCATGGTGCGTGCTTCCAGCATCAACCCCGCCTTCACCATCACGGTGGGCCTCTGCATCTCGGGCGCATTGACCGCCCTTTCCGGCGGCCTGCTGGCTCAGTACCAGAAGAGCTGCGACATCAACGTAGGCACCGGCATGGTGACCATCGCACTGGCTTCCCTCATCATCGGCGAAACGCTGGTGGGCAAGCGGACGATGGTGCGCCGTGTGCTGGGCGTCGTGTTCGGCAGCTGCCTCTACCGTTTTATCGTGGCGGTGGCTCTCCGCTTCAACGTCCCGGCTGCTGCCATGAAGCTGGTCAGCGCCATCATCGTGGCTGTGGCCATCTCGATGCCCGCCATCCGGGAGAAGATCGCCTTTGAGAAGCGCCGCAATGCGGCCCGTCAGGCGCGGAAGGAGCGTGTGTAAAATGGAAATGCTCGAACTTCGTGACCTGCACAAGACCTTCAACCCCGGTACCGTCAACGAGAAAGTGGCCCTGAACGGCGTCAGCCTGACCATGGAGGCGGGAGACTTCGCCACCATCGTCGGCTCCAACGGCGCGGGCAAATCCACCCTCTTCAACGCCATCACCGGCGGCTTCATCGCCGACGAGGGCAGCATCACGCTGGGCGGCGAGGACATCACCTTTGCGCCGGAATATCAGCGCAGCCGGGTCATCGGCCACCTGTTCCAGGACCCGCTCAAGGGTACGGCCCCCAACATGACCATCGAGGAGAATCTGGCGCTGGCCTACCTTCGCGCCGGGACTGCCCCCAACGCCATCTTCTCCCGCATCTCCCGCAGGGATAAGGAGATCTTCCGTGAGAAGCTGGCCCTGCTGGATATGGGCCTCGAAGACCGGATGAAGCAGCCGGTGGGCCTGCTGTCGGGCGGTCAGCGTCAGGCGCTGACCCTGCTGATGGCCACCCTCGTCACCCCGAAGCTCCTGCTTCTGGACGAACACACCGCCGCTCTCGACCCTGCCACTGCCGAAAAGGTGCTGGACCTCACCAAGAGCATCGTGGCCGAAAAGAAGATCACCTGCCTGATGGTCACCCACAATATGCATCAGGCATTGGAGCTGGGCAACCGCACCCTCATGATGGACGCGGGACGCATCGTCTTCGATGTCAAGGGCGAGGCCCGCAGTAAGATGACCGTGGACGACCTGCTCGAGAAGTTCCGCGAGAACGCCGGCAAGGCCCTCGACAATGACCGCATCCTCCTGAGCAAGGTGGAAGCCAACAACTGAGCATAAGCGAAAGACTGCTGCAAAACAGCTCTCTGAAAAAACAATGAACAAAACCCGGAACCCTTTTCAAGCCGTCCTGGCTCTGAAAGAGTTCCGGGTTTTGTATCGTTTCTTTCTATCTTACAGCATCTTGGAGAGGAATGCCTTCAGACGCGGGTGCTTGGGGTTGGTGAACAGCTCCTGCGGCGGCTCATCCTCCTGGATCCTTCCCTCGTCAATGAAGATGACGCGGTTGGAGACTTCGCGGGCAAAGCCCATCTCATGGGTGACCACCAGCATGGTGATGCCGGTGTGAGCCAGCTCTTTCATCAGCTCAAGCACTTCACCGACCATCTCGGGGTCGAGGGCGCTGGTAGGCTCATCGAAGAGGATGACGTCCGGGTCCATTGCCAGTGCGCGTGCGATGGCGATGCGCTGCTGCTGGCCGCCCGAAAGGCTCTTCGGGTAGACGTTGGCCTTGTCGGCCAGACCTACGCGGGCCAGAAGCTCGTCGGCGCGCTTGGAGATGGCCTCTTTGTCCTTGAGCTTGAGCAGGCTGGGGGCCAGCTCAAGGTTTTTCTTGACGGTCAGGTGGGGGAAGAGGTTGAAGTGCTGGAACACCATGCCCATCTTCTGGCGGACAGAGTCGATGTGGTCGTCGTCCACCTCCACGCCCTCAAATTTGATGCTGCCGCCGGTGGGGATCTCCAGCCGGTTCAGGCAGCGCAGAAAGGTGGATTTGCCGCAGCCCGAGGGGCCGATGAGGCAGACCACGTCGCCGCGGTAGATGTCGATGTCGATGCCCCGCAGCACGTCCAGAGTGGGGGCAGCCTGCTTTGCGCCCTTCCGCTTTTCGCCGCCGTAGGTCTTGGTCAGGCCCCGGACTTCCAGGATCTTATCGGTCACTTTGTGCCAGCCTCCTCTCAAATTTTGCAAGCAGCCAGGTAAAGATCATCACCAGCACCAGATAGATCAATGCCACGCCAAACAGGGGGAACATGGCCTCGTAGGTGCGGTTCATGATGCCCTGGGCCGCATACAGCAGCTCCTTGCCGCCGATGACGGTGATAAGGGAGGTATCCTTCAGCAGCATGATGAACTCGTTGCCCAGGGCAGGCAGCACGGCGCGGATGGCCTGGGGGATGATGATGACCACCATGGTGGTGATGTAGTTCAGGCCCAGGCTGCGGCCGGCCTCCATCTGGCCCGGATCCACAGCCATCAGGCCGCCTCGGATGATCTCGGAGACATAAGCGCCGGAGTTGATGCCCAGCGCCAGAGCGCCTACCATGGTAAAGTTGCGGCTGTTGTTGAAGATGACCATGCTCATGATCAGCAGCTGCACCATCATGGGGGTGCCCCGGATCACGGTGGTGTACACCTGGCACACGGCGTTAAAGACCCCCAGCACCGGGTTGCGGCGGCCGGGGCGCTGCTGGTCGTGGGCCACACGCACCAGCGCCACCACGCTGCCCAGCAGGACGCCCATGGCCAGAGCAATGGCAGTGACCAGCAGGGTGGTGCCTACGCCCTCGATGTACTGGAGCCAGCGGTCCTTCAGGACAAAGGCCTGATAAAGTTTGTAGAACAGCTCCTGCCCCATGTCCAGCCGGCCGCCGCTTTTCAGCAGCTGGCTCAACAGTTCGTATTGTGCGGCCATTCGCATCCTCACTTTCTTTTCGTCTGTTGTGATCTTGTCAGAATTTTGTAACCTATATCCCTTAAAAAAGGGGAGGTGCCCGGTGGGCCGCCTCCCCTTGAGGGGTCTGTTTACTCAGCCTTGATGTACTTGTCCACGATGGCCTGCAGGGTGCCGTCGGCCTTCAGCTCCTCCAGAGCAGCGTTCACAGCCTCCAGCAGAGCGGTGTTGCTCTTGTTCATGCCAATGGCGTAGTCCTCCTCGGCGTAGCTGGTGTCCAGGATCTTCAGGCCGGGGTTGGACTCCACATAGGCCTTGGCGGGCTCGTTGTCGATGACCACAGCGTCCACCTGGCCGTTGTTCAGGGCCTGTACAGCGGTCAGGCCGTTGTCGTAGGCCACCACGGCGTCCTCGCCAAAGTCGTCGGAGCAGTACAGGTAGCCGGTGGTGCCGCGCTGGGTGCCGATCTTCTTGCCGGCCAGATCGTCCACAGAGGCAATGTCGGAGCCCTCGGGCACGATGACGGACTGGATGCCGGTGGCGTAACTGTCGGAGAAGGACATCACAGCCATCCGCTCGTCGGTGACAGTGATGCCTGCCATGGCGATGTCGGCCTTGCCCTGCTGCACGCTGAGCAGAGCGGCGTCAAAATCCATGTCGTCGATCTGCAGCTCCAGGCCCAGCTTCTCGGCAATGGCCTGTGCGGTGTCCACATCGATGCCCTCAATGGTGCCGGCGTCGGTGGTCATCTCGTAGGGAGGGAAGGTGGCGTTGGTGGCCATGGTCAGCTTGCCGGCCTCAACGGTGGTCAGCTCAGCAGCGGCAGCGCTGGTGGAAGCAGCCTCAGAAGAAGCAGCCACAGAGCTTGCAGCAGAAGAAGCAGTGGAGGCAGAGCCGCCGCAGGCGGTCAGAGCCAGAGCAGCAGCGGAAACAGCGGCGGCAGCAAGAAAGCTGCGGCGAGAGATCTTTTTCATATTCAAACACTCCTCTTTATGTGCATATCGTTTGCATCTCTCTGCTGCGATGCGATTCATCGAAAAATCAGAGAGCGTGTTTAGTATAGGTTGTACAATTTGAAAAGTCAAGTGTTGTGCAAAAATTCCATCAAATTGAAACCGAATTGCAAACAATTATGCAGAATAAAGCATGAGAGCGATGTATATATGCAGAACCTCTCAGTCTGCTTCGCAGACAGCTCCCCTAATAGGGGAGCCCTTGGCATGTCGGTCAGGCTTACGCTGGACGAGCAAGGCTTGATTTATCGGGAGCTGTAGTGCCCTGCTGCCTGGATCCACGGCAGCTTGACAAAAGCGTTGTCCCGAAGTGCCTGCCCCCGTAAACGAGGCCCGGCATTTTGCGCCACCGAAAGCTTTCAGCAGTCAGCGCAGAGTGGCCCGGCTCGCCAGAGCTGACGGAGAGGTTAAACCGTCCGCGCCAGCTCTTCCACACTCCGCTTCGGCACGCAGTAGTCACCGTTCTCATCGAGATAATACTTGATGCCGGTCTCCTCCGTCATCGGTACGACCCTGGCGGCGTGAGTGGGGCAGCCAAGAGCGACCATGAACGCCAGCTTGTCCGGTGCGGCGATGCCCAGCAGCTCGCTCAGGGCGGGCTTGTTGATGGCGCCCATGATGCAGCTGCCCACGCCCTTGGCCCATGCGGCGAGGGTAATGTTCGCCAGCGCGATGCCGGTGTCGGTGTTCAGGTCGCCGGGGATGGAGCTGTCCTGCAGGACGGCCAGATACATCACAGGCTGCTCGTCGGCTTTGGGAGCACCCTGCTCCGGCGGCAGATAGGCGGCCCACTTGACCAGCGGATGGACCTTTTTCACCATCTCGGGGCTCTGCACAACCACCAGCTTCACGGCCTGACGGTTCGCGCCGCAGGACGACAGGCGCAGGGCCTCCACCATATCGTCCACCACATCCTGCGGCACCGGTTTCTGGGCGAAGCGGCGGTAGGTGCGGCGGGTGTTGAGCGTTTCCATAATAGACATCGGCAGACACTCCTCTATATTAAGTTTGATTTGATTATAGCACCGGCGAAAGAGCCGCACAAGGGAGACAGGGATCTATTTCCGCTTCCAGGCGTGGCCGCTGGGCATGGGCAGGCCCAGCACCAGCGCGATGCCCACAGCCAGCGCCACGGCCACCTTGAAGGTGGAGATGCCGTTGGCCAGCGAAAGGGCATTCTCGCCCTGGATGAAGTAGTAGGCGGTGTAGTAGATGCCCGCGCCGGGGACCAGCGGGAAGATGCCGGTCAGCAAAAAGACCGTCACCGGCGTCTTGAGCAGCACGGCGCAGATACGTGCCGCCAGCGACAGCGGGATGACCGCGATGAGGGAGGCTGCCGCCGCGTCGGCCCCGTATAAGACAGCCAGCTCGTAGACGAACCAGCCCACCGCGCCCACCAGCGCACAGCAGGGGAGGGTGCGCCGGGGGCAGGCGAAGAGGACGGCGAAGCTCAGCGTCCCCGCCCCGGCCAGAAAGAACTGCGCCGCCAGCTGGCCGATCTGTGTGCCTGTCAAGGTCATCATACCACCGTCACCCCCGTCAGCAGAGAAATAAGGCTCAGCACGAGGCCGGTGCCGATGGCGATGCTGGCCGCGATGAGCAGGGCGTCTATCATCCGGATGGTGCCGGAGAGGTAGTCGCCCTGCACGAAGTCCCGGATGCCCATGGTGAAGGCGATGCCGGGGGTCAATATCATCAGGGTGCCGATGATGGCGTGGCTGGCCTCAGTGTCCAGCAGATGGCACCCCAGAATGCAGACCAATGTAATGAGCGCTGCCGCCGAGATCTTGCGGAAGCCGTTGGAAAGCCTCCGATTTTCACAGAGCAGCAGATAACCGCTGACGATGAGACCCGCCGCCGCTGCCGCCAGTGCCGAGCGTATCGTGCCGCCGAAGATGAGCGCAAAACAGGCTGTGCCGCTCATCCCGGCGAGGAGCTGGGTCTTGCCTTTGGGGAAGGGGATGCGCCGGGCCTCGGCCAGGCAGTGTTCAGCCTCGTCCAGTGTGACGCCCCCGGCTGCTATCTCGCGGGAAAGGGCGTTCACCGCGGCCACCCGGCCCAAGTGAGTCGTCCGCACCGGCACGTTCCGCACTTCGGCGATCTCTGCCGTGCCGGCGCTGGCGAAGATGCCGTTGGTCAGCACGTAGACGTGGAACTCCCGCAGATGGAAGCTGCGGGCCATGATCTCCATCGTCTGCTCCACCCGGAAGACCTCTGCTCCGTTTTCCAGCAGCGTCTCGCCCGCCGCCATGATAAAGTCCATGATGCGGCGCCGCTGCTCGTCGCTGGGATATAACTCTCTGCTGTCCATTCCGGCCCTCCCTGTCATGCCCGCCAAAGGGGGCATATCATCTCATGCTATACTGTATCATAATTCCGGCGGCTTGCAAAGGCGTCTTTTCACATTTTTGCACAACTTCCGTCCTTGCCGTCGGGGGCGCAGTGTGTTACACTGATAACAACTATGGAAAGATCCAGAAACCACAGGAGGAAATGACCGTGAAGCAGAGTCTGAGTTTCGCGCGCCGTCTGACGGCGCTGGTGCTGGCAGCTGTGATGCTGTGCGTGGCTGTCCCGGCGGCGTTCGCCGAGGATGCCGCACCCGGTGCCACCACCATTGGCGGTGCAAACACCACCCTTATCCCTGAGGAAGAGGAAAATTGTCTGAGCTGGCTCTTCGGCTCCAAAGATAAAATTACACTGCCCTATCTGAACATCAAGGGCAAGGGCCTGCGCCGGAACCTGTCGCTGGACCTCGTGGACTGCCTGGTGGGCATCACCTACACGGAGCTTGGCTCCATCGGCAGCTATGTCAGCGCCAGTGCCGCGCAGGAGGCGTGGAAGGCCCAGGCCGTGGCCATCCACTCCTACCTCGAGTACCATAAGCAGTACGGCTCCTCGGCCAACGCCCTCATCTACACCCCCGTGGAGGACATCCCGTCCTCGGCCCGGTCGGCCATCCGCAAGGCGGTGGAGGCTGTGAAGGATGAGGTGCTGACCTGCAACGGCAGCGTCATCGACGCCGTCTGGTCGGCCAGCGCAGGCTACAACACCCAGACCGGCGTCTACGGCACCTGTTCCAGCCTCGACGCCTGGGGCTCGGATGTGCCGTATCTCAAGAGCGTGGAAAGCCCCTATGAGCGCCAGTACCACGAGAAGATGCGCCGCATCATCGGCAAGGATTATGACTATGTCGAGTACAACGACAGCCGCACCGGTGAGCCCTACCAGAGCGCCGACACCACCCACAAAGACCTCGGCGGCTTCGTCCAGTACAATACGCTGGTGTCCAATGGCCGCAGCTACCGCTATATCGGCCAGTTCGTGTCCTCCCGCTACTGCTTCGATTTCGGCACGGATGCAGCGGGTGTACCCTGTATGTACTACTACGGCTTCGGCCACGGCGTGGGCATGAGCCAGTGCGGCGCTGTGGGCTACGCCGCCGAGGAGGGGATGGGCTACCGCGACATCCTGAAGCACTACTACTCCGGCGTTTCCATCCGGACGGTGGGCAGCGGCACGAGCTCCGGCGGCGGTCTGTTCAGCTGGCTGCGCCGCCTGCTGGGCATGTAAAAAATCAAAAGGAATTGCGCAAAATACTTCTCAAATGGGACGTGATTTGGTATACTGTACACGCTTGTACACAAGAGACAGACGATTTCGCGTTTCACGCTCCAAAGCGGGAGCGATACGATAAAGAATAACAGGTGGAGAGAACGGAATGCAGTTGGAGAAGGAAAAGAAAGAAAAGCGGGAGCGGGAGCGCTGCCGCGCACTGGCGCAGCGCATCGCGGAGGAGGCAAACCCCGCCTCGGCGGCCCTGCTGGGAGAGCAGATGTCCCAGCTGACGAAAGCCCTGCACCGTGCAGGTGTGGAGACAGAAGAGTGGACAGAGGGCTCTGAGGCAGAGCTTCTGGTGGTGGCAGACCCCGCGTGGGAAACGCTGCCCGAGACCCTGCCCGCCCGGGTGCTGCTGGTGAGCGATGAGAGCACCGTTATGGCGGGCTGGGCCGAGCAGCTGGCTCAGAGAGGGTATTTCCGCGATTTTGGCTGGCGCAGCAAGGGCCGCGCTCAGCAGTCGGCGCTGTTCTGCACCAGCCAGCCCACTCAGCTGAAGATGGTGCGGGGCTACGAGATGGAAATGGACATCCTGCGTGACCGGATGGTGCGCGCCGAGCGCACCAGCGGCGAGGAAGCCGAGCTCATCGTCCGGCTGCGCAGCGACCTTTCGCTCAGCCGCAGCCACGAGCAGCAGCTGGAAAAGGCACTGGGCGAGGTGACCGGCTCGAAGTTCTGGAAGATGACCTGGCCCATGCGCTATGTCGTCAGCAAGAGCCGCCAGCTCTGGCACACTCTGCCCTTCTTCGTGCTCCTGCGGGAGCTGCGCAGCGGCGGCATCGAGGGTGTGCGGGAACTGGCCCGCGCCCGCCGCGAGTACGCCGCCCTCTTCCCGGGCAAAGTCATGCGCGCCGACCGGTTCGCACCGGTGGAACTGCTGGTGCGGCAGGCAGGCGACCAGCCTGCAGGCCCCAAGATCAGCATCGTGGTGCCGCTCTACAACACCCCGCTGGACTTCCTCGAAGAGCTGCTGGATTCCGTCGTGAACCAGACCTACCGCAACTGGGAGCTCTGCTGTGTGGACGCCGGCACTGCCCCGGGCGTGGGCGAGATGGTGCAGCAGCGCGCCGCTGTGGACCCTCGTATCCGCTACAGGAAGCTGGAGAAGAATGAGCTCATCCCCGGCAACACCAACAAAGGCATCGAGATGGCCACCGGCGACTTCATCGCCCTGCTGGACCACGACGACATCCTCCATCCCTGCGCCCTCTGGTACGCCGCCAAGGCCATCGCCGAGCAGGGAGCCGACTTCGTCTATACCGATGAGGCGACCTTCGAGGGCAAGGTGGAGAACGTGGTGCTCTACCACTTCAAGCCGGACTTCATGCTGGACAACCTCCGCTCCAACAACTATATCTGCCACCTGACCCTCTTCAGCCGCCGGCTGATGGACGCCGCAGGCGGCCCGGAGCGGATGGAGTACAACGGCAGTCAGGATTATGAGCTCTTCCTCCGCCTGACCGAGACGGCCCGGAAGATCGTCCACATCCCCCACGCCCTCTATTACTGGCGTTCCAGCCCCGGCAGCACGGCCAGCGACATCTCCGCCAAGACCTACTGCATCGACGCGGGCATTGCCGCCCTCAAGGCTCATTACGCCCGCTGCGGTGTCGCCGTGGACGATGTGTCCCTCATCCCGGGTACGCCGGGCTACTACAAGACCGATTATACCATCGACCATCCGGGCCGGGTGAGCATCCTCATCCCCACCTGCGACCACATCCGCGACTTGGTGACCTGCGTGGAGTCCATCTACGCCCGCACCACCTACCCGGATTTTGAGATCATCCTCATCGAGAACAACAGCAAGGCCCCCGAGACCTTCCGCACCTACGAGCGGATGCAGAAGGAGCACCCCGATAACCTCAAGGTCGTCACCTGGGAGGGCAAGGGCTTCAACTACAGCGCCCTGAACAACTTCGGCGAGAAGTTCGCCACCGGTGAGTATCTGCTTCTGCTCAACAACGACACCGAGGTCATCACCGCCGCCTGGCTGGAAGAGATGGTCATGTATGCCCAGCAGAAGCGGGTGGGCTGCGTGGGTGCCAAGCTGCTCTACCCGGATGACACCATCCAGCACGCCGGTGTCGGCTTCGGCATCGGCGGCGTGGCGGGCCATCTGCACAAGTACTATCCCGCCAGCTCCGACGGCTATATGGGCCGCCTGAACTATGTGCAGGACGTCTACGCTGACACCGCCGCCTGCCTGCTCATCCGCAAGGAGATCTACGACGAAGTGGGCGGTCTGGACGAGAGCTATGCCGTGGCCTTCAACGATGTGGACTTCTGCGTCCGCGTCCGTCAGGCAGGCTACACCAACGTCTTCACCCCGTTTGCCCAGCTCTACCACTACGAGAGCAAGAGCCGCGGCATGGAGGATAACCCCGAAAAGCAGAAGCGTTTTCAGGGCGAGGTGCTGCGTTTTCAGGCCCGCTGGGGCGACCTGCTGGCTGCAGGCGACCCCTGCACCAATCCCAACTTCGACATCCAGCGCGAAGATTTCAGCCTGAAGATATTACCGCTGGAATAAATAAAAGAGGAACAACCTCTCAGTCTCGCTTCGCTCGCCAAGACCGGGTTGCGGCACCCAGCATCCGCTTCACTTTGCTTGCGTATTGCTGGCCGCTGCCCCAACAATGACTCCCTGCTTCCGCCACTGGCGGCGGTCGTCATTGTTGCCCCTAAAAAGGGGAGCCCTTGGCATGGCGGAAAGGTCTGAGCTATAAAAATGAGGAGCATGAAACTTGGAACTCTCTGCCTGTATCGTTGTCTATAACGGCTGCGACGAAGCCCTCAAGGCGGCGCAGACGGTGCTGCAATACACCCGCCGCCACCCGCTGACCCTCTATCTGGTGGACAACGCCAGCCCCGACGGCAGCGGCGCACGTCTGGAAGCCGCCGTGAAGGGCGGCGCTTTGAGCACTCAGCCCGGCCAGAAGGTCGAGGTGCGCTGCCGCAAGGAGAACGGCGGTTTCGGCACCGGACACAACACCGTCCTGCCGGAGCTGACGAGCGACTATCACTTCATCCTGAATCCGGACATCCAGCTCACTGCTGATACCCTCAGCGATTTGGCCGACTGGATGGCCGCCCACCCGGATGCTGTGATGGCCCGGCCGGGGCTGCGCTTCCCGGATGGCCGTTCCCAGAGCCTGCCGCTGCGGCGCTGTGCGCTGCGGCCTATGGTCTACCGCCAGCTGCCGTTTTTGAAATTCTGGGAGAAATATAACCGTGCGTATTTAATGGAGGGGGAGGATCTGTCCGCTCCCGTTGAGATCGAGTTCTGCACCGGCAGCTTTTCCGCCGTGCGGACGGCGGAGTTCAAGGCCGTAGGCGGCTTCGATGAGCACTACTTCATGTATGTGGAGGATGCCGACCTGACCCAGAAGATGCGCACCACCGGCAAAGCCTACCTCGTGCCGCAGTACACCGCCATCCATGCATGGCATCGTGCAGCCCACCGCAGCCTCAAGCCCTTTTTGTGGCAGACCGGGAGCCTGCTGCGGTATTTCCACAAGTGGGGGTTCAAGTTCTGAGCCTTTGCTGATGAAACAAAAGAGCGCCCTCGCAAAAATTTTTGCGGAGGGCGCTCTTTCCTTGCTTTTTTTTCGATTTGATAGTAGAATAAGGTGTAATACTATCGCAAGCCTGCCAGCAGTGCATAGCGAGATCCTGCCAGCGCGCGTGGCGCGGGAAGCCCGGCGGCTGGCGGCGTATTACCACCAACATTGTTTACAGCGGACGCAGCTCCGCTTTGAATCCATACAGGACCCGGCGGATACGCTGTCGGGCCTTGTACAAGCTGCACAACTTTTTTATTTCATAATATAAGGAGTGCACAAAAATGAAAGGTATCATTCTGGCCGGCGGTGCCGGCACCCGGCTCTATCCGCTGACGATGGTCACCAGCAAACAGCTGCTGCCCGTCTACGACAAGCCGATGATCTATTATCCTCTGTCCACCCTCATGCTGGCGGGCATCCAGGACATCCTCATCATCTCGACCCCCACCGACACGCCCCGCTTCGAGGCGCTGCTGGGCGATGGCAGCCAGTACGGCATCCATCTGCAATATAAGGTCCAGCCGTCCCCGGACGGTCTGGCTCAGGCTTTCATCCTCGGTGAAGAGTTCATCGGCGACGACTGCTGCGCAATGATCCTGGGCGACAACATCTTCTACGGCAACGGCTTCTCCAAGATTCTGAAGAATGCTGTCTCCAACGCCGAGAACAAGGGCCGCTGCACCGTCTTCGGCTACTATGTGCCGGACCCCGAGCGCTTCGGCATCGTGGAGTTCGACGCAAACGGCAAGGTGTTGAGCGTCGAGGAGAAGCCCCAGCACCCCAAGAGCAACTACGCCATCACCGGCCTGTACTTCTACAACAAGGAAGTCGTCAAGATGGCAAAGCAGGTCAAGCCCTCGGCCCGCGGTGAGCTGGAGATCACGACCCTGAACGATATGTACCTCAAGCAGGATGAGCTGGACGTCCAGCTGCTGGGCCGCGGCTTTGCATGGCTGGACACCGGCACGATGGACAGCCTCGTGGAAGCAGCCGATTTTGTGCGGATGATCGAGAAGCGTCAGGGCATCAAGATCAGCGCCCCCGAGGAGATCGCATTCAAGTACGGCTGGATCGACCGCGACACCCTGCTGGAAAGCGCAGAGCGCTACGGCAAGAGCCCCTACGGCCAGCACCTCAAGAATGTGGCCGACGGCAAACTGAAGTATTAAGAGAGGCGGTATCCGCATGAAAATCATTGTTACCGGCTGCAGAGGCCAGCTTGGCACCGAGATCATCAAGCAGCTCCGGGAAGGCCGCAGTGAGCTTGGCCCCATCCCCGAGAAGCTGGTGAGCGCCACGGTCATTCCGGTGGACCTGCCGGAGCTGGACATCACCAACTACAAGATGGTGGATGACTTCATCCGCCGTCAGCGCCCGGACGTCATCATCAACTGCGCCGCTTTCACCAACGTGGACGGCTGCGAGGTGAACCATGACACTGCCTTCAAGGCTAACGCCATCGGCCCCCGCAATCTGGCACAGGCCGCCACCAAGACCGGCGCCCGTCTGGTACACGTCTCTACGGATTACGTCTTCTCCGGCCGCGAGAACGGCGGCATCCCGCAGGATGAGGCCACCATTCCCGGCCCCATCAGCGCCTACGGCTCCACCAAGCTCATGGGTGAGAAGTATGTGGAGCAGTTCTGCCACCGCCACTTCATCGTCCGCACGGCATGGCTCTACAGCTACTACGGCAAAAACTTTGTCAAGACCATCGTGAACGCCGGCAAAAAGTTTGGCAAGCTGGAAGTCGTCAACGACCAGCGGGGCAACCCGACCAACGCCGTCGATCTGGCCCACGAGATCCTGCAGCTCTGCGTGACCCACGAGTACGGCCTCTACCACTGCACCGGCGAGGGCATCTGCTCCTGGTATGATTTTGCATCGGAGATCATCCGCCTGTCCGGCGTGGACGCCACCGTGGCTCCCTGCACCAGCGAAGAGTACAAGGCAAAGCACCCGGACAGCGCCGACCGCCCCAAGTGGAGCGCTCTGGACAACCGGATGCTCCGCTGCACCGTCGGCAACGACGTCCGCGACTGGAAGGACGCGCTGGCCTGCTTCTTCGAGCACTGGGACGGCGACGACGGGATGAAAGCTTAATTGGCTTTTGTGAGGAAAAAGATTATGTTTAACCAGTCAGAAAAGAAACTGAAAACATGGGCGACGATTCAAGGCATGTTTTTCAGTGTTGTTGCGATTGTTTTAGGCGCGGTTATTTATTCTGCCGCAGCGGCTACAGATAATAATGCGGTAGGATTACTGCTCGGAGTAATCGTTGCAGTTGTTGTTTGGTTTTTGTCGATGCTTTCTGTATGGGCGTTGTATTCATTTGCGGATTTAGTGGAATATACAAAAGCGAACAATGAAATTCTGGCTTCCATGGACTCGACACTGGGTCAGATTGCAGATTGTCTGTCCACTGGTGAAAATAATGAAACTGCGGAGTAATTGCAGAAAATAAAAGAGGAAATTTATGAAAAAATATCTTATCACCGGCTGCGCCGGTTTTATCGGTTCCAACTTTGTGCATTATATGCTCAAGAAGTACCCCGAGATCCTGCTGGTCAACCTCGACAAGCTGACCTACGCCGGCAACCTCGAGAACCTGAAGGACGTTGAGGGCGACCCCCGCCATGTCTTTGTGCAGGGCGACATCTGCGACAAGGAGCTGGTCGAGAGCCTGTTTGCAAAGTACGATTTCGATTACGTCATCAACTTTGCCGCTGAGAGCCATGTTGACCGCTCCATCAAGAACCCTGAAATTTTCGTCCAGAGCAACGTGATGGGTACCGTCAACCTGCTGCAGCGCGCCAAGGAAGCCTGGTACGACGCCGACGCCAAGACCTGGAAAGAGGGCAAGAAGTACCTGCAGGTCTCTACGGATGAGGTCTACGGCGCTCTGGGCGCTGAGGGCTTCTTCATGGAGACCACCCCGCTCTGCCCCCACAGCCCCTATTCTTCCTCCAAGGCCAGCGCTGATATGTTCGTCATGGCATTCCACGACACCTACGGTATGCCCATCAACATCACCCGCTGCTCCAACAACTACGGCCCCTACCAGTTCCCCGAGAAGCTCATCCCGCTGATGATCAACAACGTCAAGCACCACAAGCAGCTGCCCGTCTACGGTGACGGTATGCAGATCCGCGACTGGCTGTACGTTGAGGACCACTGCAAGGCCATTGATATGGTCTGCAACGGCGGCAAGGTGGGCGAGGTCTACAATGTCGGCGGCCACAACGAGCGCCCCAACATCTTCATCGTCAAGACCATCATCGAGCAGCTGCACGACCGCCTGAAGGACGACGGCATCAGCGAAGACCTCATCAAGCACGTCGCTGACCGTCTGGGCCATGACCGCCGCTATGGCATCGACCCCACCAAGATCAAGAACGACCTTGGCTGGTATCCCGAGACTCCCTTCGAGAAGGGCATCGTCCTGACCATCGACTGGTACCTCGACCACGAGGAGTGGATGGAGCACATCACCAGCGGCAACTACCAGAAATACTACGAGGAAATGTACAAGAATAAGTAACTTCTTGTAAATAGCCTGAAGCGAAAAAGAGCAGGGCGTGCGGTCCTATGGCTGCACGCCCTGCTCTTTTTTGTCGGAGTTAAAGCTTGTCTTCTTTCATGTAGCGGATGAGCAGGGGCAGCTCATAGACCAGCATGGACAGCCAGCCGATGCCGTAGCTCACGGGCATGAGCTGCAAATCGACCTTGAGTACCAGCACCAGCACAGCGGCGGCGGCCACGCGGAAGCCCATGTTGAGCATACTGCTGTTCAGGGTGATCTTCAAATCGCCGAGGCCGCGGAAGCCGCCCTGAATGCCGTTGGTCACGCCGGGCATCAGGTAGAAGAGGGAGGCGCACCGCAGGAACTTGACGCCCAGGTCGATGACGGCGGGGTCATCCACGAAGAGGGAGATGATGGGGCGGGCGAAGAGCAGGCAGACGGCCATCAGGAAGAAGCCGTAGATGAGCTCGATGCGCAGGCCGCAGAAAAAGCCCTGACGCACCCGCTCCTTTTTGCCGGCACCGTGGTTCTGGGCCATCAAGGTGGTCATGGCGTGGGCGATGTTCTGCTGGGGCATATAGGTGAAGTCGTCCACCCGGCTGGCGGCGGTGAAAGCGGCCATTGCGTTGATGCCCAGCGTGTTGACGATGGCCTGCACGGCGATCTTGCCCAGCTGGACGGTGGCCTGCTGCATGGCGCTGGTCCAGCCGTACTGGACGGTGCTGCGCAGCAGAGAGCTGTCAAAGACGAGCCAGCGCCGCCCCAGCTGAAGGACGGGGACTTTGAACTGGATATAGACGACGCAGAGCACACAGCAGAGCGCCTCGCTGAGGACGGTGGAGAGGGCGCAGCCTTCGCTGCCCCAGCCCAGCACCTCGACAAAGAAGAGATCGCCGCCGATGTTCAGCACCGAGCTTATCATCAGAAAGTAAAGGGCGCTCTTGCTGTCGCCCAGCGCCCGCATGGTGGCGGCGAGGAAGTTGTAAAAGAAGGTGAAGATGAGGCCCGCAAAGACGATGCGGAGATACTGCACCGCGATGGGCAGGATCTCTTCCGGCACCTGCATCAGCCGGAGCAGCGGCGTCGCCAGCAGGACGCAGAGGGCCGAAAAGACCAGCGAGAACACCGTGCCTGCGATGGCGGTGGTGGAGACCTGACGCTCCACGCGCTGGGTGTCTCCGGCACCATAGGCCGTGCTGACGAGGATGCCGGCACCGAGGCAGAGGCCGTTGATGAAGAGGATGGCCAGCGTCATCAGCGGGTTGGAGGTGCCGACGGCGGCAAGGGCGTCTTCGCCGACAAATTTGCCCACGATGATGCTGTCGGCGGCGTTATAAGTGAGCTGGAACAGGTTGCCCAGCACCAGCGGGATGGTGAATTTGACCAGAAGGGGCGTGATGGCTCCGGTCGTCATGTCTTTTGTCATGGATTCCTTCTCGTTTTCTTTTTATAGTATGTTCTGGCGTGCGCTGAACACGGCCAGTGCCGAACGGCTTTTGCCGTTTGCGATAAGCTGGGCCGCTGCGTGAAGGGCGGCACCTGCGCTGGGGGAGGCCGGGATGGCATCGGTGCGCAGGACCCGCTGCGCCGCCCGGACGGCGTCGGCAGTGGTGACGGCAGCGATGTTGTCCACTACATAGGAGTTGTAGTTGCCGGGAACGAGGCCGAAGCCGATGTCCGGGATGCCGTGGGAGCCGGTGAGGCCGCTGCTCAGGGCCTGACTCTCGTAAGGCTCTACGGCTACGATGCGGACGTCATTCGTCCACGCCTTGACCGTTTCGCCCACGCCGGTGATGGTGCCGCCGCTGCCCACGCCGATGACGATGCTGTCCACGATGCTGGAACCCTCCCGCGCGATGGAGCGCACCAGTGCAGGCCCCGTCACCCGGCGGTGATAGGTGGGGTTGTCGTCGTTGTTGAGCCAGTCCATATAGTACCAGCCCTTTTCGGCGGCGGTGGCTTTTGCCAGCGCCCGTGCGCCTGCAAGGCCCGCCTGGGCCGGGGTATGGATGATCTGCGCTCCGAGGCGGAGCAGGCTCTCCTGCCGCATGGCGGGGGCGTCCTCCGGCATGACCAGCGTCACCGGATGGCCCGCCGTCAGCCCCGCCAGCGTCAGCGCTGTGGCAAAAGGCCCTGACACGGCCTCCACAATGGTCTGGCCGGGGGTCAGCGCCCCGCGCTCAAGGGCCAGCGCCAGCATCCCCTCAGCCAGCTCGTCCCGCGCCGTGCCGGTGGGGCCGTTGTAGTTCAGATAGGCGTACAGCCGCCCCCGCAGCCCGCAGGCCGCAAGATAGCCCCGCAGCTCGACGATGGGGCCGGGCAGCAGGGTCTGGTAGATGTTGGGGTAGATAGGCACGGGCGGTCTCCTTTCGCGTCCGGGGGAAAGCTTACGCCTATAACTTTAACGCAAAGGAGAGGAAGCGTCAAGCGGGGCTTGGGCAGAAAAGAGAAAAATCGGGAGAAAATTTGGCAAAATGACGCAAAAAGTCCTTGACAAGGGACACCCCGTCTGCTATACTCCGTATGTAAAGCAAAAAACCTTTACAAACAGCGGAGGTCAGAGCAGGACAGAACATGGCAAAAGACTTTGAAATGGGCTATCTGCTCGATTTTTACGGCGAAGTGCTCACGCCCAAACAGCGCGAGATGCTGCGCCAGTATTACAACGATGACCTCTCCCTCAGCGAGATCGGAGAAAACTTCGGCATCACCCGGCAGGGCGCGCGGGACGCCATCAAGCATGGCGAAACAGCCCTCAAGGAGCTGGAAGAAAAGGTCGGCTTCGCGGCCCGGTACCGCCGGGTGCAGCAGACACTGGAAGAGCTGGAGCAGCTGGTCATCGACGCCCGGTTTGAATGCACCGGCCCGAACGCCCGGCTGACCACCACCGAGTATGCCGCCACTCTGAACAAGATGCTGGGGCTCATCCGCTCCATCGACGAAGTGAATGAGAGCTGAAAACTGATTTGAGAGGAGCACCGAACAATGGCATTTGAATCTTTGACCGACCGCCTTGCCGGTGTGTTCAAAAAGCTGCGCGGCCACGGCAAACTGAGCGAGGCGGACATCAAAGCCGCCATGCGCGAGGTCCGGATGGCCCTGCTGGAAGCCGACGTCAACTACAAAGTAGCGAAGGACTTCTGCGCAAAGGTCTCCGAGCGCGCCATGGGCCAGGAGGTCATGGAGAGCCTGACCCCCGCCCAGCAGGTCGTCAAGATCGTCAACGAGGAGCTGGTCGCCCTGATGGGCGGCGAGGAAGCGCCTCGTCTGGTCATCAAGAACAAGGGCCAGACCATCATCATGCTCTGCGGCCTGCAGGGCAACGGTAAGACGACCCACGCAGCAAAGCTTGCAAAATACTACATCAAGCAGGGCCGCCGCCCGATGCTGGTGGCCTGCGACATCTACCGTCCGGCCGCTATCGACCAGCTGCAGGTGGTGGGCAGGCAGGCTGGTGCGCCGGTCTTCACCCTGCCCGGCGAAAAGCCGCCGGCCATCGCCAAAAAGGCGCTGGCTCACGCCAAGGACTACGGCAACGACATCATCATCCTCGATACCGCAGGCCGCCTGCAGATCGACGAAGTGCTGATGCAGGAGCTGGTCCAGATCAAAGAGGCTGTCCCCGTGGACGAGACTCTGCTGGTCGTGGACGCCATGGCCGGTCAGGACGCCGTGAACGTCGCCAAGACCTTCAACGAAACGGTCGGCATCGACGGCATCATCCTCACCAAGACCGACGGCGATACCCGCGGCGGCGCAGCCCTCTCGGTGCTGTCCGTCACCGGCAAGCCCATCAAGTTTCAGGGTACCGGCGAAAAGCTGGATGACCTCGAAGTCTTCCATCCCTCCCGCATGGCAAGCCGGATCCTCGGCATGGGCGATGTGCTGAGCCTCATCGAGCGCGCACAGGATGCCGCCGACGAGAAGCTGGCCGAAGAGACCGCCAAGCGGATGATGGAAAACAAGTTCGATATGAACGATATGCTGGCCCAGTTCGCCCAGATCCGCAAGATGGGCGGTGCGGGTGCCATGCTGAGCATGATGCCCGGCATGTCCGGCATCGACGCCAGCCAGATCGACGAGAAAGCCTTTGACCGCATCGAGGCCATGATCTACTCGATGACCAGGGCCGAGCGCGAAGACCCCTCCATCATCAACCCCAAGCGCAAGCGCCGCATCGCTGCGGGCAGCGGCACTCAGGTATCTGATGTCAACAAGCTGCTCAAGCAGTTTGAGATGATGCAGAAGATGATGAAGCAGTTCAAGAAGAGCCCCAAGGGCTTTGCCCGCAAGCTGGGCGGCCTGATGGGCAACCCGGGCGCCTTTAGAGGCATGAAATAATTCCGGTATACACCCCGCTGTGGGGTTGTACAGATAGATTTAATCCCCGCAAACCGGGGAACAAGAAATTTTTGGAGGATATTACCATGGCAGTTAAGATTCGTCTGCGCCGCGTCGGCGCCAAGAAGGCTCCCTTCTATCGTGTTGTTGTTGCTGACAGCCGCTTCCCCC
>OOCV01000208.1_pt1 | contig 48747 bp, 57 predicted proteins | sample 1671061 | NCBI WGS metagenome assembly OOCV01 (sample SAMN06348118, study PRJEB24527) | human gut metagenome | biome: human gut; feature: ankylosing spondylitis patient; material: feces | host: Homo sapiens | place: China | collected 2015-10
TTTGTTGCTCAGGAACTTATAAATAAAGTTAAATCAAAGTGTTGCGGAATTAAGGGTAACTTTGCACATAGAATATACCTCTCTGAACTCAAGAGAGTTAGAAGAATTACCTCGTCTTTGGGTAATGAGTTGGCAACCGTTCTAATTACCGTATGTTGCATCGCTTTGCTTGTACGGATAACTCTTTCAGAGGGTAAAGGTACAAAAAGCAGAAGAAAGAATGTCTATAACTATCTTTCTTCTGTTTATAAATGAAACAAAAATAGCGACAATTAATATGATTATTAAAAGGAAAAATATGTTCAAATTAATAGACAAGGGTGTATGGAAAAGAAAACCGTATTTTGATCATTATTTCAATCAGATACGATGTTCATATAGTATTACTGTAAATATAGACATCTCTAAGATTATATATTTCAAGAACAGGAATCATACGAAACTATACCCTCTTCTGATTTATGTATTGGCTAAAGCGGTAAATAACCGAGAAGAGTTCCGGACTGCCATTAATGATAAGGGAGAATTGGGAATATGGGAGACTTTATTACCGTGCTATACAGTTTTTCATGAAGAAAATGAAAGCTTTTCTAACATTTGGACGGAATGGGATGATAACCTTATGACTTTTCTTTCTAATTATGAACGGGATATTGAAATGTTCGGTAATAATTATGGTATAGATGCAAAACCAAATACACCAGCCAATACCTTTCCAATATCTTCATTGCCATGGACTACGTTTACCGGCTTCAATCTGAATATATTTGCTGATGGGAGCTATCTGTTACCTGTTTTTACTTATGGTAAATATTTTCAGCAAGATGGTAAATACCTTATTCCTCTTTCTATTCAGGTTCACCATGCTGTTTGTGATGGGTTTCATGTCTCAAGACTTATCAATGAAATACAGCAAATATGCAATGATATAAAATAGACATTGAATAGAGATTATATCAAATAATTGATTACATGCCTTTTAGATATGCCATTACCATACTGAAACGTTCTTTGGGGTGGAATGGTTACTGACATAAACAGTATCTTCCAATGTTTTGTGTCATGAAGTTGTTATAACTCAACAATTTGAAACCAGTCAGTTCATCTATAAAGGTTAATTCATTATCCATAGCCTTCTTTAGCATGACACTGAAGCCTACATAATGTTTCTGTGCCTAGATGATTATATAAAATACGGCTCGTGATGCATTAGGCAATAGTTGTTGGATAAGTCTTCATTAAGCCTGTCAAAAGTCTTATAAGTTGTATGAAATTAAGATACGGAACACGCTGCAAGCCTTATTCTAATCTCTTTTAAAGATTATTGTAGTCTATATTCTTTCACTCTTTCTTGATTTATTCTGCTTTATTGAGGCATCCCTGTTTAATGGCTTTGACCTGTTCATTGAATATGGTCAAAGTCGAATCTACACCGACCGTTTCCGTCAGTTTCTCATAAGCCCCGATGGTTACAGCCAGTTTCGGATATAGTTCGTTGAGCATGACCGTGGTCACTTGGTGCTTGTCTGCAACCGTCCTTAACCGTCTGTTTTCTTCCCGGTATTCATGCCATTGTACCCAACTTATAGCAAACAGGGCAAAGAATACGAGCGTACAGCCTATACCAGTCCATGCGTAAGGGCTCTTGTGCCAGCCATCGGGAACTTTGTTCCAGAACTGCCTTATTGCGTTTATCACCTTGTCTGGGCGAATTGCCCACCATAGTCCCGGTATAACACCTTGCTTCTGTTGCACCTGCTCCGAAGCAGACCTGTCATTCTCTATGTGGCTTGTCAGCAACTCCAGTATCTTGTTGAGTTGCTCCTTGATAGTGGGAACTCCATGCTTACGCATATCCTTCTCGTTGGCTTCGGTATATAACCGCAGGCTCGTAACCGTTTCATCACCCAATGACTTCTTGTAATCTTCAATGGCTTTCTTACTTCCGAAAATGGCATTGACATATTTCGGTGTATTGCCATTGAAGAACTGTATAATAGGCTCCAGCTTCGCTTCCAGCCTTTTCAATGCCTCGTTCTTGTCCGAACTGTCTTTTGCGTCCAGCTTTTTCTTGACATCCTCGATGTCTTCTGCCAATGCCCCGATAAGGTCGGCGATGTTCTGTAAGTTGTCCTTCATCTTCTTCTCCTTCTTGGTTTAAGTTTGTCCTTTTCGTTGTCATTGTCGCCCCAGCCGCTTTCGTTTCCTCCACCTCTGCCGCCGGATGAGACCTTGGCTTGGTGCGGCTGCACGCACAACTCCATGAGTGCGCCGATGGTTACTTGGACGATGTTCGAGCCGGATTCAGCAGGATTGCTGCCGTTACCGTCCGTTGCTGTTTCGGTCGGTGACGGCTGTCCTATAAAAGTACCTGACGCATGGCTGCCTGATGCCACATCCTGCCGGGTTGGTTGTGTCCATCCGTCAAATCCGTTGTCCGGCACACGGGGCTTCCATTCCATGCCCTCGGCAATGCGGCTTCCGAACAGTCTGTCTAACTTATAAAAGCTCATGCTCCGGTCTATCCGTGAGCCGCTGAACGAGATTTCATCCTTCGTGAACGACACGCCGAGGATTTTGCCATTGCGCCTGTCGTATCTGAAATTCACCCCGACTCCTTGCCTTGCCAGCCTGTCGCACAAATCTGCCCAGCTGTTACAACAGGGTAATGCCGCCTTGATAGCGTCATAGATTTGGTATTTCACCTTGTCCTTCCCACGCAGGCGGTCACGCTTCACGTTCATCTTGCCCTTGGAGAAGTACAGCCCATATTCCCTCGTGAGAGCCTTGCATATTTTCACGTTGCGCACACGGTCGTTGCTGGCACTGATGGTGTTCCCGTCATTGTCCACCCTGTTCGCCACGATGTGCATATGCTGGTGTTCCCTGTCGGTATGGCGGCTCACGATATACTGGGTGTTCTCAATGCCCATGCGCCGCATGTACTCACGGGCGATTTCGACCATCAGGGCATCCGTCAGCTTGGGCGTGTCCTCATGTGCGAAGTCCAGCGAGATATGATACACCGGATTTTTCAGTTTGCGCCCCGGCTTGTCGTCCGCCTGCCCCTGCATACTCCTTGCGATGGTGGCATTGTCATCAAGCCTCACGTCCTTGCTGTCTATGAGCCGTGCCTTCTTCGGGTTGTTCACGTAGTTCACCACTCTGGCAAAGCTCGCCCGTTTCTTCAAGTCGCCCATCATATCCTCTCGATGATTTTGTTGAACTCGCCCAGCAAGTCCATGATTTTGCCTTTCAAAAGAGAAAAGCCCTGTTGGTGTGCCAGCTTCGCCAGTTGGTTCAGGTTGTTGCACCCTCCCTCCAGCATCCTTATCTGCCGCCTGTCCTCCTGTGTCCGTGCCGCCTCGACTTTCCCGTGCAGCAACAGTTCACGCAGGAAGTGCGACGGCTTCTTTCCGGCATCGGCAATCCGTTTCATGACCGCTTTCCACTCGGCAAGCGTGAGCCGTGTGGATATGGTCTTTGTCCGTGCCTTGCCCTTTGCAGACTTCGGTCTGCCGCCTTTATGTGATTTTTCGTTGTCTGTCATACGCTTGTTTTTATCGGTTATAAAAGGAATGATGTTTTAGGGCTAAAATAGGGATGTTGCCGTTTCCGGTGTGACCGGGTCGCCGCTTGTGGCGTAGTTTTCGTGGACGAAAACATAAACTTGCCAGCCCTAAAACATCCCCCTGTAAAAATGCCCCTCTCTGTCATGTCTGCCATTTACTTACAAGAGGTATTACCATCAAATTAGGTTTGTTCGCCCTGCACGGTTGGCGGTCTGCCCTCCGTATGGATTACGGTCAAACCGTCATTCCCCGATACCGGTTGTTGGAGTGATATTCGGTCTGTTTCTTCTTTCCCTCTTATCGCTTTTGCAAAATTTTCAGCCTCCTGCTGCGAGTTGAAGATGTAGCCGCCCTTGCCGAAATCGCTCCAATAGCCGTTGAAACCCCTTGCCATCTGCACAAACTTCCGCTCTCCGGCGGCTTCAATTTCCTTTGAGAAAAGCACGGCGAAGATGGTCGCTCCGCTCTTTGAATGTGTCCTGCTTTCGATGGAATACGGTTTGTTCTCACACTCCGAGACGGTGACTTTTCCGTTATCCCCATCAACATTTTCCGAGATAATTTGTGTAGAAGTTGCGCTGTTTTCACTTGGATTTTCGTCCGGGTTGCTCTCCGGTTGCCGTTCATTATCCGTAGAATTTTCATCATCCTGCGGCTTTCTTCTGCGCTTCGGAGTATCTTTCGGAACAACAGCATCCATAAGCCACGATTGGATTTCGGAACGAAGAAAATAGAGTTTGTTACCCTGTTTGCGATATGGAATCCTGTGTTCGGAAGTCATCGCATAGATGGTGGAAACGGACTTGCAGAGCATGGCAGACACGTCCTCAACCGTCATGATCTCCGGCAAGGGAGTGACGGCGGTTGAAGAAATAATCTGCTCCAACATTCCGGTCAGGCGGTCTATCTTCTCATGGAGTTCTGCCACAGACCTGGGGAGATTGTCAAAAGACAGGTGGGTATTTTCGCTTTCAGTCATATACGGATAATGTCTGTGTTTGAAGAAAGGGAACTAATCATTTTTGGCGAGATTGCGCATGATGGCATGTGCCTCCTCCGAAATCTGCCCCTGTGAGGCGACCGGATTCTGCCGGAGCCATTTCAGGAGTTCGGACTTCTCGAAATACACCATCTTGTTGTTGGGCTTGAAGTACGGGATGACCTGATTGTGCGTCATCTTGTAGAGCGAGCTTTTGGAAATGCCCAAGAACATGGCGGCTTCCTCCAGATTCAGAACCTCCTTTGAGGCGTAAACCACGTTCTTGACTCTCTCCAGCTCCTGTTTCAGTCCATCCACCACCTTTCGGAGCAAGGCGGTTTCGTTTGGTTTTTGTTCTGTTTTACACATAGTCGTTATTTTATAATTTGATTTATTTTTTGTCTGTTGCGGTTGCTTCCGATTCGATTTGTCAGTGCAAAGTTAATGCGAAAAGAATCTGCAAACAAACACGCAAATCTCTGTTTAACAGTTTGTTTTGCGGCGTATCATGGCAACATTGCCAGTCTGTTTTATTCTTCCAATGTGTGCATTTCCGGCTTTTTCCGTCAGATGATTATCTGGCAAGGATGCCGGATAATTTTTGCAATATCTTGCTCATAGCAAAGGCGGCTAATCTGACAGGAAATTTGTAACTTTGCCACATATTTATCTGCCAGTCTTGCCAGATAATTTTCGCCCATGAGAGAGGTTGGTATGCTTCATCAAATGTCAGATTAACGGCATGGGTTAAAAATGGTGAATTAACATATCATACTCTCAGAGTTTGATTTTAACTGGCTGAACAGATACTTCAAATACACGCGCAACATTTTATGATATTTTTGTTGCAGCTTTGTTGCGTAAGCCTTAAACGATTTAACATAGTATCTGATATACAATTAGTTATGGAATACCGTGATATTACGAAGTAGAGCATCGCCCCGTAGAAATGCACCGTCAGATACCTCGTGAGCCACTTCGCCCACGCACCTTCCCATTTGGGCAGGAGCGAGAACGCCCACTGTATAGGGCCGAAGATGGTGAGCATTCCCAAAAGAATTTGCTGACAATAGATGGTCGCCCACCAACCGATTCTGAATACTACAAGGGCTATCAGCATGATGATTTTGTCAATCCCCACGATTACCCCCGAAGTCAGCGAGGTGAACCACAGCTTCGCCGCATCCTTCTCCATGTTCGTTACCTCGTCCACACCTGTCTGTTCCATCGTTGCCTCGATAAGGTTTGGGTCCGACGTACCCGTATGGGCGACATCGGCCTGTGCCTGCAGGGCAGTGTACATCGTGTCGCGCACGTAAATCAACTCCTGCACTTCCTCGAACTTGTCCGAGATTTGCGAGGCTTCGGCCTCGTACAGGTCATGTGTGTACGAACCGACGCAGTTCGGGATATAGGAGAGGAAATCTAAAAAGCACCAGTTGCTCCCGCTGTTTGCCATGCCCGTGTCTGCCGGAGGATACCACCAGCAGAGGATAAGCGACACGGCCAGCGGTCTGAAGAGCTTCATCACGTCCAAAGGCTCGTGCTTGACCATCATTTTGTACGCCATGCCTGCCGCCATGATGATGGCGAATAGGGCGGCCAGTGCCATGCACATTTGAAGAATCCACCAGAAGGGACCTTGCGAGCCGGTAAAGGTCGCATCGGTCAGAAACTCGTTGGTCTGAAAAATCACGTCGTCGATTTCCTCTTCCAAGAGGTCGATACCGAAATCCGAAAGAATATTTCCGTCTGCCATACGTTGTGTGTTTTTAGTTCTTTCTGTTTACCGTCTCGTCTCCGTCTCCCGTATCAGTTTCGCCGCCCGATTGCGCCCCTCGCACGGCGGAACGCGATTCGTTCCACCGGCCCATCGCCTCGCGGACGATACCGCCCTTGTCCAGTCTCCGGTCGGCGGTTGCATTCAGCAGCCCGTTCGCAACCGTGGCGTTCTGTCTTCGGGCAAGGTAGCCGACCAGAATCTCGTTCTGCCGTACCACGTCCTCGTAGATTCGCAGGTACTCTTTCTTCCGTTGTGCGTTGGGCATGTAGGCGTCCTTCGTAGCGTCAATGGCGCACTGGTAGACGTGGTAGTATTCCGTCCACCGCTCCCTGTCGTCCGTTGTGCCCCCGGCAAGGGGGATGCGGTCGATGTTGCGCTGAAGCCGTTCCATTTGAGCGTTTATCTTATCGCCCTCGGCCAGCCACGCGAGGTCAATCTGCCGGTCGGCTACATTCAGTGCCTCGATTTCGGCCCGCTTGACCAGTGCCGAGTCGATGGCTTCCGCCTCGTCTGTCTGGTTGTACAGGTTCACACCCGCCAGCGTGCGGAACGACAGTTTGTTCTTGCTTGCCGCCGACTTCTTGTACTTGTTGTGCAGCAGCGTGTAATAAAGTTCGGGCGACAGAGCGCCCGTACCGGTTTCCATAACCGTAATCTGGTTCTGTTTCGGCGAGTCATGGTTGTAAGTAACCGACTGCGCCTTGACACCGCTCGTTGCAACTGCTGCAACCGCCATGAGTAAGAGAGTTCTGTTCATATTAATTTCCGGTTATTCATTATTTTACAGTTATTTATATCGTATAGTCATACTTTTTTTGAGCTTCCTTTACTGTCATAAATATTGGTATTCATTCCTGACTCGTTTCTCTCCTTGCGAGAAATATGTCTCGTCTTTTTCAATGCAAATACATTTTCTATTCGTATAGATACAGGCAATTGCGGTGCTCATGCTCCCCGAAGCAAAATCAAGGACAGTATCTCCTTCCTTTGTGTATGTTTTTATCAGATACTCCAATAATGCAATCGGCTTTTGGTTGACATGAATCGTTTTGCCTTCCGATTCCGCTGTTTTGAAGTATATCACACTTCGTGGATATCTTGTCCCTTTGTTTTCATGCCTGAATGTAGGATTGGGTACATTGTTTATCCCTGTCCAATTGCTTCCTCTCTTCGTGCGGTTCCCGTAAGGCTCGCCTTCCTCCATGATTGGATAATAAGGGGTTCTGCCTTTGCCAAAGACACTTATTAGCTCATGTGCTTTTAGAGGTTGTTTTTTAGCGAGAAGAAAATTGCTTGCTTTTGACTTTTCCCAAACCCAGTCATATTTAAATTCATCTAAATTGCCGCAGCGTAGAAAGCTGCTGAACGGTTCGCTGCCAAATAAGACCGTAGGTGCATTTTCTTTCCTGACTCTCCTGATCTCTTTCCACATTTCCGGGAATGGTATTATTTTATCCCACTGTGAAGCTGTAATTCCAAAAGGGGGATCGCATAAAACCAAATCAATGCTTGATTCCGGAAGAAAAGGCATCACTTCAAGACAATCGGCCTTATATAACGTAATGTCTTTTGCAAAAACAATCTTTTCCATTGCATCAATCTGAATGTCTTTTTATCCCTTGGTATAATCCCAATAGGCTTGTTTGTACTAAAAATTCTTTCTCTGTTTTTATTTCCCGATGTCGATGGCATGGAAGTCAAACTCTAACCTGTAGATAGTTTGCCTTCTTTCCCTTTTATCGTTCGTTAATAATCCAGCCGTCCCGCTTTGCGCCATCGTCCGAAAGCCCCGTCGATAATCTCCTTGACCTTGGGACGGTAAATCTTCGCTTTCCAGTAACCGATGCGCACCTGTATGTACCGCCACGTCTCGATATACGCCCGGTTCAGGTGCCGCTCGATGTCGTCCAGCGACGTGTTCACCGCTTCCAGCACCATCAGCAGGTCGGAGGTCGAACATTCTGCCGCCCCTGTGGCATACAGCACGAGGTCACTGACCGATTTGTAAAGCTGTTTCCCGTCATCGGCGATGTCCCGTATTGCCTTTTCGTTGATGGCCAGTATCACGGCATCGCCGGGGTCGATGCGCCCCCGTTTCACGATTCTATCGTTGAAGTCCTCCAGCAGTCTCTTGTAATCGCCGATACGGTCGCTGACCGCCGTATAGGTGCTTTTCACGTTCAGCACCGTCCGCAAGGACTGGTACATCACGTCGATGACGTCGAAGGCACGGGTGTAGCGGTCCAAGTCCACGTTCAGCTCTTTGTATTCGCCGACCTCTTTGCGGCTGTACTCGTGCAGCAGCTTGTTGCTGTATTCCAGCGTACTGCGGGCCAGCAGCAGGCTGCGCTGTTTCTTGTGGTCGTTGATGTAGGCTTCCACAGACACGACATCGAACGTCCATTGTGCCTTGGCGATGCCGGGCAGGAGCGTCAGCAGCACGACCGTTGCCAGCAGAACACGTTTCATGGGCGCACCTCCTTTCCGCCGCCTTTGCCGTTCCTGCCGTTTCCGTTCCGCAGGTTTCGTGCGTTCTCCATCCAGCGTTCGTGGCACTCTTCCACAAGCGTCAGCCTGCGTCCCTCGTCCATGTCCAGTTCGGGCAGCACGTCCTTCAGCACGTCGATGATGCTCCGTTTGTAGTGCATCATCTTCTCCAGCGACACGAGGTCGGCATATATCTTCGTAATCCGGGAATCCACTTCCCGTGCGATTTCGAGCCGGTCGCTCGACCACAGCAGGTGGTACACCTCTCCCGTAGGGGTTTCCTCCAATGGTGGGGTATGTGCATATTCCGTCGTGATCTTGCACGAAGGATGTTCTCTTGCAATCTCCGCTATACGGTCGTTCACCAGTTTCGCCTTCTCCGTGTCCGACAGATTCGGGTCGAACGTCAGCACGTCGGCCACATACGTGTCGGTATATTCCGTGGTCAGTTCCCAACTGATCTGTACGATGGCGCGGTGTATCTTGATACCGAGGAAATATTTCGGTTTGCGGGCTATCGAGACCGTCGCCTTGAACGTGATGACCCCGTTGATGTTCGGCATGGTCGCCTTACGGACATAGGTGTAGCCGTTCCACGCCCCGCCGTCCTGCCACGACAGGCTGTAAGCCGTCTTGCAGTCCTGCATGATGGCCGGTATGCGGTAGTAGTCGTCCGTCGCCACATCGTTATCGCCCGCCGCCTCGGTTTTCGCGTCGGTATATTCCTGCTGTTTCTTCTGCCATTCGGACAGCTCGCTTTTCAGGCGGTCTATCTGCGTCTTGTTCGCATTGTACTGCTGTCGGTACACCGCCGCATCTTCCACGCTCGCCTCGGCGATTTTTTTCAACAGGTCGGCATTCTCGCTTTCCAACGCATTGATTTGCGACTGAAGGGCGGCTACCTGGTTCTCCGCCTCCTGCAGCATGGCGTCCAGTTCGGACAAGTCCAGTTCGTTCTCCGTGACCGTGGTCTGCATGGCGCACTCCTTTGAATGGGCGTTCAGGGATTTGCCGCACTTCCGGCATTTGTACTGTGTCGTGCCCTGACCGAGCGTAGCCCTGTCCGAGCAGGTTACGCTGATGGTCACGCTCTCGCAGCCCTGCAACTTTGCAGCGTCCGTCGCCTGATAATAGTTCCGTGCGTCGGAAGCTATATAATAGGTATAGCCCTCCTCGTTGTCGTTGAACTCCGAGAGGCGGGCATTGAGTTGCGCCTTGAACGTGTTCAGGTCCATCGAGTAGGAATCGAACACCTCTTCGTAGATGACTTCCTCCCGGTTCCAGCTTTTCTTCACATGGATTTCGTAGGCGTATGCCTTCTTCGTCTGTTTGCCGCCCCGGCTGATGATGTAGCCGCTCTGCCAGTAGTTGATGGTGTAGGTATAGCCGTCGTTTTGGTTATTGAGCTGCTGCACCCGGCTTCTCGACCACCCGGCGTAACGTTCCGAATTGGCAAGCGCCTGCTCCCTTTGCGAGGCATTGGGATAGAAGCCGGAGTCGGTCGTCTCGAAACGCGTCCACTCGCCGCCGTTCAGTATGCTGTTGTCGTCCGTCGGTGGATAATAGTCGCACAGCGACACGCTGCCCTGTTCTCGACGGGCGATATACCACCGCTGCGTGTAATAGTTTCCCGCCGTCTCGTCCATATAATCCGTTATCCACGAAGTCAGGTCATAGTTGCTGAAATCGAACAGTCCCGCTACATTGTCCTCGCCGCCCACCATGTCGATTAGCAGACCGCCGAGGTCATGTTCCGCCTGCTCGAAGAGCGCACCGTAATGGTCGTACAGGTCGATGACCTTGCTGACCCTGCCGCCCATCAGCTCATGGAACGAACTGGTCTGCAGCAGGGCGTCACCGATATTCCCGATACCTGCCGTGGCAAGTCCGACGCCCATATTATAGAGGTTGTCGATGTCGTGCTGCAGGTTCTCCTTGGTAAAGTTGCCCGGCACGCTGGCGAGGTCGTCCAGCATGTGCTGCCAGTCGATGTCGCCCACTTCCGAGAGTTTCAGCAGAGGGACGATGTTCCGGTTGATTTCCAGAAACACGATGTCCGAAAAGCCCAGCGTGCTGTTCGTCACCACACTCTCGAACTGCATACACAGGCTTTTCGTCTCGTCGCAGATTTTCATCAGGTAGCTGCCCCAGTAGATAGCCGTTTGCGGCGAGCGCAGCATCAGTTTCGCCACCACCCATATCTTCGGCATGATTTTCTCCGAGACCATGCGGTAAATGCGGCGGTAGTAGTAATTCTCCGTACTGCTGTTCCAGATGCCGAGGTCGGAAAAGGCTTTATGCTCCAAAAACTTGGACGCAAAAATCCCTGCCGTGGCCACTTCCGCCGCGTTGTAGTGCTTGAGAATGTCATCAACCTGCTCCCGGTAATAGCTTTCCGCCACGGCTTCCGTACCGAAAGCGGTAGCCATTGCCGCCACGGTACGTGCGTCGTAGTTCACGCTGTAATACTGCGCGTGGACGTGTTGCACGACGGCGAGCGACAGGAGTATGAGGATAAGTGACAGCCGTTTCATCATGGATTCTTTCCCGGTTAAAAACAGACGCCCGTCAGCGCGTCATGCCTCTTAGTGCACGTATCAGTCCGTCGGCCTCATATACGGCGGATTCCGCCACCAGACGGTGATGTATGAATACCTCCTTGGCGATCTCGTACCTGCGTTGTTCCCATTTCGCCTCTTCTTCCTCGTCCTGCACGGAATTTCCGTTACCGGCATATTCGTCCAGTTCCTGACCGAGCATACCCAAACGGAGATTGTACCTTTTCAGGACATCCTCTATTTCCTCGATGCTTTTTCTTCCCATGTCACGTACCCTTACCAAGTCCTTTCCGGGCCATTGGCACAAGTCCCGGATGGTCTTGATGTCGAACTCACGGCATATCCGTTGGATACGCGCTTCATATTTGCTCCCGAAATCAAGTGTATTCACACTTTGGCTGATGTCTATCTTTTCCATTTTTGTAATTGATGAATTTAATTTTTCGTTATTGTTTTGCATGAAGGTTCAATACCCGCCCGACCTCGTTGACCTTTTGGGCGAACGGCAGGGATTTTCCGATGCCGCTGGCGTCCCAGTCACGGCAGTACGCCTCAATAGCCTCCTGATGGCTGCACTGCAGTTCCCGTTTGTAGAGTTTCAGGGCCTCTTTCTCCGCCCGTTCCGTGGTGTAGGTCATGTAGCACTCGTGCGGCTCTTCCACGCCGTACACGCCGCTGGTCGTTCCCCGGCGGATGAATACCTCTCGGAAGAAGCTGCGCCCTTCCTTGTTTTCCAGCCGGTTGATGGTAAATATCTTTTTACAGTCCACGTCGGTAAGACCGAGGATAGCCTTGATTTCATCGAACCGCTCACGGAACTTGCTCTGGTCGAGCAGCATCACCACGTCCGAGTTGTTGATGATGGCCTCCTTGACGATAGGGCTGCCGATGATGTCCTGTATCTCCTGCGTCACCACGCCGACCGAGGCCCAGAACTTACGGGCCGTCTTGTACATAAACTTGATGTATTCGGCCATGAGCGGGCTGGCAATGGCCTTCCACGCTTCCTCTATGACCAGGACTTTGCGGTTCTTCTTGATACGCATCTTCTGTAAGAATACATCCATGATAATCAGTGTGACAAGAGGGAACAGGAGAGGATCATCCTTTATACTGTCAATTTCGAAGACGATGAACGTCTCATCGAACAATGAACTGTCCATGTTCTCGTTCAGCGTCTTTTCATGATTGCCGCCCCGATAGAAGTCCTTCATCATGTAACGGTACGTCGATATGTCGATGCCCGAAATATGGTTTTCGGCACAGATGTCGGGGATGCGCTGCACGGAAAATTCATAGAACGAGTTGAACGACAGCTCTTCCACTTTCAACTCCTTACGGCGGCGTTCCATCTCGTCGATCATGCGCTCGATACGCCCGGTCCGCTCTCCTTCGTCCTCGTCCTGCTTCTCGGCATGGTTACGGTCGTCGATGAGCAGCCCCTTACGCAAATCCTCCCGTTGCAGGGGTGTGAAGCCGTCGAACCCATTGAAATAAGTGTCGTAATACTCCGTGATGACCTGTTCTATCAGGCGGTCCTCTGTCTTTGTGACCGTACCCTGCGAGCCTTTCCAGATGAGCAGCACGAGGTTTTTCAGGAAGCCCGTCTTCTCCACATTCATTTCCGCCCGATTGATGCGGAATGGGTTCATCGTAATCGGTCTTTCCTCGGTATAGGAAATGTACTTGCCGCCGAGGTATTCGCAAAGTCCCTCGTAGCTGTTACCCGTATCGACCATCACCACGTCCGTTCCTTGCTCGTACAACTGGCGCACGACAGAGTTCATGTGGAAGCTCTTGCCGCTGCCCGAAGGACCGAGACAGAAAAAGTTCGAGTTGTCCGTCAGCTTGTTTTTCCCCTCCTTTCCCGTGATGTCGATAGCCACCGGCACGCCTTGGCGGTCTGTGTAGTAGATTTTCAGCGGTGTCTCCTCGCTGTGCTGTATGTGCTCCTTATACATCAGACACATCGCCGCGTCACCCAGCGTCAGGAAGCGGTCATAGTCCTCGTTCATGCCGTAACAGTTACCCGGAAACGAGTTCACGAACAGTTCCAGTTGGTTGTACGCCCTTTTGGAAATATGGATACCCATACGTCCGAAAGCATTCTCCAAGTGGTTCGTGCATTTTTGCAGGTCCGTATCGGCCGGTACGGCGACGATCAGGTTGAAATGGGTGTACACGAGCTGCTTGCTTTCCCGCGCGATGACCTCCTGCACCCGCTTGATGTCCTCCACGGCCATCTGGTTGCTCGGATTGGGAATACTGGCGTGCCGGTTCTTCTTTTTGTCCAGCAGGGCCAGTTCCCTTTTCTGGTTGGGCAGGAAGACAATCTGGTTATAGACGACCGTCTCCGCATTCGGAATGTTGTCGATGGCAGCCAGCAGGTCCACGGGCATATCCGTGTTATTGACCTCTATATTGGTGTAAGGCCGTATCAGTGAGGGCAGTGCGGCACAGTCCACATCGACAAGGCTATATACCTTGCAGCGTTTGTCGCCCATCGAGACCGTTTCGTCGTCCGCCTTGAAGTTGGTCATCGACACGATCCGCTCCTTGAAGTTCATGGCGAAATAGCGGTCCACGTATTCGCTCGCTTCGGCTTTGTTCAGGAACCTGGCCTGTACCCCGGCATCGTGCAGCTGGTCATGCACTTTGCGTATCTTGACCAGAAAGTCGCGCCACTTCTTGTTGTCGAACGAGAACAGGCGGCTCTTCTTCGCCTCCTGCGTGATGGTCAGGTAACACACGCTGTCCGTGTAGTTGCGTCCCTTGAAGTAGCGGAAGTAGGCCGACGAGAGGAACTCGTGTTTGTCGCCCGTCCCGTTCTCGAACTGCTTCCTGACAAAGATGTCCTGCTTGTGCAGGGCGTACCCTTCGCCGAGCGTCTGCGCGAGGGCAATGAAAAGGTGGGTGAACTCATAGTAACTGTCGATGTTTGCGCTGTATTTCTGTACGGGATTTTCCATTTTTAGGATGGCTGAATATTCGCCCGTCTTGGTGTACAGCACGCCCGCGCCGTTCGTCTCTTCCACGGAGAAATAGATGTCCTGGAAGATGCGTTTGCGTTTGCCGCCCGTACCGAAGGCATAGACCGACAGAGCCATGCCGGCACATAGGGTGATAAAAAGTAGAATGATGTACAAGGTCATTTCAAAATACGGTAAAAAAGGCCGGTCCGCCCGGATTTCAGGCGGCCGGCCCGCGTTCAACATTCAACAAGACCACACGTTGCCCGTGATGGTTTTTCTTTTCTTCTCACAGTTTCTTCGAGTGGGCGTAGATATACACTCCGCGACCGTCTTTCTTGGTATGCAGCCCTTTCCGCTGTTTGAGCATGATAAGCGCAATACCCGTCGAGACGACCGCAACCAGCACGACCAGTCCGGCCACGAAACCCACGAGGCAGTAGGCGATGATAAATCCGACGATGGCTCCGCCGGCAACGCCCGCCGCCCAGTAGATGTAGCGTCCCTGAATACCCATGAACTCCAAAGGCCGTTGCAGGCCCTTGAACAGCGGGTAGTCGGGATAGCGTTCGTCCTTGCCTTTCATCGTGCGGGAGGGTTATGCGCCGATACCGAAGAACATCGGAAGTGCTTGTGCGGCAGCGATTAAGAAAATACATGCGCCAACGATCATCATAATCTTTTTCTTCAAATCTTACTGATTGCTCGTAACGTACTGATAACCAATACTAAATGAGGTAACAAAATGACGAAAGAAACAAATTAGGAACAACAAAATCAAGAAACCCCAAAATGAAACCATGAGAAAACAAAAATTAACATGGAAAACAATGATAAATTTCCGATTTTGACATTTTAAGAACATGGCAAAGAGAACAAATATTCATGAACGCATACATGTATCTTGCCGTGTTGGAAAACTAATTGTTTGGTTCCATTTTTGCAGATTATATTTCTATTTTGTCTAAATTACGGCAGAATACAGCAGATATTCAAGGGATTTGGATGGATTATCACGATAAAATATTATTTTTGTAGCGTAAAAACGATAAAAACATGAAGTTAAATCGCATAAGAGCAGTCTTAGAGGACAAAGGGATAAGCCAAACATGGCTTGCAAAGAAGTTAGGAAGGAGTTTCAGTACGGTCAATGCTTACGTATGCAACCGTTCTCAACCCAACCTTACCACACTTCTTGAAATTGCACAGTTCTTGTCTGTGGATATGAAAGAACTTATCACGGACAAAAAGGAACGCAATGATTGAAGAGATTATGAGAGACAAAAAATATATCATAGCATCATTTTGTGGATAAACTAAAATATAGTATTTGCAAAATAAATTGAACTTTTCTCATAAGAAAAGAAATATACTATAAGAGTTCATATCTCTCTACATGTTAAATTATTAATTGCTGATAACTATGAGACTGAAGCCAAAACTCCTCAATGCAATAATATTAGGATTGACAATGTTCCTTTCAATGCAAACCACTTGTGCTGCTTGCAACCCATCAATGGCCATTCAGCAAAAGAAAGTGGCAACTGTTGGCAAAAAGAGGGTTGCCATTAGCAAAAAGAGAGTTGTCAAGAGCAAGAAGAGAACCTATCGCAAGGCTTCGGCGCGTAAATATTCGCATAGGGAACTGAACGCCATTATGCGGATACTTGAGCGGAAGTTCCTGTCGGAAGACAAGACCCCGGCCTTGCGAAATGTTGTTGGATTTGGAATGGGATCCAACTCCATTGATGTTGCGCTCCGTTGGAACACGAAGGAGAAGCAGCTGGAGTTTCGTAGGCAGATTTACAACTCGCCCGCCATCAGGTTTGAGGGCAAGTTGGACCCTATCATCGACAACAGGGAAGGCGTGAGCACCTACCAAGGCATCTCCCTCAAGGCGGAGAAGCCTTCCTATCCATTGGGCACCACGGAAATCAGATTCACGATTACCAACCATAGTGGCGAGGAATTTGTGTATGGCGATGCCTATAGCATCACAGCCCAAGGAGCGGATGGCAATTGGTTTGTTGTGCCCACCGATTGCTTGTTCACGGCCATCGGTCATGTTTTAAACGATGGTCAAAGCGGCACCATTACTGCCCATCTTTTTCCCGATATTCTTCCCAACAAACCAGGCGTTTACCGCTTTTTTTATGAGGATAGCATAGATGGTGAGAAGGTGCCTTTCATGGCAACCTTTGAGTTGAAGTAAATAAAAAGAATTGTTGCTTATGAAAATACTCTTCAGTTTATTGGCATTTTTGTTTATTTGCCTCATGCGTCCATTCCCAAGAGGCGGTGGACACGGTAAGTGTGCGTGTACAATACAGAGTAAAATATAATGAACGTAATATGAAACTAAGAGATAAAGATACAAATATTGAAAGCATAGGCGACCATGTCTCAGCGTCCAGACTATCCTTGTGTACAAGAACAGAGTCGCTCAGTGTCAGTCCTTTCTTGTGCAAGTAGTCTGCTACGTATAAAGCCTGTGGAAATTTCATGACGCTATGCATGGCAAAAGCACTATCCTCCTGATGACCGCAATATAAATCCCCATTCATAATGCTTGCCCCATATGAAGGACATGGTGATTGACCTTTCGCCTCTGTAGTTTGGATGTAAGCTAAGAAAAAGGTGAGAAGCAGAAAGTGTTGCCAGATGAATGAGATTATCTTATCTTTCATTTTTCTAAACCTTCTTTATGAACTTAGCCGGTACACCACCCACAACAGTTCTCGGTTCTACATCTTTTGTTACAACAGCTCCTGCTGCTACAACTGCTCCTTCACCGATGGTGACACCAGGACAGATCGTTACATTTGCTCCAAGCCAAACCTTATCTTCTATACGAATAGGCTTGAATGTCATGTCGCCACGATGCTCTGGATCCGGATTGTGATTGATAGTACAGAGTGTTGCATTATGTCCTATAAGGCAATCATTGCCAATGAAGATGCCTCCTTGATCCTGGAACTTACAACCGCTATTGATGAATACTCGCTCGCCGATATGGGTATTTTTGCCACAATCGGTGTTGAAAGGTGGAAACATACCGAATGTCTCTGGTACGTCTATGTCCCAAAGTTCGGAGAACAACTCTCTAAGTTCCTCTGGCGTGTGGTACTTATTGTTAATCTCCATGGTAATGCGAATAGCCTCTTGTGCCATCTGGTGCATGAAGAGGTGGGCTTCGCTGCCGTTCCCGACAGGATTCCCTGCCGCTATGTAATTTCTGTATTCTTGTACTGTCATATTTATTCAAAAGCAATTATGGCGCATGTTCCGCGCTCACATTTCAGTTCGATGTAATATTTGTTATCATCCACACAAACAAGGGGAGTGAGTTCTTCGCCCTGACGTGCTGCTACTTTAGTTTCTTTTACTTACGCAATGCCAAGCAGCTCTATCTCGAAGATGAGTGTGGAGCCCCCAGGGATGCCTGGCTGTGAGAACTTGCCATAACCCATTTCGGCAGGGATATAGACCTCCCATTTGTCGCCCACACACATTTGCTGCATGGCAATGATCCAACCTTCAATGAGGTCACAGAGACGGATGGCCAATGGGGCTCCGCCACGGCTGCTGTCAAACTGCTTGCCGTCGATGGTACGTCCTGTGTAATGTGCAGTGACGATGCTTCGGGGCGTGGGGTGCTTTTCGTCAGCCTTGCCCTCTGCTAACACCTTATAATATATACCCTTGGGGAGCGGTTTCACTCCCTCCTCCTGTGCTTTGTTAGTAAGCCAATTTTTATTAACTTGTGCGTATTCTCTTTATTAAATGATTTGATGAATTTTTGTGATTCTAACACAATTGTGGTCGGAGGAGCAGATAATCGAGAGGGAGATTTGTATGCAAATGGAATAGCTCAACAGGTAGGAATGCCATTTATGTCTATTGGGTGTTGGGAAAGAGCTTTTGCTGGAGAGATATTTTATTGCTTACCTACAGGAATGCCTACATATAAAGATTTTATGGAAGTTGCAGGTCATATGTCTGCGCGTGTGAATCAAAATCGAAGATTTTATACGACTGAGGCAGAACTCGAAAAAGTGTCATTTGAACCAGGAATATCTGTTGATATAAACTTTGTCACGACAATTGCAGTGAAATTAGCCATCGATTTACTCAATCGAGATAACGAATGTTATACTCAAAGATTATTGCCTCATTTGACACAATACACCTTGGTATGCAACACTAATAATACCAAAGTTGGTGGAGAGATGGCGGAGATATTTTCATACCCTCTTCAAGTGACAACAAGTATAGTTGTCCCATATTCAACCATAAAATTTTGTTTTATGTTAAAATCGTTTTTGTAAAGAGTAAATAACTCTCTTAGCTATTGTTTCGAAGTTCCGTGAAAATCTTTACGGCTTCTACGGCGGCACGGACATCATGCACTCGGAGGATGTCGGCACCTCGTTCGAGGGCGAGGGTGTTGAGAACTGTCGTGCCGTTGAGGGCTTCATCGGCAGAAGAATCAAGTAATCGCCAAACCATGCGCTTTCTTGAGATGCAAACGAGAAGTGGCAGATTGAATGTGTCCTTAAGCTGCTGTTGGGCAGAGAGTAATGAGTAGTTGCCGGCGATGATATCCTTTCCAAAACCGTAGCCGGGATCAAGAATGATATCCTTTACTCCGATTGAGTTGAGGACCTTGATTTTCTTGAGGAAGACAGAAACTGTATTCTCAAGATCCGCTTGAAGCGACATTAATATATAAGGTACTTGCAATCTGGCAACTTCAAGAAGAATGTCCGAAGGCTCATTCTCATTCGCGTCAACATCCACTTTCGCATTTTCGTTGGAGGTATTGTTGTAGTAGCCACGTCCTTCTGAAATGTCGTTTATGATATCTGCTCCGAATTCCTCAACTGCCATACGGGCTACTGATGGACGGAAGGTGTCAATAGACACGAGGGCATCTGGCTGCTCTCGACGGACAATGGCGAGTCCGTTACGCATACGGAGAAGTTCTTCTTCCTCGCTGACATCAGCAGAACCAGGGCCAGTAGAGAAGGCACCAACATCAATGATTTTGCCTCCTTCAAGGATTATCTGATTGGTACGTTCTGCTATTTCCTGTTCTGTCTGCTTGCGACTTCCTGCATAGACACTATCTGGAGTCACATTTAGTATTCCCATTACCTGTGGGGTTGATAAGTCTAATGTCTTGTTATGAACTGATATCTGCATTTTGGCATTAATTTTTGTTCCACTCCACAAGCACCAAAGGTGCGTTTTCATTTTGTGCGTGGGAATTTCAAATGCAAAGGTAGAAAAAATGTTTTACAAACTTGCGTTAATTTCTGATAAATATTTGCAAGAACGTGAAATTTTCAGTAATTTTGTGCACAATATGAAAGATGAAGAGTTCTTCCTGCAAAAATTGCAGCATCATGACATAAAGCCGACAGTCAAGCGGAACATCCTGCTCGTCCCGGAATGTCATAAAGCTATTGAGTGTAGCAGTATAGGTTTCCGATGTTCGGACTTTTCCCAACTGTTTCAGTTGAGCTATGACACCATGCATAAAGGTAAAGAGAGAGGACTCCTTGGTCAGTTTATGGAACATGGTGATCACGTCGTCAGCTGTGAAGCGACGACGCTCCGTTTCCAACGAGCGGACAACCTTTTCCAGACGAGCCACGTCCCATGCCAGACGTTCTTGAATACCCAACAGAAGGTTAGAACGATTACCATTTACGATAACGCTTTCCGCCTCTGCATCCCATTCCTCTGCAAAGACCTTGTAATCTGTATTCAACTGACGGACTACTCGGTTGTGGATAATCTGGAAATAGAGACCTCCCTCCTTGCCATCCACTGTGGATGGTCTGAACTTTATCATTATTGATGTCATATTCATACCCTAATTGCTTGCTTCTTTATCTGGTCAGCTCCCCTTACATCGATAGATGGCTGGGGTATTAGGCTGCCCCTCCCTACTTTTGAGTGGACAGAGGCAAGCCTCTTATGCATATCCTTCTTTGTGTGAAGTCGCCAGCTGTCTTTCATTTTGAATATTGTTGTTCGAAGAACCATAAAAGTCATAGAAACCCTAAAAGCTTGCTGTTTTATCTGGCTAGTTTCCCCGACATCGATAGTAGGCAGGGGTATTAGGCTACCCCTCCCTAATATTGAGTGGACAGAGGCAAGCCTCTTATGCATATCTGTCCAGACATGATGTTGCCAGATATTTATCATTTTGAATATCGTGTTTCGAAGAACTATCAAAGTCATATAAACTATAATTGCTTGCTATTTTATCTGGTCAGCCTCCCAAGCATCTACAGGTGGGTGGGGAATTAGGCTTCCCACTACTTGAAAAATGTGGCATCGGCAAGCCGATTTTACACGCTTGATATTACCCTCTGGTATCGGCTCCGATATTCATGGCCTGCCATGTGTGAGAATAGTTTAATGCCAGATACTGTGACCTCTGCTTGCAGATTTATGTGGTCAGTCCACCGCCCGATGAAAATCGGAACGGGTAATGAGCTTCCCGATGCTTGTTTTATGTGGCAAGCATCGGGCAAGCCCTCTACTTCATAGCTACATTGCCTTCATCCACTCCTTGTCACGCAGATAGACATATAGATAGGAACGTAAACTCAGGTCACCTTGCAATCGCTGGGTATGTGCGAATGCAGCCGTTCGCTCACTTTCGCTAAGCTGCTGCCATACGCCAAAGGCTTGCGATTCGTTGTTGCCAACCTTCTTGTAGATGACCTTCAATCGGTCAAAGGAGGAGGTGACATCGCTAGCATTGATACCGTCAATACTGGTTGCATTGTCGGATTCTGTTGAATGGATGCCATCGTTAGATTGCTCAGAATCATCTGGAATGTCAACAACATTAACGCAATCAGCGTTGGATGATGCTATAGCTGGGTCTGCAATCGCTTTGGGGGAAGGTGAAGTAGTTGCGCTCGCTACATTCACTTTTTTTGAAGGTTCAACAATAGGGTCAGTTTGCCAGCTGGACTTGTTCGGCTTGCGCTTGTGCGATGCAAGGATTGCAGCATTCTGCTCCTCATCCGTCAAAGGGATGGGATTCTTGCGGTTCGCTTCCAGCCATTTGTCAATCTCGTCAAGATAAATGACCCATCGCTTGCCGGGTTTGGAGCCAGGGATTTCCCTGTTTGCGAGTTTCTGATAGATGGTCGCAAGGGGAATGTTGGTGTACTCGGCAACCTGCTCTGGCGTGACAGGGCGGTGTCTGTTCTCTCGCTGCTGAGTTGGTCTGTTCTGAAGGTTCAGCAGTAACGCCTTCATGCCCGATACTTCATCCCGAAGTTCGGCAACGACCTGCGGAAGGTCATTGAACGTGATTTGATTATTTGTCATTTTACAACACGACCCTTTAGTGGAATCGTGCTGCAAAGGAACCCCGTTATGAATCGGAGGGCAAGCCACTTTTTAATAACAGGTTCATCACGAAACAATCACGCAGTAGAGCCTCGTTTTTGGCTGTTTTTCATGGTTAAAACAGGTTTTTGAAGTGAATTTTGATAACATCGAATACGTAAGTATAATGAATGACAGTTGAGATTTTGGCCGTGTTTTGGGTAAGATTTATGACTAAAAAGGTATATACACAATAAAGCCACACCAGAGTTTTGTATCTGATGTGGCCCGTAATGTGATGTTTATGTTTTGATGCAGGATTGGTGAGAGATATTAACTTCAGCCTTTCTCTCCACCCAGTTGCAAAGGAATATGAAACAGCAGTCCGTCTTTCCCAGGGTAATCGCAGTGAATCTGGTCGCTGTTGGATGTGACAGTCAGGTTCCTGAGCGATTGTGTGATAACGGCTCTCCACTGGCTGTTACGCATAATGAAGCAAAACGACGCTCGATATAACAGGCGCAATCATCGTTGCTGTAAACCTTGCCTTTACCAAGTCCCAATCTTGTTGCAATGCTCCAGACCATATGGCGGACATCGAAGCTGCTCAGCTTGGTCTTGTATCTCTTCCACTCAACTTCAGGGCGGTAGTTGTGATCCATCGCGAATCTCAACAGATCTGTACAGAACTCGTCCATGTCTTCCTCATATACAAATGGAGACATGATGTATAAGATGTATAAAAGGTATTCATGAATGGTGTCCAGTTTCTTCTTCTGGCTTTCTGCCTGACTTTGGTAGAAGTCATCAATACCCTGCTGGTAGGTTACGCTGATATGGTTGTCTTTTGCGAGTTCTCCTGTCTCTGCCATATATGCCTCTTCTATAACCTCAGTCTCGCTTATCTCTTCAGCGGTTTCTGCTTCACAAGCGGTATCAATACCCTCTGACTCGTTATAGACAGGTATTGCCTCCAAAAGAAAAACAGGCTTCTGTGCCGTTGATTCATTTGTTGCAGTTTGATTATTGCAAGCATGAGTCTTGTTTTTCCACGTCTGCGCTATTCCCACGAAAGCATACTGTACTGCCATATACATTGACCATAGGACTATTACAATCATCATGTAGATGATATAAGCAGGAACAATGCCATTGGGAAGATTTGAGTCTGCCCATTGGCAAAGTGGAATTGAAAGAAGAAGAACTGCAACTCCCGGCAGTATTCTTGTGGAGATCCATTCGAGTCGGATGGATGCCTCCCGTGAAGTGATTGAAGATGGAGAATCTATTTTCATTGTCTTTATGTGTTATTGTCCGTTGTTTCAGGAAACGCGCTGCAAAGTTAAGAAGATTTTTGTACATAGCGTATGGTCTTTTCGTCTGTAGGCCAATGATTTATATTTATTTGTGAATCATACTTGAAGTGAGTATGATTTTCATACTCGACATTTTCCTCCTTTTTCGCAGTTGTTTGATTGCATGACAAAGGTATAACGAAAAATGAGAGCCAATTATGTTGGTTCTCATCTTTCCATGTGTGTGACCTTAAAATAGCATCTTTGGTTTCATTTCTGGAAGAAATAGAACCGAGAAAACTGTTTAGCCCTGTCCGACAACTTTCAACTGCGGAGTTATCTTTGGCTTCAACGTGATGCGATTGATAGACTCTCGCTTGCTTTCGTCTGCCATCGCTGCATAAATCTGAGTGGTGGAAACATTTTTGTGTCCAAGGATGTGCTGGACGGTATAAACACTAGTGCCAGCCTCGACCTGTAGCGAACCGAGTGTGTGACGGCTGCAATGATAGGTTATATGCTTGGTGATACCAGCTGCCTTTAGCCAGTTCTTCAGCGGTGTCTGGGTAAGGCTGTCGTTGAAGCCAATGAACACCTTATCGGTAGGCTTGCGGTTCCCATCATCGTCGTTGAACCCAATCAGTTCCAATGCCTCGTCACTGATGGGATTGTTCACCAGCTCTTTGGTCTTCTGCATACGTAGCGTGACGTACATGCCACCGTCACCGTAGGGCTGAATCTTGTCCCAAGTCAGCTGTTTGATGTCGCTCTTGCGAAGTCCAGTCAGACAAGAGAAGAGGAAAGCCTTTTTCAAGACCTCAGACGAGCATGGCGTATTGGCCAATCTGATAAGTTCGTCCTTGGATAAGTGCTCTTTTTCTGTCGGGATCGTGTCAATACGCTCCAAGAAGCCGTTGGGGTTCTCCATAATCTTGTGTTCCCTGTAGGCGGTATGAAGCACGGCACGGAATGTTGACCAATAGCCAGCTACGCTATTGATGTGCAGTTTGTGCTCTGTGTGGATGGTTTGCGGAGCGTTTAGAAGATACTCACGGAACTTGTTGCACAGGTCTACGTTGATTTCATCGAAACGGCACTTGTCATTGCAGAATCTGGCAAAGTGCTTATAGACGTGCTGCCACTTGCAGTTCTTCTTGTCTGCTTTCTGCTTGAAGTAGGCAAGGAAGTCGCCCTTCATCTTTTCACGGTCAAAGAAATCGTACCTCTCATTCACTATGGACTCATAGCGTCGGCAGCGCAGCGCCTCGGCTTTCTCAGTCATGCGCTCGTTGTAGTCACGCTCGCGCTGGTTCCTGGGTTTGGCAAAGATGTAGATGCCAAGTGACTCATGTCGCTGTACCTTCATGGTTGACTCGTCCCTGTAGCCGGGATAGTAGTCAAGGTAGAAGCTCAGTTGCGTACCTTTCTTTATCTTACGCGTACGCAGGGTTACTGTCTTGCAAATGTTACTCATACTTGTATGAAATTTGTTTTGTTAATAATCAAAGGCTATGCGTCTCATAGCGAGTGCAAAGTAACTGCGTGATGAAAGAGTGACCAACTTACCCATTCATAACTCATGGATAATTGCACTTTCACGCAGTTGATGCTTATTATTGGGCGTTATTGGAGCCTGTAAACCCCGAATTGTGCCAGTCTGCTTGCCATTATTCGGTCTAATTCCTCCTTGACGATGAGGTTCTGGACTCCGACTTTCACCTTAGTGAGATTGTTTGTCTTGACGATAACACAGATGTTACTCTTGGTCATGCCGTACTTATCGGCAGCTTCGGTGGTGGTGTAATAGGCATTACTCGCCTTCAGGTCTGGACGGAAGATGTCGTCAAGATGTTTCTTTGAGTAATAGGTCTTGCCATATTCTCGCTTGGTGGGGATATGGCGGCGATATGCTTGGGTGCGCAGGGATTCTTTGGTCGTGGAATAGAGAGATTCTGCCTCATCCGTTGTGAGCCATTCTGTCAAGGCTTCAATCTCGGCAGAAATTCCGAGGAGCGCATCCATGTGCTTGCGGCTATAATAGTTCTTGCCTGCAATCTTGCAGATGGGTACTTGGTTATTCTTGGCAGAAGTATAGAGCCAAGAACGCTTCACTTTGTAGATTGCCATAACATCGTCTCCAGAGATGTATTCAAGTGGTTCAATGCACTGAATTGAATCCTCTTTTCTCGCTGGCTTACTTGAATCACGTCTTTTCTTCAACGACAGGGAAGAAGAAGTCATAGGCTTGTATGTTGGCAATACTCTATGATAAGGATTGCCAGCAAGCATCATCTCGATGTCTGCCTTACGGACGAATGCCATTCGGCTGCTGATTCGTGATGCAGGAAGTTTTCCCTCGTTTACCAACTTGTAAACATACTGACGGGAGCATCCCATGAGGATGGCAGCCTTGGAGAATGTAAGGTACTCCTGGCTGGCGATGTCTATAACTGGCTGGACAGCCTTCAAAAAGTCCTGTTGCTTCTTCTTGCGCTGAGCCTTTGCCGCCTCGGCACATTGTTCTGAGCAATACCTCTGCGAACCGCTGTTACAAGTGAACTCCTTGCCGCAGAAGGCGCATTTTCTTGTCTTTCTCATTTGACTCCTTTTTATGTGGTTCTACAATCAATTTCATGCAAACAGCCACGGAGTGAACTTTCGTCAATCATTGACAAACCTTGTCAACTCATTCCACGATGTCACGTTCTTCAAATGAGGTCACTTCCTTGCTCTTTTCCCTCTCGTTCATCAGTTAACCGTTGTCCACTCTTGTCAACCTTTGTCAACTCTGTCCACGAGATGGCAAAATAAAAGCCCTCAAAATTCTCCGCGGTAGAAATGCGTTGCAAAGGTAAGCGGATTTTTGAGAACCACCAAAAAGCAAGTTCGAAGTGTTAAAATCTAAAAGTAGTTGATACACAAAGGTTTGTCTCCATGTGTTTTTCATTGTTTGTAGTTGTTTAGAGGGCTCTAAATACAAAGAAATATTTGCTCACAGTATTTGTGGCTACATTTGTTGCCTATATTATTCCTGCAGTGGTCTTGTACTTGGGACATTTTATGGGCATTATGCTTACGATTTGTATTTCCTTGTTTAACTTGAGTATGGCTTTGCTTGCTTGGCTTTGGGCAAAATCTGTTAGAAAGGAATTTTTGCTGAAAAGACAAATAATATTGAATAGTCTTGTGACGTTGCTTTTGATAGGCATTATTTCCCTAGTTGTAACCAATGGGGCAGCCTTATCTTTGAGTCTCATGGTGTTTGTATGGTTGGGGATATTCAATCTCTTGCCCATTTGTATCCACTATGCCATTTATTCTTTTATTTCAAAAAGAACCAATTCAAAGAAAGAGAGGCCTATATGAAGTATATAGAATTGTTTTGGAATAGGCTATATTATTGCATTTTTAACTGCGATAAGAAAACGCAAACTCTTTTAAACAGATTTTTTGAATATTTGTTTTACTATTTGAAGTTTTACAGAAATCGTAAAGGGAACAACACAAGAATACCTTATAACGAAACTGTAGGAATATGTGTATCGGATTATATCATGATTGGATTTACTTGTCTGTTGATATGGACTTTGTTCAATCTCGTATCCATATTATTTCCATGTGTTTCTTTACTGCCTTTAGGCAAGACTGTATTTATCCTTGTCTCAGTAGTACCTTGCCTCTTTATAAATTACTTTTTCTTATGGAGAAAGGATAAATATCTTAGGTACTGGGAGGTGTTTGCTAAAGATACGCCAGGAATCAGACGAGTATGGTATTGCATAACTTGCGTATGTTTGCTCCTCGTCTGGCCTATATTTATATTTAGCATGATAATAATGTCTAACTAAAAAGAATCAAATAATGGAATATTTACCTCTTTGCGGAATCCTTTCTTTTATAACAGGTATAGCCTTATTGTTCCACACAATAAGAAAGCGAAAATCAATAGGTCTCATTTTGTATGTTACTTATTTGATTTTTGCCATCACTTGTGTCTGCTTAGGAATTTACTGCATTATCCGTAACCAATACGACGAGTTGTGCGCCATCCTTTTCGGCATAGCATTCACAGTCTTTACTTATAAGAGCAAAGACGAGTTTCCTCCAAGTTTTACCATTAGCTATATCAATTATCTTCAAGGATACGTTGCTGGCTTAGGCGCAATACTTTATGGCTTGGCCAAAATTTTTTTGGAATAACTTAAAATAATTTATCATTATGGATGCAACAAACTTTGTCGAAAAAATATCCCAACTTGTTCCAAACAAGCAGGATATTCTAAGAAATACAACTTGCTCAGAAGAATTTGCTGACATTTATATCCAAGATTTATCAATAAAGAGAAAAGCTACGCATACAGATGTGTCGCCTAATTTCCCTGTCATTGACTTGATATTCAATTATGACTTGTCGAAACTAAGAATCCAGGTCTATTCATTCAATGACGTGGACGATGTTGCAGAAAACGACCAATTTATATATGTTGGTTGGGTTGAGGCTTTTCTTCTCGCCATTCTAAAGGAAACTGGCGAAATCGTAGCAACAGATTGGGCAAATCCTTGCTCGATCGTAAGTTACATTGCTAAAAATCAAGGTGCGTTCTTGGATGTGTTGGTTGAGTTGGAAAAGTTTAGCCAAAAACTTGTCTTCGGTTTTATCACGGAAAAGGAAGAAAATGAAATAAACAAGTATATTCAATCTGTAGCAGGAGGAAGCAAGTACAATCCGATAAATTAAAAGGCAAACTGCTATAATATTAACTTTTAAAGAGACCTGATTAAAATAATAGAAATGACAACAGAATTTAGTTATTTAACCTTCTCCGTTTTCGAGATCAGTGATTTCATTCTATTTGTTGATACTGTGAAAGTTATATTCAAAAAACAACTGATAACAGGAAAGGCTGAAATCTATTCGGAAATACCAAATCCAAATGGGTGGGTTAATCCACAAAGTGGAGGCTCCCATTTTCCCAAATTTAGTTGCTGGCAAAATAAGATATATCCAGACAAAGTGTTTTTTATATCAAATTATGAAGATGGACTGTCTAATGTTTGCAGAATCATACAAAAACATTTGAGATGTAACATTATTACATGTGCATTATCCAATGAAACTGAAACAGATAATCCATTTTTCAAATTCTATTTTTCCAATTCCAATTTAGAAGAACGATTAATTCAAGCATACAAAGAAGATAGGTGGATTTTTTATGAAGAGGGAAAGCCGCTCTCTTTTGAAAATTTGGATTATTACAAAAGAAGACGAATTACAGACAGACTAAATAATAATATAATTAAAGAGTATATGATTCGATTAGGGATTGACATAAATACAATTGATGCCCAAATAAAGGCAGGTATTGTATATGTCCGTAAAAAATGGTAATTCTTAGTGATACAACAAATAAAAATCCGAAGCCTAAGGTGACAAGAGCCGAAGGTCTTTCGACTTTTATCACCTATTATAGCATTGTGCAATCATCATCCCTATACATCCTGCAACCACAAAAATACCAATCGTGAAGAAGAACCAGAAGAACCACTGGGCATAGTAACCAAGGTAACAACCATCATATTCCTTGTAGCGTTCACGAACTTTCTTCCGTTCATCAGCAAGCATGGAATTGACCTCACGGATATGCGTCTGCATCTGTGCGGTCATCCATTGGCGTTCTTTGGCAAACAGTTCTTGAATCTTCTGCCAGTCAGCATCATTGACATTTACTGCCACCTTTAATTTTGTGGGCGCATTTTCCAAAACTTTGTCTATGTGCTGATTGATGGTATCAACCTTTTTGCTGATAGTAGTCACAGCACCACCTAATTTGGCTTCCGCACGTTGATACTGCTGAATAGCAGACTCCAGTTCAAGTGTGGCATTGATGAAGGTGTTTGTAGCCTTATCAATGTCCTCACTCAACCGCTTCAACTCAGGAACACGGTTTACAAGTCCATCCTCAGCTTGCTGCTCCTCAACCTCGTTTTCGACATCATTCATCATGTTGTCGAAGTCAGATATTTCTTCTGTGTCTATGTTTATCTTGCTTTTTCTGATTGCCATATTTCATTGATTTATCGGTGGAAACTTCTGCTGCGTGGTTTAGGCTTGCACATGGAATGAGCCATCTGTGCGCAACGGTGGGCAAACTTCCAGTCATCTTCATCGTCCTTCTTGCCCCAACCAGAAGAGGGAGCGGAACCGCCACCGCCACATGACTCCGACATGGAAGTGGCTGCGTCAATATACCCTGCAAACAACAGCATTGCTACATGAGCGACATTCTCTGTTGTCGCTATATCATTATCCTCTGGAACCTGAACCTCATTAGTAAAGACATCTTTGACAGAGTTCGGAATCCAAATCTTCTTGACCTCATCGCCAGTATTGATGTTGAATGCCGTTTGTGTAATTTGAGGTTGCGACTTTGGTTGTGATGCAGTTGGAGTCTGAACGACAGGACGAACTGGGCGAGGCGCAGTAGCAACGGATGGAGAAACAGGCTTTGTCTTGACTTGTGTAGGTTGTGGGTGTAGTTTCATCCAGGTGTCTTCAATCTTTGACACCATGTACTTTCTGCCAATCTCAGAAGCCTTGAACACGGAAGCATTCTTGCCGACAGTGTAGCCGACAAGTTTCCGTTGTTTGTCGTAACGAGGTTTGACCTCATAGCCTTTCATGCGCAACAGATTGAAGTATCTGTCGATGTTGAATTGTTGCATATCTTTGAGAGTATGTTCGCAATCCTCCGCAAGCTCCACTTTCCGCATATTCCGAATCTCCTGCGGTTGTTCCCACCCATGCCGCATATTGATGATTTCCGCAGCCTTCATTGCCCGAAGATGAATGTCGTGTACATCATTGGTCTTACCCTCCATGTCCACACGACAACAATCAATGTGAAGGTGCAGCGTTCCCGACTTGGAATCAGAGTGCAATCCGCCCACATTCATTGAATTGGTGAAATTGGTCTTTATCTCATTGGAGAAACCGTTGGGCGTAAGTCCAACAGAATCCAAAACTTCCAATGCTTCGTCTTGGAGGTTTGCCCAATCTTCCATCGTGAAGTTGGCAGATTCCTCCTTTGATGGGGAAAGTACAAAAGTGGTCATGAACCTTTCCAACTTTCTGCCCACCGTCCTTTCCGCCTGATGATACTGGCAATGATGCTTCATCATGTACCAGATGGCGGTAGGGTCAAGACCATCGGGCATATTGTTCACCTTGACCGTCTTTGCATTCTCCTTTTCCAATGCGTACCTTACGGAGTTGCCTCCATACGATACTACCTTTGCGAGCATAATCATGATTACTCCTTTGATTTGGTCTGTACGTTTGTTGCGATATTCTCTTCAATGCTATACCAATGTTGGATAAGTCCTGCAACGGCATCAATCCACCAACGCATGAACTTCTCATTCTTGAAGAACCGAGCCTTTTCCTCAGCCGTTTTCTTGGATAGCACGTTGCTGATTTTTATCAAATCCGTCCTTGCGATGGCGAGAGAGTTGAGAGCGTCCACCTCTTCCTTGGTGAGTCTCATGCGTGGACGGTGCTTCAAACCAGTCTCAACGACATAGCGGCTCAGACTTATTCCACACTCCTTGGCAAGCGTCTGGAGCTGCTTCAACTCTTCTTTCGTACATCGGTAGGTGTGGACTTCCGTAGGCGGTTTCCTTATGATGTTCTTCTTTCTCATTTGTCCTTGTCTCTGATTAAAATGGGATGATTACAAGCACCTTGCAAAGGTGGTCACGACTGCGAGCCTGCGAGTAGTCCGAGAAACTTTTAGGAATACAGAAAGACGGACACGGCTTCTGTATTACAAAAGGATTTCTCGAAAAGTACCTATAAAATGACGGCACTTTTAACAGCGTCCGTCCCCAAGGCTGCTTAAACGTATAACAGTTTGGCGGTAGCCTCTGGCGGTCAATCGTCCTTTGGGATGATTTATCGGTATGGTGGCTCATTAGCCTCTGAATGCCTATTGATTGCCGTTATGGGAGTCGTTAGGCTTGTAACCATTGTTATTAGAACCGTTAGACTGTTGTGTTTGTCCTCCTGCCAGATGCTGTGGATATGTGTTGTGTTCTCCCTCATTCTGTTTGGCATCTGCTTCTTGCAGGGAAGAAGGATTGCCAACAGACTGTCTGGAGTAATTCTGTTGTGGGGAAATTCTACCTGTAACAGCATCGGAAAGATTGCCATTCATTCCGACCTTACCCACGCTTCTGTTGTCATTAGATGAAGTCGAATTTAGGGAAGAAGAAATATCTGCTGTAGAAGAATTGCCCTTGTTGTCAGTATCGGATATTCCATTGGCAGAATGCCCATCTTCCTTGTCCGACTTTGTATCATCCTCCGTTGTCGTAACAATTACTCTTGTTTGTGGAACTTCCGTGTGGATGATTGTAGAGCCATCCGCATTGCGTTTCAATGAAAAGCCGTTCTTGACAAATCTTCCGTCCACATACCAACCAGAGAGGGAATGCAGGGTAATGATGCGGTTGTCTCCAACTTTTTGTGAAGAGGAAATGCCCACAGCCTCCATTGCCTGTAAAAGTTTGGGTACGGTCTTGCGGTCTTTATCCCAGAGTTTGGCAAGTTGGGTATTGTCAACCATACATTGCCCACACAAGATTTCCACTTGTTGGGTCTTGCTGATAGAAACAAGTGTTGTTTCACGTTCAGCAAGAGAGGCAAGAGACATGAAGCATTCCATGCGGTCAATCTTGTACTTCTTGCAGCGAAGATACTCCATCTGTACATCGGACAGCGTGAAGCAGTAATGTATCTTTTGTTTATCCATCTTCTGTAAATTTTGAATATTATAACCATAAATGGCAAGACTGTTTTTCTCAGTAAAGAGAAAATCATCTGTGCCGTCCTCGCCTTGGGGAAATGTCCTCTGCTATAACATAGAGCTCGCCTTGCAACCTGTCATTAAAATGGCTGCTTAATCGTGAAATGCACTCAATGCAAACAGACTGGGCAAGAAGTTTTCTTCTGCCGACAGTTGCTTCATCATTGATGCCCTTGTTGGCTCCGCATTGTTCGGCAAGCTGATTGAAAGCATCACGCATCCGAAAGTAGCCGTTGCCAGTATTGATGTAGCTCACGGCAAGGTCAGCGACATTCGCCAACTTGCTTCTGTACTCCTCATGGGAAATATCGTCCTTCATCATTGCCATGTCTATTTACAAAGTTCACTCATGTGCTTGGTCGCTGCAGCCTTGGTCTCAGCCTCGGACATACTGCGGTTCTGGCGCATCCAGTTCAAAAGCTCGGACTTTTCAAAGTATATAATCTTGCCGTTGGGACGGAAGAACGGAAGTTCATGCTTGTGTGTCATCTTGTAGAGACTACTCTTTGATATACCCATGAATAAGGCAGCTTCCTCCAGTGTCAATACTTGCTTGGCATCACGGAGAAGATTCTCCATTATCCCAATGCGGTGCTCATGTGACTCTACCTTCAAGAGAAGAGTCTCGGTGTCGATAGTTTTGTTCATTAACCTGTAATTTAATTGTTTGTGATTCGTTGTACTGCTTGCTTTGAAAGTGTAGTCCCCCAAGGCAGAGAGAAATCCCTGCCCGAAAAAAGGAAACTACAAAAGTGAATTTAACTGGTTGTTATCCTGAAAAGTTCTGTTTACTTGTTATCCTGTAAAAAAGTTATTCTGCGTGGATGGGTGTTGGTGGCTGCTGTCCGCTTTGTCCTCGGTATCTGCTTGTTCTCCTCACGCTGTTTGCGACCTCGAAAGGCTTTCTTCGTGTTGTCAACAGCCTTTACCTTTTCATTCGTCAGCACATCTGCATAGATGGCGGTGGATTTGAGCGACTTGTGTCCCATCAGCTTCTTGGTAGTCTCAATGTTGCCAGTAACCGCCTGCACCAAAATTCCGAACGTATGTCGGGCGCAGTGAAAAGAGATATTCTTCTCAATGCCCACCTTTTGGGCTATACGTTTGAGAGCGGCATCCACATTAGCCTTGGCAGGAAGGTGAAATACAAAATCATCATCGCATTTGGGTGGCATCCATGACAAGGCGGTATTGCCGATTGGTACGGCATTGAGAGTCTTGGTTTTCTTCTGGACGATTACAAGCGTGTTCGTTACCTTGTTTCTCTTGATGTCACTCCATCGCAGAGCCTTGATGTCGCTGATACGAAGTCCTGTCAGACAGGCGAAACCGAAAGCTTTTTGTGTCTCTGCAACTCCTGGACTTCTCTCATCTGAAGCCATGAACCTTTTCAGTTCATCGGGAGTGAGATACTGCTTATGTGATGACTTTGGCTTGGGGAAGATGTCTGACTTCTCCAACTGGTAGAAAGGGTTAGCCTTCAACTTACCGAACTTGACCGCCTTGTTGAACACCGCCACTATGCGCTGTTGAACATTGTGAAGGGAGCCTTCACACAAAGGCTTGGCTTCAACTCGTACATACTTCTGTGGTACATAGTCGTTCTTCAACCAAAGGAAGAAAGCCTTGAACCATGCCTTGTCGAACTTCCTCAGAGTGATGTGAGGTCTGCGCTTGTTGGCAAGGAACTCGCTCATTAGGTATTTCAGATACTTTGATTGGTCAACAATAGCCTTGGAGTAGTCTGTATTGTCGCTCATCCAGTCAATGTAAGTCTGGATCCAGTCCAAGACTTCGGGAGACTCGTCATTGGGGATTTCCTTCACAATCATCAAGTGACCTACCTCTGGGATTGTCTCTGGATGAAGAATACGCTCTGCCCTTATATGGTGAGCACGTTGCAATGTTTCTTCGTTTCTTGCTTTGGTCTCTGCATCAACCTCCGGCAACAAATAGAGGGAAAGAAATTCAAACTTGCGCTTGCCACCATCGTAAATGTCAAGATACAAGCTTATGTTGTCGTTGGCAAGTGCCTTTTGTCTGATAGTTATTGTCATGTCTCTATATATTTTCGTTGTCAATGATTTATGTGAACATACCGTCAATGAGGTTGATGGCTTCCTCCTTCTTCTTATCCACGATTTTAGCATAGATTTCCGTGGTCTGAATGTTGGAATGTCCCATCAGCTTGCTTGTGGTAAAAAGGTCTGCACCGAGCGTGAGCATCATCGTTCCGAACGTGTGCCGTGAGCAATGGAATGAGATATGCTTCTCAATGCCAGCTGCTTCCGCCCATTTGCGGAGTGCTCTGCCTATAACGGTCTGTGTGGTTGGTATATCAAAGAAAGGAATATCATTTCCTCTTGACTTTGGCAACCACCGCTTAGCCTCTTCCGAGAGAGGTATTATAACAGGCTTCTCCGTCTTTTGCATTTCCATGTCTATGTATTCGCCCTTTCCGTCAGCGGTCTTGAAGATGTGCATCGGAGCAAGACGGTACATGTCGCTTAATCGCAATCCAGTAAAACAGGCGAAGATGAAAGCCTCCTTGACTTCCGGACGATAACTGTCCGTAGCCATGAGGGTGCGAAGTTCCTCAATGGTCAGATACTCTTTCTTGCCATCCTTGGGTTGGATGCGCTCACGTGCATCAAGTTCCTTCATAGGGTTGTTGCGGATAATGCCTTGTCGCACAGCGTTGTTGAGAGCAGTGGAGAACATTCCGAGGTATCGGCTTGCCGTATTCTCGCTGATAGGTCTTGGCTCGCCATACTTGATATGGGAGTTTGGGAAGTTACGCAAGAACTTCACATATCCACGGCAGAACTCCGCATTGACCTCTTCAAGAGAAATGAAGCCTTTGTTTGTCTCGTCAAGATACTTCTCCACGGTGTGCAGCATTTCCACACGGCAATGGAGCGTTGACTTCTTGATGCCGACACCACCTTCACAATACTTCTTTATCCATGTGGTAAGAAGCATCGAGCCTTGTTTTACTGTCTCCCAGTCCTGTATGCCATGACCATGCAGGGCTTTGATGCGCTCAGCCTTGATGCGTTCTGCAACCGCCATAGTCTGCTTGTTCTGTTCCTTGCAGACAGGGTTGATTTCGGGGACGAGGTAGAGTTTGAGGTATTCATACTTCCTCACTCCCTTATAGTAGATGTCAAGATAGATGCTCTTGTTGCCATCTGCGAGCGACTTCAACCGAATTTTAATCGGCTCTTTCAGCTTTACTTGTTTCTTTGGTCTTGCCATGATGTATGAAGTGTTATTTTGTTTTTGTATTCTGCTACATTGGAGGGTCTTTCTCCCTCTTGTTGAAAGTTCATGTCAGATATGGGTTCCTATGCTGACATTTGCTTTTCTTTCTCTTCCCTTACTTCGGAAAACTGATGTAAAGATAAGAAAACAAACCGAGAAACGAGAAACAAAACGGAAACAAGAAACAGTCTTTTATGTCTTTTTAAGAGTGAGTTTAGCAAACATTGGAAAATTCAAATTATCGCTTAAAGCATTGATACTTAGCGCATTTACTTTCATTTGTTTTCTTGTCTTTTCAAACGCATTTTTGAGGACTAAGATATTCTTGACGTCCTGTTCCTCGTTGTTCATGGCGATGTACACCGAGATAGCGCCTACGATAGCCACTACACCGGCAATGGCGTAACACAGTTTGACCATGACGGGGACGTACTTGGCGATTTCCTCCGTCACGGTCGCCAGTGCGGTCGTACCGGCGGAGTAATCGCCTGCGGAGTTTTGGGCCATGACGGCCGTCGTGCCACACAGCAACATCAGTGTGAGCATCTGTACCTTTTTAGCAGAAAACATTCTTTTCATTTGTCTTTTTGTTTTTTGAAACATGATTATTTATTTTAGGGTAAGTATTGCAGTTCTTTCGAATCGTTATGGCGGCACCTCATTCCTGCATCCCGTTTCTATATGCGATAGCCGAAAAAGGCAGGAAAGACAAGGAAGGCACCGATCAGGAACAGGCACGCGCCCACAAGCGTTACGACGGACTTGGTAATACCGTCCTCGCCCGTGTTCATCTTTACGTAAATCTGGAATCCGGACACAATCACACAAATCCCGGCGATGGCACAACAGAGAGCTTGGACGTAGAACATCATCGTTACCACGTAGTCGTGCATCGTCGCCAGCGCATCCGCCCCCCAACTGTAATTCACGCTGCCACTTTTCGCCAGAGCCGAACAGGGGATGATGGAACAAAGCGCACATAGTATCTTCTTCGTTTTCGACATCTTACAGCTTATCTTTGACCGGTCTCCATTTCAGGCTGGGACGGTTGTCCAAGCGTCCTTTGGAAATCATTGCCTTATACATCTCTTCGTCGGTAAAGCCGTCGGACAGGTAGGGTGCGACCTTTTCCATCTGTGCCTCTGCCTTGGCTTTCAGCCGTTCGAGCCGATCCTTGGCTGTTCCATCTTTTTTCCCGGTGTCGCCGTTTTGGGCGGCAGGCGAAGCGGCAGGTACAGTCTCCGTGCCGTATGTTTCATTTCCGATTTTGAACCCGGTCTCGTTCTCCGAAACCTCGACACTCTCTTCCGTGGAATCCATCGGACCGAGGTCGAAAACTTCCTCGTCAGTCTTCTCCGTTCCCTTCTTTCCATACAGGTCACGGATGATATTGACCGCGAAATAGACGATGTACAGCACCGTCAGTACAAGGGCGAATATAAAGTATGAACCCATCTGTTTTTAAGTATGAAATTAAACTTTAATTGAACTTTGAAAGTACGGTTGCAAAGAAAAATATTATATTTGATGTAACAAAAACTCTTTATATCAAACAGTATTTTATTACATAGAAATAAGTTTGAAACACTAAAATTGAACTTTAATTTCATACTTTGAGGTATCGAAGCAGAAAAATCGGGCATAAAAAAAGCCCTCCGGGAGGAGAGCTTTCAAGGGAAAGGGTAACGATGATGCCTTACCGTTTCTTTCCGCGTAGGTAATCGTTCAGGTCCTTGTATTCGCGATAACGGGGTGCTTCGTTGCGTACACGCCCGCCATACATGCCGGCGATGGTCTCTTCCGTTTTCTGCCCTGCGAGATCATTGTCGAGATAACAGTGGATTTCCTCGTACACCTGCAAGTGTTCCAATGCTTTTTTCAGGTTGTTCACCGAGTTCATCACGAGGTAATCACAAGGTGCGTCGATGCAGACCGTATCATCACCCGCCTGTTTCAGCGTCAGGTAAGAGAGAAAATCCATGAAGCCCTCGAACACGCAAACACGGTTCTGTGTTTCACCATGAGATTGCCTGATGACAGAGATGTCCTTACACCGGATACAGCCCTTATAATAAGGATTGCGCACCTCGTACCCGCCCGCCGCGTTGCCGAAGGCAAGAGCGAAGTAGCGCCGTTTACGTAATTCATAATGGACCTCCCGGCAGAACATGCGGCCGATGTCCCCGTCGATTCCACGGGAATGGAGGTACGAGAGTAGCGCATGGTGCTGCAACGGCACGACGAGCACGTCCTTCATGTCGGCTTCGACGGGTCGGGGCGTTGTCCCCGGAATCCGCACCCTCTGTATCGGGGCGGCATTCTCGTGCTTCCCGATACAGGCAAGCACTTCGCTCACGCTGTCTGTCCGGTAAAGGTGTTTCCCCAGCTCCACAAGGTCGCCGCCCGTCGCCGCGCCAAAGTCATACCATTCGTTGAGCCGGTCATTGACCTTGAATGACGGAGTACGCTCATCGCGCAGCGGTGACAGGTACCAGTATTGTTTCGATGTCACACTTTGGGGATGGTAGCCGAGACTGGCAAGATAATCCACGATACGCAGTTGTTTTGCTTCCGCTATGGTCATGTCATTTTCTTTTCACTTGTTTTCAAAAAACAGTTTACTTTGGTTTTTCTCCTATATATACCCGGACCAAAGTAAACTAAATTATTTTTCACCTTCCGCTTCCTCGCATTCTTCGTCGAAAAGCAGGGCTTCGGTCGGGGTCACATCGTAATAAAAGAGCTTGTCCCGTTTGACGATCAGCTTCAGGTTTTCCGTCAGGTATTGCAGCAGTTTTATCATGACGCTGCGTCCCCGTTTGAACCCGATAGCCTCATAGGAAGCCATGAGGGCCTGCAGCACGTTCTCGAAACCTTTGATGGGCCTGTCCCCGAAAGCGGCGGAAAGTGCCTCCCGGTGCTGTTCGATGGACAAATCCATGAAGCTGCTCCGGGCTTTCGGTCTTACACTGCCGTCAAACGAATAGTTATCCACCATGACCGGCAACCCTTCGTCATCAACGGAAAAGGCGAACGGTTTGAACTCCTTCTCGCGGATATGCAGCGCATGAACTTCACTGATAACGGGATTCTCCGCACTTTTGGTGATGACCAGCACCGTTTCCGCCTTATTGCTCATTTCCGTACCGATATGCCCGCGCACATTGTTGTCGCCCTTGTTCAGGTGTAGCACACAATGGATGTGCAGGTCGTATTTCGACGACCACTCCATCATCTTGTTGATGACCTCCACCGATTCGCTGGTGCTGTTGATGTCGAGCATCAGGTCGCGGATGCCGTCTATGATGACCAGCCCATACCCCTTGTTCTGACGCAGGGCATAGTCGATAACCCCGATACGGACGGCAGGAGTGTATTCCCGCAGGCAAATGAAATCGAGATTCTCGTTGTCCGTCGTGGTGGGCAGCCCCGCCAGGCGGAGAATGCGTTCCAACACGTTGTGGCAATGGAAACGGCTCTGTTCAGTGTCCACGTACAGAATCCTGCGTTTGCCTTCGGGCAGATGCGCCCGATAGTTCAAGACCTGCCGGCCCGCCAGCGACGCGGCGACGATGGCCGAGACGTTGAACGTCTTTTTCGCCTTCGCCTTACCCGTCGAAGCGCTGAAATTACCGAGCGTCGCTATGGTGGAGTTGTCAATCCATATAATCTGGGGCGGAGTCTCGTAGGTGTCCGTGGCCTTTATTTGCGATGCCGTGAGGATATCCGACAGGCGGTTCTCGTCCAGCTCCGCCCACGAGTTACGGTCAGTTCTTTTTTCGTTTTCCATAGCGCTTCTGGTTAAAGAACGGTTGGGTTGCGGACACTTCCGTCGCCATACGCATGGCATCGTCCACCGTAGGTTCGTAGTTTTGCAAGAGCCACGCGTCCAGCTCTTCCTTCGCAAAGTAGAGCATCTTGCCGCGAGGCTTGTAGTGCGGGATTTCCTTGTTCGATGTGAGTTTGTACAACATACTTTCGGACACGCCGATATACATGCACGCCTCTTGAAAAGTGAAGACCTTCTTGGTCGTGTAAATGGTATTTTCCAGCAAAGCCACACGCTCCAACAGACCTTCCACCGGTTCCAACTTCTTGAGAACCGCTTCTATGGCGGTCAGCCGTTCGCTCAACCGCTCCATGAATGTTGTTCTGTTTTGCATAAAATACATGTTAAAATTAGACAATGGAGAGTTACCTCCGTTATGCAGCGCGCTAACGGAGGTCAAAGTTATGTGATGTGAACCGGACAGCCGGAAATACCGGCGTGATACTATGCACGTATCACGGCAATTGTCACTGTTTTATCTTTCACATACTTGGCTTTTTGGCACTTCGTGTTATATTTTCAGTCGGCTGACGGCTTTTCGTATGCCGAGGTTTGCCGATGTAATGTTGTTCCTCGCCGCAGACAGGGCGGACGAGAGGCTTGAAGCGGTAACGTATCTTGTGCCGTCTTTGGACAACAGGAACCGCCCCTTGTCGAGAACCGACTGCCAGTGAGGCAGGATGAAGGTGTTTTCGAGCAACGCGTCGAACAGGACCGCCACATGGCGGATATTGTTCACACGTATGCAGAAGCCCTTCTTGCAGGCAAAAAGCGCTTCCATGTCCTCGATGCGGAGTGTGGAAACGCAAAACAGATGATAAGCGTTGGCGCAAGCCACAATACCTGTCATCTGTTCACGGGAAAAATTACAACCGAAGGAGAGAGGTGGATCGTTTCTGGAATCTTCTATACGTGAAGAGCCGAACCATACTCCGGCAATGTCGTACTTTCGTTTCAAGGCCATGCACTCCTCGAAAGAAAATGTTTCTGCGGTAAAGAGGCTTTTGACGAGACTTGTGCAATCGATCAACAGCCCTCTGATGATATGGATGTTCATTTCATGGCAATTCCTGCAAACCGCACTGTTGCAGTCGATGTACCGGTGACTGTTTATAAAGTCATCCACATAGCGGCCATACCGTTTGCCGCCTGCCATGACGTCTTGAAGATAAAGCTCCCTCGCTTCGGAGAGCAATTCGTAAAATTCTTCCGCTACATCCTGTTCCGTAGCGAAGTGGTGCAGATGTGGTCTCCCTTCAAAAAAAGAGAGGACCTGTTGTTTTGTCCTTTCATGTCGAATTGTTTTTATGGGTTTATACTTATTATAATAGTGGCATTACTTCGACTATTTGAAAAGTCGGAGAAAAGCCGGAAATATTTACCTGTAAATTGAATTTGACATGTATAACTACATCAGTCGAATAGCCCGTTGACCAAATTGACTGCTTCGTCTTTTTTCTGGTTGATGATTTTGGCGTACACCTGTGTCATTCTCACGGAGGTATGACCAAGCAGCTTCGATACGGTATAGAGATCCGCACCGAGCGTCAGCATCATGGTCGCGAATGTGTGCCGGGCCGTGTGAAAAGTAAAACGCTTGGTGATTCCGGCCGCTTCGGCCCACGGCTTGAGATACTGGTTGATGTTTGAAGGCAAGCTGAACACATGGTCATCCGCCGCCTTGTCCTCACGCTCCGGCATCCACTTCAACGCCTCGTTGGAGAGTGGCAGGTAAATCGGTTCTTTGGTCTTCTGCATAGCCACCGCCAGACGGTATTGGCCGTTATCGACAAAGACATTCTTCCATTTCAGGCCGACAATATCGCTGATACGCAGTCCGCAGAAGCAGGAAAACAGATAGGCGTTTTTAACCCTCCCATCCTGTACCGGAGTGGCAATCAACGCCCGTACCTCTTCGATGGTCATATAGGACCGCACGCTCTCCGGCATTTTGGGCTTCTCCGATTTTTCCATTTCATTAAACGGATTTCTCAACAACCGTTTAGCCCGGACGGCAGCGTTCAGGGCACCGTTGAATATCTGATAATAGGTATTGCGTGTAGATGCTGCTATCGGCTTTCCTTTAGGGCGGAAGGTCGTCAGCATGTAGTCGATATAGCCTTGGCAAAAAGCGAGGTCAACCCGATCCAACAAAAACCTTTCCCCTGCATATTCTTTCAGGATATGGGTAACGGCCTTGATTTGACCGATGCCTTTCTTGTCGCGTTTCTCTTGGTACTCCAAATAGGTTTGCATCCAGTCCAGCAGATAAACCTTATCTGTATGGTTCACGATACCGGCTTCGCCGCTGGTCAGTTCGATAATGCGTTTCGACTTGATGGCATTCGCAGCGGCCATTGTTATTTCATTCTGCCGACGGGTATTGTTGTCCGTTCCCGGGATAAGATACAGCTTCAGGTACTCATATGTCCGCTTGCCATTGCGGTATATATCCAGATACAGACTTTTGCTGCCATCGGACAAATCCTTCATCCGAAGACGGATGGGCTCTTTTACTTTTTTAGGCTTCTTTATTCGTGGCATAATCGTATTCTTTCATTCGTTCTTTTTCGTATGCAAATGTACGAATTAAAACCGAAATCAAGAAACAAACAAGGAACAAAAATGTACCCAAAAAGAACTAATTAACAGAAAATAGCGAAAACAACTGAAAGAAACGATTTCTTTATAAATGTCTGATATAAAGCCTATTTACTTGTACTTATTTGGATTTTATTTTCATCTTTAATATGTCTGTTTGTTTATTGGAAATAATAACAGAAACGAATGGAGAATTTGGAAAAGACCTCTATCTAACCAGTCAAAAAAATTCTATCAATGATGAAGAAGTTATTTCCAATAACAAACTGCATCAAAACGGTAGAGTTGTATATAAGTGGGCTATACAAACATTATCTTATGACTTATAATCTCTCGTTCGCAAAAATTGTTTATCATTGCAACGGATAATCAATTATTCCGTATCTGATTGATACACAAATAGCAAATACTATGGTAGAAAGTTGTTGGTAACGATTTGGCGACAGCGGTGTTGCACTAATCTTCTGCATTATGCTTTGTCAAACAACTCTGATATAAAAGTAGCCAATTTCTTGATTAAACCAAGGATTTGACTACTTTTAAGTTATAATCTCATTTGACAGTTATAAATAGTCATATTTCAGCTATAATTGATGAATTACGACCCCAAAAACCATGTCCGATCTTCGGGATGAATCAATCCAATCTCTTTCATCTCAGAAAGAATATTGCCAATCATACGCTCTTGTTGCTCTTGGGTCTTATTCTGGGGTAATACCTCTTTCAAATATTCAAAAATGGCATCACGCTTTGCTCCTGAGGAACCTGCATTCTGCAAATATTGTATTATCATTTGCTGAATCTTTGCCTTATCAAGCCCCTTGTTTCCCTAATCAAATAAGCTGATAAACAGACAGTTGAAATCTTACGGCCCTAAAATTGATTCTTGCGGCCCTAGACAAACGATGGAAAATCCGGTGCTTTTACATAACGGGTATATTTGCCTGCACCATCTTTCTGTATAATCCCTGCATTTTTCATCTTTGAAATCAAGCCTCTAATTTGTTTTTCGGACAACATGTCTTGAAATACCTTTTTGAGAAAAGAACGATTTATATAACCATTTTTATGAAAACAGCCTGAAACCAACTTGAGGTAATTCATATTCATTCCTTTCAATCTTTCAGCAGACTCATTCCGATACTCCTCGGACAAGCGATGAGAGCCGTTTTCGTAACCGATAAGGTTTTCTTCCGACAATTTTCATAAAATCTTTTCATCAAGCCCCTCGCAATCCCTCATTGCCATTTTGTACAAAGCCAGCAATTCAAAGACATTCAGTTGCTCGGCGACAGCTCTATTATCCTGTACCTTCCTGACAAAAATAACAAAAGCCGTATCAAATATAGGAACTTTGAACGTGAGACTTACCTGATACGAGTCTGTTCCCGAATAGTCAGGCAGTGCTTTCCCTTCCAGCCGGGTAGGTCAGCTCCCTTACGGGAGCCTTCCCCCCTAAGAACCGTACATGAAAGTTTCCCTTCATACGGCTCAAGCAACTCAAAATTTCTGTTATGAAACCGGCTCAAAGTAATTTCCATTTGTTGGTGTCAGTGATTTTACAGCATTTATTATGTGTCAGATATTTAATCTTCTTACCATTTACCGTTTTATGGGTTAATGTCCATGTGGTTTTGTCCGATAAGGGTTCACCGCATACAGGACATCTTTGCATTTGATTTTCCCATGTCCTTAAAATGGTTCGATTGCCATTGAAGTGTTCCAACATCTGTTGGGTGTGTCGTTTTTTGTAGTAGACTTCCCATTGTGGGTCATAAGGATTTGAATCATTACATATTTTGATATGTCTTATTATTTTATTGTTACACAATCTTTTAAGAGAAAATAGTTGTCCCGTATTTTCTTTTTCCAACTGTGTTCCAAATATCCAGTTGTTCCCATCTACAGAATGGAAATATCGTTGTTTAATCCAACGCTTTCCCTTTTTGGGGTGTCTTCTAAACGACCATCTCCAGAGTTTTCGCACAATCATATGGTCTAACTTGTTAAATGTCTCTGAGGCAACACAGTTTCTGTAATAATTTCCCCAACCATCTATCACAGGGGTTAGAAGTCTTATAAGTATCTCTTGCTTCGCAGACTTGTTGCGTTCAACAATCTCTTTTATCTTCCCATATAATTTCTTCACCTTATCTTTCGATGGGGTAATGAGAAGATTTCCTTTATATTTTCTGATGTTGAATCCAAGAAAATCAAATCCATCATCTATATGGGTTATCTTCGTCTTTTCTTCGGAGAGAGTAAGACCTCTGTCCGCTAAAAACTCTTTGACCATCAGCTTGATTTCATTTTCCAGTGTTTCTCTGTTTTCACAGGTAATAATGAAATCATCCGCATATCTGACCAAATAGACTTTTGGGTTGTAATACATTTTTCTTGTATTTATCGCCTTAAATCGCTTTGCAAGTAGACCCTGCAAACCATCTAATGTCATATTCGCCAAAGTCGGGGAGATAATTCCGCCCTGCGGAATACCTTCTTTTGTCGGAAAGAATTGTTTGTTAAACACAAACCCGCATTTAAGCCATTTCCTCAACATTATTTTGTCCATTGGTATGTTGTTTATCAACCATTTGTGACTAATGTGGTCAAAACAGCCTTTTATATCTCCTTCCAGAATCCATTTGCATTGATAATCAGGAGATAAATGCAGGAAACACTGACTGATTGCATCTTTTGTACTTCTGTGTTTGCGGAATCCAAAAGAGCTTTTATCAGCGGTAGTTTCCGATATGGCTTCTAATGCCAGCAGATACAATGCTTGCATTGCCCTGTCTTTCATTGTCGGTATTCCCAGTGGGCGCAACCTCCCGTTGTTCTTCTTAATATGCACCCTTTTTAGAGGTTGGGGAGTATAGCCTCTTCGCTTCAAATCTGAAATTGCCTTTGATTTGGAGAGATGAGTAGACCATGTTACTCCATCAACACCTGCTGTATCACTTCCTTTATTGGAAGTTACTTGTTTTATCGCTAATGCTTTAGCGTAAAACGAATGGGTCAATATCCACTGCACGGCTTTCACCTTGTTGTGGCGACCATCTTTCTGAGCCTTTACAATACGAGCTTGTAGCTTCTTAACCTTTGCTTCACATTTGTTCCAGTCTATGCTTTCCCAAATAGTGATTTGTTGGTCAGTAGATGCACACGAGGTTTTAATTTCGTTCATTTGCTTTTCTCCTTTAAAAAGTTCTAAAAGTTTCTTGTAAAGAGTTACCTAACGCAGAAGTCTGCCCACTTTCGTGGTGAGTGATGTTGTTCCATTTAATTCATAAACAGGACTCAACTCATATCCCCCTCATTACAAGGATGGCATTCGCTTTTTTCTGCAATCCCATACCCGCACCCCCATAGGCTCACCTTGCGGTTCACTGTCCTGTAATTCAGGAGAGATACGGGTTTTCCGTGTTCTGTGTATGTGACAATAAGATGGGTTAGAATCTGTCTTTTCACCGGCAGTACTAATGTTCGTGTAATCCTAGAATCAAAAGGATTAACCGACTGCATACCTTTTAGTAAAGCCTGTCAGTAGTCTTTGGCTTTTCTACAATCACGATGTTTAAGCAACAGTTCACATTTGTTATTCATACCATCCAGCCTAGCTCCCCTACTATATGACACTAATAGCAGTTGCTTTCCCCTCACGGTTCAAATTTCTCCTTTCGGAAGGGCTTCATTGTCCGAGCAGCTTAGTACAAGACCATTACTGGTTATGCACCTGCCGTAGGCTACTGCTGACGAAACAGCAGGTTCAATCAGATTATTAATTTTTTTTGTAATAGTCAGTAAAACAATCACATACACAACTTAGCACGTCACAGTAATACAGTTGTAGAACATTTTATCCACTCCCTGACCGGAACGCTCCACCAATCCTGTCTTCTGCAATATCTCGCTCATCAGTTTACTGCGCGGAACGCTGTTCACTGTCAAAATGTTGTTCATATCCACCCCGGACGGAAAACCACCAGCATTGGTAATGGTTATACTATCGGGATATTGCTTGATGACAACATCGCTCTGAATCAACATTGAGCGGTGGCAACAAGCATTCAATATCGCCTCTCTGATTGCCCCCTTGTTGAAAGATGGTATATCGAATATATAAGAGCCGTCAATTGTAATGCAGAAGCGAATTGCTGGCAGGCTGATTGATGTAATCCCATACCTTGTCAATCACTATGTAAGCGTCTCCGCGGTTCTATATAGTGTGGTAGAATAAAAAGTTTAATAAGCCTTGTTTAGCTATTCTCCTTTTCCCACTTGTCAGGCAGGAGTTCCCTATATTTTTCCAGTGGCGTGTTCGGTTGCCATTCTGCGGTTCTGTTTATCACATCCGTGAGATACTTAAACAGATTTACTTTATGCATCCTGCAAGTGAGTGCTATCGTGTAGAGTATGGCGCCCCGTTCGGCACCCTTATGGCTGCCGAAGAACAATGAGTTTTTTCTTGACAGGAATATGTACCGGTTCATCCGTTCAACTATATTGTTGTCCAGGAAAGTGTCACCATAGTTGAAGATGTCCACTACGGCATTCCACTCATTGCGAAAATAGGTAATGGCTTCCCTTAGTTCGCTCTTGGGTAACAAGTCCCCCCGTTCTTCTATTTCATCAAGCACATCTTTTATTTCCCCGAGTATGTCCAGAGCATACTTTTTGCGGTGTGCAAGATGCTGTTCCGCCGTCCATCCGTCCACCCCGACTTTATGCTTATGCTCGTTTTGATAAAGTTTGTTTATCAGTTCCACGCTTCTTTTTACATCCGGGTCGTTCTCACCGCTATCTATAAATTTCCGTTTTATATGTTGCAGGCACGGGATGCGTGTGATATGGGGATAAGCATCGCTTTCGAGTTTCCGGTAAGGTGAGTAGCCGTCACTTTTATGATGCCCTTGCAACTGCCTAATTCGTTAAGAATAACTCTTTCAGAGCGGGAACCGTCATCGTAGAGCAGATATATCATCCCGGTGTTTATACCCACAACCACCCAGAGGTATCCCTTGCGGACTCCTTTTCCCTTACTGTTCTTTTCCGGGACGAGTATTTTGTAATAGGTTTCATTAGCTGCCTTATAAGGATCGCCCAAGGTTGTCTGCGGATACACTGATAAAGATTTTCGAAGAGGCCTGAGGCTTTCTCCATCAACTTATGGGCCGTGGGTTTCTTCAGCGTAAAGCCATAACCTTCGAAGTAGCTGATGATTCTTTCTACAGGCAGTGATTGTATGTAACGTAATTTTATCATTCCGGCAATGAATGAGCTGTCATTGCTGGAATTCAGGAAAGCCGAAGCCGGTGTTTTTCCCTCAAACAGGCGGCCGTCCTGCGTATAGGTGTGTATCTTGTAGACGTGCTTGATGAAGCGCATGGGGACACATTCATAGCGGACGCATATTCTGGGAGTGGGAGTAAACAGCCGGGCTTTATTGATGTCAAAACCGGGATCATCGGGATAAACGACATGTTCCTCCTCCTCCAGCTCATAATGCATGTCACGTCTGGCCCCATTGTTCTTCCTGGCTTTACGCCCGGCGGCTTTTTCCGCTTCTGCCTTCCGCCTCTCCTCTTCGGACAGAGCAGGCCGGGGAGCCTGTTGCCGTTCGGATGTGTTGGATACAAGTTTGGCGAGTCCCTTGGCAATGCGTTGTTGCTTGCCAAGGGATTCACCTTTTTGAAGGAGTGCCTCCTTAAGGGAGGAGACCTCTTTTGTCAAAGCATCTATCTGGACCAGAAGCCTGTTGTTGTCATCCCGTAATCCCTTGATTTGTTCCTTCAATAACTCTATGAGTTCATCCTTTTTCATGGCATAAAGATACGAAATATTAACGGGACAGCCATGGAGATCAGACAATATTTGTGATGTAAATTATTAAGGAACAAACGATTATGTCATATCCTAAAGCGTTTTCGCAGTCGCACGGACTTCTCCATTCAGGATAAAAGACAAAATCTGATAGGAAACCTCGTAATTGCCAGTATCGGGGTTAAATGTCGGCAGCTCAAAACTTCCACCTTCGAGACGCTTGTAGTAAAGAAGAAAGCCGTCACCGTCCCAATGCAGTATTTTTACACCCTGTCGGTTCTTGCCAAAGAACAAAAAGACAACTCCTGATATGGGAGACAAACCTTTCATCTCTGAGCGTATAATATTGAATAAACCGTCAATGCCAAGGTTCATACGGACAAAGCCCTGATACAGGTAGTACCGGTTGGCTGATGTTAGAGAATACATGGATCCCCCTCTCTTCGTTCATAATCGTGCAACATTTGAATGATACCGCCGGGAGTGACCCGTTTGACCGAAATGGTCATACCGCTATTGAAGGTGATTGTGACTCCGGAAAGGCTGAACTCTTCTTCCGACAACATGACGGGAACTATTTGACTGAACGAAGGAGAGGTACTTGTCGGTCGGGAGGGGGAAACACCGCCATAATAATTACGGACCGCATCTTCCTTAGCTTGTTTAACACTATAGCCCCGTCGGGACATCCAGGAACTCATACCTCCAGAAGTGGTATGCTGCTCGCGGCAAACATCGGCTAAAGAACAATGACAGTCTACTTTCAATACTTCAAGGAAACGTTACCAGGTTTTTCTAAATCTATTTTCTGCTAAATCCATAATGATTCATTTTTATACCAGGCAAAGATATAAGAACGAAAAAAGAGAGACAATATAGAAACGCGGAGACGCTTATATGGTGGACCAAGTATTGTGAGACTGACTTGCTGGAATTTAACGCAAACTTTCCAATATCAGAGAGAGATTATAGCATTTTTAAAATTTACAGAGGCTTCTTTGCTTACGATTCTCGCTTCTGCCGTCGGGTGTCGCACGTAAAAAACAACCTTGTTCTGAGCTCGAAGATTCGGAACAAAGAGAGATAAAAATGAAACTATGATTGCGATGGAACAGATTACCACCGTAGCTACCAATTGAGGATGGCAAGTTAAGCCGAATAAATGTTTTTGTTTATTGAATTATATTCCTTATTTACATATAATACTATACATAATAAAAATGTAATAATTAGATATGTATATGATATATTGGATAATTAGTAAATTTAATATATTAACACACCATATACAACCATTTAATTTGAAAAATTGCGTGGAATTATGAAATATTTTTAATAAATATATTGTTTGTATTAATAATATT
>OOCV01000218.1_pt1 | contig 46689 bp, 77 predicted proteins | sample 1671061 | NCBI WGS metagenome assembly OOCV01 (sample SAMN06348118, study PRJEB24527) | human gut metagenome | biome: human gut; feature: ankylosing spondylitis patient; material: feces | host: Homo sapiens | place: China | collected 2015-10
GGAATGGCGGTCATGTATTCAGGCGTAAGTGACTATGTATCAACGTTAGGTATGACATACGCATCAAGTGCAAAAAACACGAATGATGCGACTATAACATGGTCTGGCAATGAAGTATCTTGGTGGACAAGTCCTAGTTCAAGCGATGCCAGCTATACTCAATATGCGCAATTAAATGGCAATGGTATAACTTATCACTACACTGCGATTTTGTGAGGAGGCGGCATATATGACCATTATCCAAATAGACCCTCTGGAGACCGGCCAGCACCCGATCCAGAGCCAGAGCGGGCGGCGCGCCTGCTGGCTGGAGGGCTACATAGAGGTGCCCGCCCACCTCCATGACGCGGTGTGGGCGACCTATGGCTGGTGTGACCTCCAGATTGAGGAGGGCAGGCTGGTGGGTATCACGCCTACTGAGCGGCCTCCAGAGCCGGAGCCGGAGCCCCAACCGCCCACCGCAGAGGACATCACTCTGGACATGCTGGCCGAGCACGAGGAACGACTTTGTATGTTGGAAATCACCACCAATGCTGTTTGAAGAAGGGGAAGGACATGAACACGGTATTTAATCTCTGCAAGCTGCTTATTGACCGGGGCCGCACCGACGGCCTCCAGGACAAGATGGATGTCTATCTCGCCGCCGACCGGCTCACCCCGGAGGAGTACCAGGAGCTGGCCGGGCTACTGGCCCCGGAACAGTAATCAACAGCGGGATCGCTGGATAAAAGGATGTGAATCAAATGAGTAAGCTCATTACATACATCCCGCTCTCGTCCGTGGAGCGGATTGAGCTGAGAGTCACCAACTGCCGCAAGACGCTCTCTCAGGTCAAGGCTGAAACAAAGGCTCATTACGTGCTCAATGGCGGCATGTGGAACCTAGACGGCACCCCCTGCCCGCTGCTTAAGGTGGGCGGGGCGATGCTCTCCGGCACGCCCTGGCGGCCGATGGGCTACGCCTGGGACAAGGGGCCTGACATCCGCATGACCTCCGAGCACGAGGGAGCGGATAACTTTATCGCGGTGACCGCCCTAATTGCCTCCGGCAAGCCGGTGGATAAGCCCTCCTATGGCTCGGCCCAGGGAGGCAAGCGGGGGCGCAGTGCTATCGGCCTGCGTGGTGGCAGTCTGGCCCTCTACTGCTCTGGCGATGGGACCGGAGACGCAGCCACGCCGGAAACTCTGCGGGACGAGTTGGCCGGGCTGGGCTGGGCCTCTGCCGTTATGCTGGACGGGGGCGGCTCCAGCCAGTGCGATTTCGGCGGGGAGCGCATCACCGCCAGCCGCAAGGTGCACAACTGGATTTGTGTATATCTCAAGCAGGACGGCGCTGAGACGCCGCCGGAAGAGGAGGACAAGCCTATGAGCAAGCATACTGTATGCCTCGACCCCGGACACGGGCCGGGCAACGTCAACGGATCCCCGGACGGTACATACAAGGAGTGGGAGTTTACCTGGGATATGGCCCAGCGCGTCAAGGCGCTGCTGGAGGTCCAGGGGGTGGGCGTGGTGCTCACCAAGACCGCGGACAATTACCCCAGCCTGACGGAGCGAGCCGAGACCAGCAATCAGGCGCAGCCGGACTGCTTTGTGAGCATCCACACCAACGCGGCCGGTGAGGGCGGATGGTCGAGCGCGTCCGGTCTGGAGATCTACACCAGCGCAGGGCCTATGACGGCGCAGCGCAATGTGCTGGCCTCCAAACTGGTCAACGCCTTCCATGTTGCCGGGGTGGCCCTGCGGAGCGAACCGATCAAGCACGAGATGTATACCGTGCTCGCCAAGACGGACGCCCCCGCCGCGCTCATTGAGTACGGCTTCCATACCAACAAGATGGACACGGAGTATCTCAAGGATAGCAAGTACCGGGACAAACTGGCCGAGGCCACCGCAAAGGGAATCTGTGACTGGCTGGGCGTGGCCTGGCAGGGCGAAACGGGAGCGGACAGCGCGGAGGATACCCCGGACGTTTGGGCCGCTGAGGCGTGGCAGAAGGCCAAGGACAAGGGCGTACTGGACGGCACCCGGCCCCGCGACAATATGACCCGGCAGGAGCTGGCCGTCGTGTTGGATCGGCTGAATCTGATTTGATGGAGGTACATATCATGGACATTTCTTCTTTGGGTATTACCGGAGTAGCAGTCATCACTGTGATCTGCTTCCTCGTCGGGCAGGTGGTCAAAGCTACCGGACTGGACAATAAGTGGATTCCCATCATTTGCGGTGCGTTTGGCGCGGTGCTTGGCATCCTCGGCATGTTCATCATGCCTGAGTTCCCGGCCAGTGATTACCTAACAGCCGCCGCTGTTGGCATTGTGAGCGGCCTTGCGGCCACTGGTATCAATCAGGTTTATAAGCAGATGACTAAGGAGGGCTGATGCCCATGGAGTGGGTTGGCCCACTGATTTCCGGCGCGGCTGTGGTCTTGGTGGCGATTATCGAGGCCGTCGCCGCCCGAGAGCGGAAGCGCATCAAATCTGACAACCAGAAGAGCGATGCCCTTATGAATGGGGTACAGGCCCTGCTAAGGCGCGAAATCATTGCCGAGTACAACCACTACTCCGAACAACGTTATATCCCGATTTATGGGATGGAGAACGTGCTGGACATGTACAATGCCTACAAGGAGTTGGGTGGGAATGGGATGGCGGCAAAGCTGGTGGAGGCCATGAAGAAGCTGCCCACAGAGCCGCCGGAAGAATGAGGTGCAGGACGTGTCAAAAGCGCTGATTCGATTTCCTGGAAGATTAGAGGAGTTGACTACCTCAGAAATGAAGCGCTCCATCCACGAGGCCAATCTGGGGAGAGACGACACGCAGATTGCGGAGCTCTATCTGCTGGAACGGAAAGCGCAGGTTGACACGGCCGATTGCTGCGGGATAGACCGGAAAACGCTCCACCGGCACCTGCCCTTCATCTTTGAAAAGGTGGAGTTCACGGCAAACAAGCTGGGATTCCTCCAAAAAGGTACATAACGCCCCCAAACTTCCGCTGGAATGTCCCCCGGCGGAAGTTTTTTTATGCGACAATATCAATAGGAGGACGTGAGGATACAGGGTTGGTACACGTCGCCGCCCTCCTCACGGACTCCTTATTTTATGGACAAGGACGTGTTGGATATGACTCTAATCGAGAGGATGGTAGCCGCTGGCATGTCCCGTGATTGTGCCGCTGAAACAGCGATGTGGTACATGGCACAGGGAGATGACGAGGGCCTAGAGGATTACGTAACCGCATTGGAGGCGGGGAGGGAGGCGCGTCAGTATGGCGTTTCCTAATTACACATACCCGGCTTATGGGGCCTACAATCCTGTTACCCCGTTTGCTCCGGCTCCACAAGTATATCAGCCCCAGCAACCTACTCAGCAACCATCACAGACCATTCAGGCGCAAGGGAATGTAAACACACAGCCCGCTTTTTTCTGCCGTCCTGTGGCCTCCAGAGAAGAAGCGCTGGGGGTTCCGGTTGACTTCATGGGAGCCCCTATGTTTTTCCCCGACCTCGCTCATAATGTGGTCTATATGAAACGCTTTAATACCAATACCGGAGCTGCTGATGTGTTTGAGTTCCACGGTCAACAGCAGGCAAAAGAACAACAGACGGAGAATCCGGCCCCTGCTTTCGCACCGCTGGATGAATTTATGGACATGAAGGACACCATCAACAATTTGAAGGACGAGATAGAACGGCTGAAAAAGCCCGCTTCTGGTGGAAAGGCAGGGAAAAAGAATGATGCCTCCGATGAATAATCCCATGACGGCCATGCTCCAGATGGCGCGGAACGGCGGGGATCCCATGCAAATGCTCCAGCAGATGGCTGGACAGAATCCGCAGGCAGCTCAAGCTATGCGGCTCATTCAAGGGAAAAACCCGCAGCAGCTTCGCCAGACTGCGGAAAACATGGCAAAACAGAGGGGAACCTCCGTTGAGGAAATTGCACGACAACTAGGTATACCCATGAAATAAAATAGAGCACTTCTTTTCAGTTTTTCGGTGTCTTGACAAAAAACCGCTCTTTGGAAACATCCGGGGAGCGTACGGCCCCGATGTAATAACTGACAAAGGAGTATATACAATGGATAACGATTTTGCGACTGGCTATGCTCTTGGCTCCGACTCCAACGGCGGCAACTGTAACAATGGCGGCTTTTGGGGTGGCGATGGCTGGTGGGCTATCATCATCTTCGCCATGATTTTTGGCTGGGGCCGCGGCGGCTTCGGTGGTTTCGGCGGTGGCGGTGCCAGCACCGATCCCGGCCTCCAGGGCCTAGCCACCCGTGCCGATGTGAACGAGGCCATTGCGTTCAATGGCGTTGAGCGCGGTATCTCCGCTATCCAGCAGGGCATCTGCGACAGCACCTATGCCCTGAACAACAGCATCACCAGCGGCTTCAACAACACCAATGTGGCACTTCTCCAGGGCTTCAACGGCGTCCAGTCTCAGATGTGCAACATGGCCGCTCAGGCTCAGGATTGCTGCTGCCAGACCCAGCGCGCCATCGACGGCGTGAATTACAACATGGCTACCAACACCTGCGCCATCCAGAATACCATCCAGAATAGCACACGAGATATTATTGACAGCCAGAACGCTGGTACTCGTGAAATCCTGAATTTCTTGACTCAGGATAAGATCGCCTCCCTCCAGTCTGAGAATCAGGCGTTGAAGTTCCAGGCCAGCCAGACCGCACAGAACTCTTATCTTGCTGCCATGTCTGACGCTCAGACCTCTGAGCTGATTCGGCGCATCAACCCCATGCCCGTGCCCGCTTACCAGGTGCCCGCCCCCTATCCCTATTGCGGGGCCTACAGCAACGGCTGTGGTTGTGGCTGCTAAACTTACGAGGAATCCTCGTAAGTTGATCTTCCGGCTTTGCCGTGACTATTTCGGGGCGGCGGGCTAAGTGTCTGCCGCCCCTGATTTTTGGAGGTATTTTATGTCTTGTAAGCCTGTTTGCCGACTGTGCGACAACCTGGTGCTAAGCCAGGCGGTCACCTCTACTGGAGGGAATCTTGAAATCAATCTGCCTGCCGGCGCCTACAACAACGGCGGAAAGTATTGTATTGTGGTAGCTCAGTCCATCCCGGCCACAACTACCATCAATGCACCTGTGTACATTACTATTGGTACGGGGACAGAGCTATATCCCCTTACCAAGCGTAACTGCGCTCAGGTGACTGCCTGCGGCATCCGCACTCGCACCCGCTACTCCGTCTGTGTGGTGACTACCCCCACCGGCGGCTCGTTCCGCATGTTGGGGCAGCCCTGCTGCTCTCCCAGTAACAATCTTGCCAGTATTGACGGCGGTGCTGCACCCGCCCCTACGGCGTAAGGAGGGGTCAAAATGAAACGATCTACTCGGATGATGCTCATGTCCAGTGGCAACAATCGCCGCTACAACGACGGACGGAGCTACGACAACTACGATGTCGATGATAAGTTTCGTGACCGCCGTGGCCGGGAGCATTACGACAATGGCCGCTATGCGCCGCGCTCTGAGATGATGGAGCCGGAGGATCGGGGCTATCGTCGCTACTCTGATGGGCGCTTTGCCCCACGCAACGATGGTGGCATGTGGGTAGATAGCCGCTACTGGGATGACCGGATGTACGGCCCTCAGTCTCACTACGGCTACCCCTACGTCCCACCGGTCTATCGGGAGGATGGGGGCGCATACACAGAGCGACGGGAGATGAATCGGCCAATGAACAAAATCGGATTCGCTATCTCTGGAGAAGGAGAAATGAGAACTCCGAGAGAGTTTGACCATGACTACCGCATGGACGAGATGGCGTACAGAAAAGGTGGAGAACGCATGACAGGTTATGGGGCTGCTTCCGGCTATATCCCTTTCACGAAGGAGATGGCCGATGAATGGTCTAAGAATATGGACAACGAGGATGGCACCCGTGGCGCTCACTGGACGCTGGAGCAGGCCAAACAGGTCATGGCCCAGCGTGGGATTGAGTGCGACCCTGTCCAGTTCTGGGCGGCCCTCAACATGGTCTATAGTGACTACGTTAAGGTAGCCAAGAAACACGGTGTCGGTGATAAGATTGATTTCTATGCCGACATGGCAAAATCGTTCTTGTGCGACAAGGACGCACCGGAGGACAAGCTGGCCCGCTATTACGAGTACATCGTGAGGGGCTAAACAAAGGGCGGGGGCAATAGCCTCCGCCCTCTATTTTTGAGCTTTTTCATCGGTTTGCTATTTGCACATATTTACACCGAAAGTTACGCACTAGCTACATACTAGCCACAAAAAATCCTGTAACCATTGCAATTACTATGTTTCTTTTTCTAATGAATTACAAACACATTAAAAGTAAATCTAATTTTACAACTAAAAACACTAGAATAGCAAGAAGAATGCACAATAAAAACAACTTTTTCGAACTTTTTGTGCGTTGTTCTATTTGCACATATTTAAGAAGAAAGCTACAAATACTTAGGAAATCTTCTGGATCTCTTTAGCCAAAAACGAAACATCTACGTGCGTATAGTGCTCGGTAACATCTCCATCGGAATGCCCTAAGATACGCTTTATAGCGACTTCGTCCACCCCGGCCATCCTCATCCGAGACGCGGCGGTATGTCTGCACCAATGAGGGGTAGCAGCAGGCACTCCTAATTCTTCCATAACCTTAGAGAATAGCGGTCGGTATTTGTATGCGGGTATTGCATTCCCGTCATCATCACAGATAATAGTTTTACCGTCCCTGGATAGCCACTTGGCGAGATATGGCATGATTTTAGGATGCACCGGGACAATGCGATTTTTCCCGGCCTGGGTTTTTAGACCTCCTTGCAAATAATTCGCCTCCGAATGATACGAGAATCTGGTAAGCCCCAAAAACTCGGACACCCGGAATCCAGTATAACATAGCATTAGTACGGTATCAGCCCAAGGGAATCCAGAGGACGCTAGGTTCTCCAATTTACGCATTGTGATATCATCAAAAGCACCCTTTTCGTGCTTTGCTTCAACTCCTGGAAGTTCCACAAAAGCGGAATAGTCTTTATACACGATATCGCGCTCTGTTGCGTGCTTAAAAAGTGCTTTCATAAGCATTTTGTCATTGCTAATACTAGATTTCGATAATCCGTTTGCCTCGTCTTGGTCAATAATAGATTGTAGGTCGTCAATCGTAACCTTGCACATATCCTTTTTTTCTAGCACACAGAGGCGCGCCCAAGAAGCCTTATAGCTGGCGATAGAGGCAGTTCCTGCCTTTGCATACTTTTTGGCAGACCACTGATTGTATACGTCTCCCCAGGTAACGGCGAGTGACTTTGCCGGGATATTAGATGCCAAATATTTGTCAAGGGCCTCCTGTGCTTCTTTGGCAGTTCTGTGGTAGGATAGATACTTTTGCTTCCACAGTCCGGGCCGCTCCAAATACGACACCCTGACGGCGTATCGGTTTCTGCGGTTTGGCCCAAGATTTACAATACTTCCAGTTCCATTCGCTCTTCTCATTGACTTTTCCCCCTATTCTGGTAAAATAAAGGGGTGATAATGGCGGCCAAACCTTATCACCCCTATGTGAGCCGCTCCTGGTGTTCCAGCACCGGGGGCGGTATTTTTATTGCGCTTTTTTCAGTTCGGCGATTTCCTGATTCATGGTGCGGATCGCCAGCTTAAGCACGGATACTTCGTTTCGCAGTTCCTCGATTTCACTTTTTGGCGTGATGGCGTCCATAATGACCTGCTGTCCCTCGGCCAAAAGGTTAAATCGGGTTGTGACCTCCGTGTCCAATAAAACCTTTACATCGTGCATGATGTCCTGTTTCTGCTGTTCCAACAAGCCCTTCGTTTCAGACATGATGTCTTGTTTCTGCTTCTCCATCAACTGTGCGATTGCCTGCAAATCTTTTTCATCCAGCATACTATATCTACCCTTTCTATTTACTGCAACGGCATGCCCGCCTTGTCCCGGAAACTGCCTACGGCGATCATAATGATGTCGATAATCCAGCCGACTCCAAGACAACCAGCAGTCAACAACCAGATAATTCCGGTTCCGAGTTTCCCGACATAAAAACGGTGTATCCCAAGACCGCCAACGAAAATAGACAAGAGCAGAGCGACGGTTTTACTTTTATAGGGGTAATCGCTTCCATTGTTATTGATAATTACCTGAGACGGGTCTTGCCTGAGCGCCTCGATTTGTTTTCCGCACTTAGGGCAAACAACACAGTCAATGTCGATGCGCTCGCCACAATATTTACAAAACTTTTTGGGCGATTCGGGTGGAGTGGTCTGGCCGACTTCTGGGTTAGTCCCGTTGATAGCTTCATTTTCCATATCCCATTCTCCTCTCTATTTTACCGCACTCTGGCGGTTCTTTTACGCTCATGCAAAAGTCCGATAATCCGTGCATTATATCGGAAGGCGATCAAACGCGCACAGAAAATTTACACTTCTTTTTTGGTGATATTCCCATCTTGAAAAATGGAACTAATGTTCTATAATAATAGTCAACAGAAACAAATTTTCCAGCATCGACAAAACCTGACAGAATATAAGGTAAACAGGGCGTATAGTGCAAACAGAGGCTACAAAATGTGCCAAAATTAGAAAAATTACATAGTTCTGATTGGGAGTGGCAAAAACTGGGAGGATGGTGCAGAATGACGCCGAAAGAAAAATTGCTAGAGTCGATCGAAAGGCTTATATCCGCAATGGACGAGGAAAAATTAAAAAATGTTTACCAGTTTGTCCTGCACATTTCTAAATAGCACCGATACCATGCCGTCCCCTTATTCGGGGGACGGCTTTTCTTTTTGCATTTCTTCTACAAGCATATTCGCCATATCGGCCAACATTTGCCATTGGTCAACGGATAATCTTGACATAACCGAAATTAGACGGTGCTTAAAGTCTGGCTCACCATTGAGCAGGTCGCCGAAAAATGCGGAAAGCTCCTCGTTCCGACTCCTCTGCAAAAACATTGGTTCCGCCCCGTTCTTTAACCAGTCCTCATTTACGTTGAACTCTCGGCAAATAAGATCCACAAACAGTGGCTTTGGCTCCACCTTGTTAAGTTCTATATTCGTAATTGCTCCCCGCGTAACTCCGAGCCTTTTACCAAATTCTTCTTGCGAAATCCCCAGTGCCAAACGCACAGCTTTAATTCGTTCATTCACATGATCACCCCCTTGCTACATTAGATATTATACTATTCATTTTCTGTATTGTCAATACAAACAAAGTAATATAATTTCAAAAAATGTATTGACAATACGAAAAAATAGGTGTAGAATGTATCCAGAAAACGAATGAGAGGGGTGACAATATGAGCGAAAAAGAGCGCAATATTGCCGAAAGCCTGACGCGTGCTTGTGAACTTCTTCCCGACGGAAAGAAAGAGTATTTGATCGGGTATGCAGAAGGCGTAGCAGCTATGGCGGAGAAGGCCAAGGAGCACACCAATGGAGAAAAAGAAGCCCGCCCCTGACGGGGCGGGGGAAAGAGGGTGAAACCGATGAATGCAGAAAAGTACCTGGAAGAAAAGGCAAGACTGTCCCAGGCACTAAACGGGCAGGAGAACCTTGACAGCGCGGTAACTGCCATTACCGATGTGCTGAAAAAGTACAACCTGAACCTGATGCCTGGAACAGCCTTTGATGTGATGTGCTTTACCTTAGAGACGATGCACCTGGGGAATTACGACTTAAAGGCAAAGATGCTTAAAGAGTGCGGGCTGTGATTGCGGGGACAAGCATGCGTGGTTCCCCCCGCTCCAAATTCCATTTGATAATGTGCTGATTGAAGTCGGAAGTTCTTGACATTATATCGCGCAGAGATGCCCATGACTGTTTATCCATCTGCTTTTTGCATTGTGGGCATACAGGTGGATTTTCAGCAGAACTTTTCTGAAATTCGGCCTCGAAGATGCAGCCGCATTCACATGAGATCGTCGCTTGAACAAACATGATTTCACCTCCCTTCTGCGCCCAGTATACCACGGCAAGGAAGGGAGCACAACAAAAAGCGCCCCGGCCAGTGCACCACCACCGACCAGGGCATGACACCACGTAACGCAGCTACGAGGTATCGGAGACAGTATATCACATCCTCCGGCCTCTGGCAAGATTGGAGGATTTTTTATGACCAAAGATGGGCAACTCAACGAGAGTAGCACGAAGCGGGAGATTGAGAACCGCTTCAGCAATGCACGCCGCGTCATGGACGACCTATGCCGGGCTTACTATGGGATGACTTGGGATGAGCATGAGCGGCTCCACGGGGAGAAGGGAGGCGAAAACGATGAGGCCAAGAACCAGAGCGCGGCCGCCGATCCCAACGGACGCTGAGATACTAGCGTATGACAATGTTCCAGTGGACGTTGCGGCCCGGTATTTAGACTGGCCGGAACAGACGGTAAGGCTGGCGCTCAGAGAGGGCCGGGCAACCTTCGGGATTGCGGTCAAGGACAAGGCGCTTACATACAAGATCAGCCCCGGCGGGCTGGTTAAGTACAAGCGAGAGGGCGTACCGTGCTTTGACTACGAAACCATCGTACACATGATACGGACTGCGGTGGCGAGCACCATTCAAAGCGAAATGAGCGATTTCAAGACAGAGCTTTTCAACTAATGAAAGAGAGTGAAAATTATGGGAGCACAAACCGAGCGCGACAGGCGCGCAAAAGCATACAGCTACCGGGCCTACCGCCGCCGGGTACAGCAGGCGCAGGCGATGGCCCAGCGGGTACAACTGGCGGTGGTTGCCGGAGCGGCGCTGGTGCTGGCTATTCTGGTGGCGGTCAGCCTATGAAGAAACAACTGATCGTGACCATTGCATATCTCTTTCTGCTGCTGGCGCTGGTTGCACTAGTTGAAATCATCTGGAACCAGGAGCCGGAGCAGCCAGCCATTGAGACCCCGGTGGCAACCACCACCCCGTCCCCCACGCCCACCGGACCGCTCACCATCCAGATCACCGGACTGGAGGGCGCGGAGAGCATCGACGATGTGTGGGCGGTCATCGAAATACCTGGAGGGAACGAAAATGAATGAAACCCTAGATTTTATCGAAATTGGCACTGACGAAGAGATAATCCAGAAGACGGGCACAGAGCAATACGTGAAGCTGGCAAGCCCGAACACCGCCCTATATGTGAGTTCCGCCGCCGCAAAGTGTATCCCCAACATATTGCCTCGAGTCCTGATCGGCAAGGCCGGAAAGTATCTGCTATTCCATTTCACCGACAGCAAAAAAGGCTTTGCTGTGTCGAGATATTCCGGCGGGTTTTCGATCCCGATGGCCGGCGTCGTCAGCAAACTCGGGATAAGGCCGGAGCAGGTAAATGGCAAGCGCCCAAAGCTCATAAAAGATGGCTTTGCAATCGAGCTATATTAAAAGCGCCGCTCCCCGGTGTGCGAGACCGGAGGGCGGCAAGAGAAAGAACATCTGCCCTTATTTTAGGGCACGAAGGAGGGAAAGTCAATGCTGAATACCACAAATATTTCCGCCCTGCTGCGCTGGGCAATGGAGAATATCGGCTATCCAATCGACGAGATTAACGCCCTGGACGGGACAGTACATATCCGTCTGTCAGATGGCCGAACCGGATTTCTTTATATGGGCGAGGATGGCTGCCCGCGGGCGGTGCTTCCGGCGATTGCCTGATATGGAGTGGTGGCTTCCATTTTCACCATACCGGGATATGCAACAGGATCCAACCGCAGGGAATTGCCCAAATTGCGGAGCAGAACTTTACCAAAACGAAGAAATGTGCCAGAAATGTAAGGAGGAACAAAATGACACTGTATGAAATTGACCAGGCAATTCAAGGCCTAGTAGACCCGGAAACAGGGGAACTAATGGACTATGAGGCGTTTGCCGCGCTCCAGATGGACCGAGACGCTAAGATTGAGAATATGGCCCTTTGGTACAAGGATTTGATGGCCGATGCTAAGGCCATCAAAGAAGAGGCGGACACGCTCAATGAGCGCAGAAAGGCCCTGGAGAACAAGGCGGAACGGCTGAAATCCTATCTGTCCCTTGCATTAGACGGCGAGAAGTTCCAGACGGCCAGGTGCTCCGTCACTTTCCGCAAAACCTCGTCCGTTCAAGTGTCTAATCCAGAAGCTTTAATCCGCTGGCTAGAGCAGAACGGATATGACGCGGAGTGCGTCAAGTACAAGGAGCCGGAGGTCAGCAAGACTGGCATTGGCAAGCTCATTAAGGAGGGCGTGCCCGTTCCATATGCCTCGATTGAGCAAGGCCGCAGTGTGGGGGTGAAGTGATGGGCATTCCGGTTTTGATTTTGGGCGAGTCTGGCTCCGGCAAGTCCACCGCCCTGCGTAACTTTGACCCTACTGAGATCGGCGTCTTCAATGTAGCTTCCAAGCCCCTGCCATTCCGCAAGTCTCTCCCCACCATCAACGGCGCGACCTACCCCACCATCATTAAGTCTCTTTCCGCGCCGAGTTTGAAAACCTATGCCATCGACGACAGCCAGTATCTGCTGGCCTTCGAGTTCTTCGACCGGGCCAAGGAGACGGGCTATAACAAGTTTACCGACATCGCTCTGAACTTCCGCAACCTGATCCAGTTCGTCATCACGCAAACTCCGCCGGACTGCATTGTTTATTTTCTGCATCACACTGAGTCCAACCCGGACGGCACGCTGAAAGCAAAGACCATCGGGAAGATGTTGGACGAGAAGCTGACGGTAGAGGGTCTGTTCTCCATCGTCCTCCTCTGCCGTTCCGAGAAGGACAAGCACTACTTCATCACCCAGTCTGAGGGGTTCAGCACCGCAAAATCGCCCATGGACATGTTCCCGGAGGAGATCGACAACGATTTGAAGCTGGTGGACACCACCATTCGTGAATACTGGGGCCTGACCCCCAAGAAGGAGGAAAACGAGCATGAATAAAATCAACTGGGACGAGGTTCAGGAGGCTTCCGAGTTTGACAACCCCAAGCCCGGCGCCTATATCGCCACAATCTGCCGCGTGGAGGATGTGGAGGAGAAGGAGTATCTGCTCATCGAATGGGACTTCGCCGAGGGCGCTTACAAGGATAACAACCGGGACACCTTCGCCCGTGCGGGATTCTGGCCTATCCAGCTGCGCCGCAGCTACAAGCCCTCTGCCCTGGGCTTTTTCAAGTCTTTCAAGACTGCTCTGGAGGATTCCAACCCCGGCTACCGCTTTGATGAGTTCGATCTGCGGGACATGGTTGGCCGCCGTTTCGGCGTGGTGCTGGGTGAGGAGGAATACACCAAAAACACCGGCGAAGTAAAGGCCCGGCTGTATGTATACCAGACGCGCTCTATCCAGGCGATCCAAAAGGGGGATTTCAAGGTGCCGGAACTCAAACGCCTGGCAGAGAACCGAAAGCCCTCTCCCGCCTTTGGGGGCGCTTCTAGCGATTGGTCTCAGCCTTCTTCGTCTGGTCAATTTGGCGAGTCATTCGGTGATGGCGGGAAACCGCCATTTTAAGGTGTACCTATGGACAGGGAACAGTTTACATTCTACGCTTCTTTCTTCCGGGCTGTTTCCCGCATCCGTAATAAGGCGGCCCGGTGTGACGCATACGACGCAATATGCGCCTATGCGCTCACCGGGATACTCCCGGACCTTGATAAACTGCCTGATTCCGCCGCGATTGCGTTTGAGCTGAGTAAGCCAAACCTAGACGCAAGCAGACGGAAATCAGAGGCAGGCAAGTCCGGGGGGAGGCCAAAGCAAACGGAAAGCAAGCCGAAAGCAAATGAGAAGAAAATCGAAAGCAAAACGGAAGCAATGGCTGAGCGAAAGCAAGTACAAGATAAAGAAAAAGAACAAGTACAAGATAAAGAACAAATGTTAATTACCCACCATCCCCCCCTTCCGGGTGCCTCGCCTGCCCTACAGGGTGCCTTTGCCGCCTGGATCCGGTACAAGCATGAGAAGCGACAGGACTACAAGCCCACGGGCCTCCAGTCTCTGGTGACTCAGGTGCAGAAGGCGGCGGAGACCTACGGGGAACAGGCCGTTATTGACCTGATCGGGGAGTGCATGGCGAACAACTGGCAAGGCATCATTTTCGACCGGCTCAAATCCGGGCAGGCCCCGCGGAGGGGCGGAAATGTGTTTCTGGATATTGCCCGAGAGGAGGGCATCGTGTGAAACGCGAAGACGTGATTAAGCTCATGTCTGTGCTCCGTGGTGCCTACCCGCAGTTTTACCGGGACGTGGGGCGGCAGGAGGCATTGGACACCATCTCCTTGTGGACAGATATGTTTTCCGAGGATGATGCCGCAATTGTGGCCGCCGCAGTCAAGGCGCTGATCGCAACGGACAGCAAGGGCTATCCACCCCATATCGGCGCGGTAAAGGCTAAGATAAGACAGCTTACGGAGCGGCCGCAGATGGCCCCGCAGGAGGCGTGGGGGATGGTATGGCGGGCTGTGCAGCGGTCAGCCTACAACGGCCGGGAGGAGTTCGAGCGGTTGCCGCCCATGCTCCGCCGTCTGGTAGGGACACCGGAGCAGCTCAAAGCCTGGGCACAGATGGACGCCAATACGGTGCAGAGCGTCATCGGCTCCAACTTCCAGCGCTCCTATCAGGAGCGGGCCAAGCAGGAGTCCGAGTTCCAGGCGCTGCCTGGCGACATAAAACAGATGATTGGAGGGCTGGCCGAACGGCTGGCGCTTGGACATGGGAACGATCCGATTTGACATACCATACCCGCCCACGAAAAAAGGCAAGTCGGCCTTCTGCCGCCGGTTTGGGCTGAACGCCTACTACTCCGGCAAGCACTGGGCCCAGAGGAAGAAGGACGCCGACGAACTCCATGCGCTGACCCTGGCCGCGCTGAAACAGGCTCGTGTGAGGCGCGGGATGGTACGTGGGCCGGTCTCCATCACCTTTGCATGGGACGACGGGCTGGACATTGACAACCACGCCGCCATTGCAAAAGCCGTGGTGGACGCGCTCAAGGGATACCTGTTGCCGGACGACGATCACCGCTGGTACAGGCAGGTCATACATAGGCTTTGGGACGGAGGATGTATCCGGGTGGAGGTGACCGAGCTGTGATAACCTCAGACCCCTACGGCATCAGCGGAGCGGTGGCACCCTGGCGCAGCCTGGACGCGATGGAGCCGATTACGGAGCGCAGGATTACGGAGCGGGATACAGAGGAGGCCGAACTCTGTGGGCGGTGCCCGCTGCCGGACTGCAACCCGAAAAGAGTTGGCTGCCTCCTACATACCAGGGCGAAAAGGCCAAAACCGTCCCGTGATTTGCTGGAGCGCATGGCGCTGGACGGGTATGGGCCGGAGACGATAGCCCAGGCCACCGGATACTCCATATCAACCACCACAGAGTATATGAAACAGTTTTTTAGGGCGGGACCATGTGAGCGCTGTGCGTCCAAGAGCATTTGTGATGCAGTCGTCGGGACGTGTAGCCGTAAAGAGCGATGGAAAGCAATCAAGGAGGTGCCGAACGATGGACGATAAGACGCGCGCCCTGCTGGGTGATCACGAGGCGACGAAACTGGCGCATCTCTCCCTCTTCTCCGGCATCGGGGGACTTGACCTTGCCGCCGAGTGGGCCGGATTTACCACCGTCGGACAGTGCGAGTGGGCGGACTACCCGACAAAGGTTCTGGAAAAACACTGGCCGGACGTGCCGCGCTGGCGGGATATTCGTACATTGACGGGAGAAAGTTTTTATGAAAAGACAGGACTACGAACAGTTGACGTTATTTCGGGCGGATTCCCCTGCCAGCCACACAGCGTTATCGGGAAACGGCTTGCAGAAAATGATGAACGGCACTTATGGCCAGAGTTCCTGCGAGTTATTGACGAATTGCGGCCGAGATATGTTGTTGGCGAAAATGTTAATGGCATCTTATCTACAATACATGAGTCCATTTGCACCGATTTGGAAAAAGAAGGATACGAAGTCTGGACGTTCAGTATTCCGGCTTGTGCTGTCGGAGCGCACCATGAAAGATACAGGGTTTGTATTCTTGGCATCTCCAAGGGCAAGTCAGGACTTCAAGCCGATCCGCAGGCAGACACCACAGGAGCACAGCGGAAAACACGGACAAACGCTGAGTGCCAGCCTTGGAATTATCTTCCCGGAACGTATTGGGCAGTACATCACCCCCCCAGTTTGCGGAATGGATGATGGGATTCCCGATTGGATGGGGGGATATCCGCAGTACAAACAGTGGATGCAGTGTTACGGAAACGCCGTAGTCCCCCAACAGTTTTACCCGATCTTCCAGGCCATAGCGGACATAGAGAGGGGAATTATACATGGATGATATCAAATTAGCCCTGCTTGAGAATAAAGAGGCGGCCAAGCGGCTGACGGATGCGGGGGTGCTACTGCCATGCCCGGGTTGCAGGGGTGAAGACACAAAGCACAGGGCTGTAATGGCATGCGTAATGATTGAATGCCTGTGTGGGTTTATGGCGGCGGGCTACGACTTGGAAGAAGCACGGCAGATATGGAACACCCGCGCGCCGATTCTGAGCGCGGAGGAGATGCTGGAGGGGATGGAATGAACACGCTGATTTTGTACGCTATGGGGATTGCATCGCTGGTAGTCATTATTGCCGGGGCATTTACCGTGGTGGTCATGATTGTGTACTATATCCAAGTCATGTGGTCAAAGATTTCTGCCTGCGCAAAGAACACAATGGAGTATTTGCAAAACAAGCAAGATTTTGAGGTTTACAAAGCCGACGTGCTCCACTGGGATATGGTAAAGCGAGAGAAGGCGCTGAGGTGCCGGGAGTGCGCATATCGGAAAAAGTACATGGACGAGGAGGCCCAGCCATGACGCGGGAAGAAGCGATTAAGTGCCTGAAAACTATACAGCGGAGGACTCCGGAATGGGATGACCGGGAAGATGGGCTGTCTTATTGGGATGCTATTGATATGGCCCTCTCCGCCCTCCGCCCCGTCAGCCGGGAGAGAGTGGAGAAAGCTGAATGGATATGGAGCACAGGGGACGTGTATATCTGCTCATCCTGTGGCGAGAAAACACATGTAGACGAGTGTATGGGAACTCCGATATATAACTTTTGCCCATTTTGCATGGCTCCCATGACGGACGAGGCCGTGGACATCAGATTGAAGGAATTGGAGGCGCTGAAAGATGGCAAGGGCGATTGATGCAGACCGACTGAAACAGGCCATAGACCATGATTATTATGAGCATTACACCAAATATCACGATAGCGACCAAACAGCCCTGATTGATATGGTGATGGACGATATTGACGAGATGCCCACCCTCACCCCGCCGAACGAGTGGGTGAATCGAGTGAGAGAGCTTGACGAGCTGTACACAAAGCTCCAGATCGTAACAGGTTTTACAGCGGAGCAACTACTGGAAATTTTTGCTGCTGGGTATACGCTGGAAAAACCAGACTACTCAAAGAAATTTGCGGAAATGGAAAATCTGGCGGAAGCTGCCCAGCCGAACGAGCCGCTGACGCTGGAGGAACTGCGGGAGATGGACGGTGTAAATGCGCTATGGGTACACAATCTTGCATGGGGATTACACAAGCCCCGTTTCATGCTGGTCCACAGTGTTTCGGAAGATTGGTGGACGTGCTGTGATTTTGATGGATTTGAAACCTTCTGTGCGGATGACTATGGGGAAAGATATTTATTATACCGCCGCCCGCCGGAGGTATCGCCATGAGACACCAATACACCCGCGCAGAGCTGGAATCCATCACCCAGGAGACCGCAATCTACATTGAGGGAGCAGGGATAGCCCAGCTCCAATGGGGCGGTTTAGAGATTGCAGAGGGGGTAAAGGACGGGTACCTGTACTGCAAGCACATCAAGCCGTTTGCGATGGATCTGTACGACAAATACTGGACGGCCTTTGATGGGCCGCCGGAGGGAGAGGAGGACGCATGAAGCACAATTGGGAAAGAGATGAAAATGGCAATATCAATGAATGGGCCTGGGAGGCTGGATTCCATAATGGCGTATTTTGCGTAGATTGCGGCAAAAGCGTTTGCGTACACTGTAACCCAGACTATATGGAGCTTGACGATTGTACAGGCCCTCAAAAATCAAAGGTCATCACCAACGCGGACCGTATCCGGGCCATGAGCGACGAGGAGCTTCTGGATTTTATGAAGAAATCTGTGGCAAACGCCTATATGTGCAAAATTATGAGGACAGAACCCATGTTTTTGACATTGGAGTGGCTCCAGCAGCCAGCGGAGGAGGCCGCCAATGAAGTTTCGGAACCCTGAGACGGGGGAAGTGGTGACAGACGAGCAAGCACACGGGCAATTTTGTAGGGGTAGAAATTGCTGTGAATGTCCGATGAACCAAACCCAAGAAAATTGCATTGGGTTTAGAAGGTCCCGCCCACACGAAGCCGCCCGCCTGATGGGGTTCGAGGTGGTGGAGGATGATACATTAACTTTGGGAAAAGCCATCGAAAAGTACCTGAAAATCAAGGAGGAGGACAACAAGTGAATAAACCAAGAATTGCGCAGGTGCTGGGTGTTGAGGTAGACGAAGAATTTACATACGATTTCGGCGCAAATCAGGTAAATAGAGGCACCTTCAAAATTGGAGCAGACGGGAAGCGATATTATAAGACGGGAGATCTCTGGAGCCCTTGCTACAATGAGGATGATTTGGCTGTAATTATTAACCACCCCGACCGCATCATCCGAAAGCACCGCTGGACGGAGCAGGAGGTGGAGAGGGCGAAGGCTATCAAAGTGCTATATCCAGTTGTTAAAACATTGGCATACGTTGATATAGTGGGACAGACATTTTACATGTATGATGACGAAGACAACTATAAGGGCAGTCTTGATAACCTTGATGAAACGTTTCCTACGCTGAGGAGCATAAGGCGGGCCACATTGGACGAGATCATCGGAGGTGCCCAATGAAATCCCCTGAGTGTGTATGCAAAACGTCAGAAGAGTACATTCGTGTTGCGTTAGCTCTAGAAACTCTTGCTTACCATGACAAAAACTACTTAGACAGTACATTCGCAAAGAGCAATGCTGCTATCAGTGAAGAGATACAGGCTTGCTTGCAGAAGGCTTTAACGATGATGGAGGAAAAACAATGAGAGAAATCCTTTTCAAAGCCAAGCGGCTGGATAATGGAGAGGTGCTATATGCGGACACATGGGTATAAAGGAACAGATGTATATCGCCTGTGGGGGCAGATTGTAACAAGATGTGAAAACCCAAACGCCAAAAGTTACAGATGGTATGGGGCGCGTGGGATTACTATGGATGATACATGGAGAAGCGATCCAAAATCTTTTTGCGACTGGGCGATTGCGCATGGTTATAAAGCAGGGTTAGAGATAGACAGAATTGACGTGGACGGGAATTATACGCCCAATAACTGCCAGTTTGTTACGCATAAAGAAAACTGCGCCCCTAATAAGCGAAGGTTGAGGGCAACAAATAAAACAGGAGAACGGAATATTTGCTTCTCGAAACATGGGAAATTTGAAGCCTATGCTTACATAAATGGAAAGCAAAAATATATCGGTGCTTATCGTACTCTTGCAGACGCAGTAAAGGCAAGGGATATTGCGGAGGGCTCCATCCACGACGGGGAGGGCGGACAGTGTGAGTGAGTGGATTAGCGTCAAGGACAGGCTGCCGGAAAGTCAAGCGGATGTCCTTGTGGTGGCGTTTTGGCATGAACGCTGGCAGACCATGATGGGCTGGCATAGTGACATGGGAAAGAAGTGGCGTGTCATTACACCACACGGAGAAAGAGAGCCGGGCGGTGTCACCCACTGGATGCCCCTCCCAGACCCGCCGAAGGAGGGATAGCCCTTGAACGAGTTCCCGGAGAGGCTGCGACGGTTAAGAGAAGAGAAAAGACCAGTCAAAAGCATGGTGACGGTTTCGGAGTTATGCGGGCTACCGAGTGGTGCGGTAAGAAAGTATGAGCGTGGGGAGGCGCGTCCTAATATGACAGCCTTGATTGCATTGGCCGACTACTATGAGGTAAGTTTGGACTACTTAACAGGGCGAACAAATTTCAGGTAAAATTTTTTAAATTGTCCTTTTTTGGACAGCAAAGAAAGAATCTTACTTTAAAATGGGAGTGTGGGAGCGTATACCCCTGCGCTCCCATTCTCTTTCATTCCCCTTCCTCCTTCACGCGGATGGGGTGGCGTCGGTGCATCTGCCGCCACCCCCTCTGTGTGCAATATGCCGCCGGTCGAACACCACCCCACTATTCGGGGCATGAGGGGTCGCACCCTTCGGGCGGCGAATGACGGTGGAAAGACACTACACCAGATTGCCAGAGCGTCTAGGCGCTGGGAAGAGTAAGACGCGAGCCGCCTGTCATGGGGGCGGAGCTAAAAAAGCGGTGGCAGCTATGACCTGCCCCGGCGCTATCCCACTGAAAACTGCCCTGCGAGTGGCTAATCATGATGTCGCCGCCGAGACCAGGGTGTGTCAATCTAAGCGAGACGGCGCAAATATGCCATCTTAGCTCAACTGGTAGAGCAACCGTCTTGTAATCGGTAGGTTGGAGGTTCGATTCCTCCCGGTGGCTCCAGAGATGCCCGGTGTATGCCGGACAAAGCATCATCTTGTGGTGGTGCTTTATATGCCGAGTGCAGCAGCAGAAGCGGAAGCGGCGGCCATGGACAACGCCGTGGACGTGTGGCGGCTCAATGCCGCCTCTCGGCTCCAAACGCAGATGGAAAGCAAAAGAGGCACTGCGCGATTAAATTAAATGCCAATGGGCGGCTGGACAACCTACTGTCCGCCATATGCCTCTCCTCGCCGCTTGAGGCGGGCGGTGGCACCAGATGTATGGCACCACAGGTTAAAAGCAGACGGGCCTTCCTTGTGCGCTGTGCGAAAGCGGCAGGGCGAAGAATATTTAATTGGCTGACCCCGGCTATATAAAGATGAACGGTTCCTACTGACGACACCAGCGGAGGGGTTGAGATGTACCGTGATTGCTATACGATGAAACTGGCCTACCCCTGTGAGGCTGACGGATGTAGGTGTGGTTCCGGCTGTCTTAGGACAAGGCCGGATTGTAACAGGACGGCTGACGAAGATTCGTATAGTAATTGTGATGTGATACCGCACAGCGGATTACATACAGGCCCGCGGCAAGCCTGACCAAACCCGCAACATACCCCGCAAGGGGTATCTATGCCCCCAAAAGCGCACGAGCTGGAGAGGGCAAAAAAGCCGCCCCCGGAGGGGCGGCAGGATTAGCTCAGAATTTCTTTCAGTTTGTCCAAATTCCCGGCATTGGGGCTGACCTTGCCGCTCTCCCAGCGGGATATCACGGCCTGGTTAACGTCCATCGCATCCGCAAGCTGGGCTTGAGTCAAGCCTTTGGCCTTTCTGGCGGCGGAAATATCAAACTCGACAGACGCAAGGGGGCGCTTGCCTTTACCGGCAAAATAGCCTAACTGCCAAGCCCCCTGCATTTCAAGGGGCTGGAACTTTTCAGACCCTCCCTCCACGGGCGGGTCAATGCTGGTGATCTCGCAAAGCGCCTCAGCAACCTGCCGGTCGAGATCCCTCTTTAGGAGGCCAAGCCTGTGAGCATCAGAAATGACTCTGGCGAGTGCTGTATACGGGCGCTGAGCGGCAAGGGTGAGATCCCCTCCGATCTCCTGCGGATATGCCGCCGCGTTGAGCCGACCGAACACCCAGCCAAACACGTATGCTTCTCTGTTTGTCATCAGCAACCGACCTCCTTGAAATAACGGTATTCCATTTCGTCATAAACATTGACCTTGATCTCAACCTTGCTGTCAGGATACTGGGAGGCATAACGAGCGGCACAATCCTCGGCTCCCTTCTTGTCGTCCATATAAGCACCCGTCATCCAGCCGTCTTTGCAAACGCAATATTCATAGTGTTTCATGACTTTACCTCCTATATTGTTCCTTTTACTTTTTATGACTTAATTATATCATAAAATATGATATTGTCAATACATATTTTGAAAAATATTTGCCGCCCCGCAGTTGCAGGAGACGGGGGTGGCCCCAACGAGAGGAAACGCATGGCGGGATATTCCACCGCCGCCTCTCAAACAAAAGATCAGGGCTAGGCCGACGGGCCGAAAAGGGAGGTGCCACCTTACTCCCCTGCCCTGAGTCAACATAAAGGTGGGAAGCAAAACAGAAAGGGTGGTATCTACATGAACGAACTAATCAAAGTTGACTTTAGCGGCGAAAAGCCAGCAGTATCAGCGCGGGAACTCCACGAGTTTCTAGAGGTAGAAACACCGTACCACAAGTGGTTTCCCCGTATGTGCGAATATGGATTCGCTGAAAATGAGGATTACGCAGTCACGGACATTTTTGTCCATAACCCCGCTGGCGGCCCTCAGAGCATGAAAGATGCCGCCGTCTCTATCGATATGGCCAAGGAGATCTGCATGCTACAGCGGAACGAGAAGGGGAAGATTGCCCGGAAGTATTTCCTCCAATTGGAAAAGGATTGGAATAGCCCGGAAAAGGTAATGGCCCGTGCGCTCCAGATAGCAGATCGAAAGATTAAGATGCTGGAGGCGGAGAAGGAGACCAACCGGCCGAAGGTGCTATTTGCGGACTCCGTGGCTGCCTCCAATACATCCATACTGGTTGGAGAGCTGGCAAAGCTCCTCAAGCAGAATGGGGTGGACACTGGGCAGAACCGTCTCTTTGACTGGATGCGGAACAACGGATATCTGATCCGCAGAGAGGGCACGGATTACAACATGCCCACACAGCGCTCGATGGAATTGGGCCTGTTTGAAATCAAGGAAACCAGCATTACACATGCAGATGGGCACGTTACAGTAAACAAGACTCCGAAGGTGACGGGGAAAGGACAGCAGTTTTTTATCAACATGTTTCTTGGTTGACAACCCACACGGGTGTATCGCTTAACAGGCTGTGACGGCTGGCCGTATCCGAGCCAGAGCTCGACAGTAGGCGGCGATGTAGCAAAGTCTAGCAAATGCTAGCAAACCGGGAGAGAGAAAAAGAAAGAAAACCGCCCCCTTTTTCCCCCTCTTCCTTCCCCCCCTATAACCCCCTATCTATTACCCCCTATAATCCCCCAGAAAAGAAAGAAAAAGAGAGAACGCGCTCTATCGGTGGCGGTGGGGGGCATTTGTAGACTCTACTTAGGCGAGAGGTGGTGAGTGTGGCATTAACGCCAAAGCAGGAAAGATTTGTGCAGGAGTACCTTGTGGATTTGAATGCCGCACAGGCTGCTCTTCGGGCAGGGTATAAAAACCCTGAAATTGGGCGGCAGCTAATTACGAAAAATAACGTTTCTTCCGCAATTCAGGAAGCAAAGAGAGCCAGAAGTGAACGGACAGAGATTACACAGGACTATGTGCTTGCCAAGCTGAAGGAAATCACAGATAAACCGGCCTCGGATGCGAATGACAGCGATCTGAAGTATTCCAGCAAGATAAAAGCGCTTGAATTACTGGGAAAGCATGTGGGAGCGTTCGATGGAAAGGCGAACGGCGATGGAGATACGGAGGTTAAGGTGGTCATAGATGTCTGAGATTCGTTTATCGTCCGTCCTTGGACCTGCATTCCACCTACTGGCTCGTGACGTATTCCAACACGGACACACACACTATGATTTGTCTGGTGGCCGAGGCTCGCTTAAATCTTCCTGCGGCTCCCTGCTGGTGCCGCTTATCTTGCTGACCAATTCAAACACCCACGCCTTGGTACTTCGCAAAGTGGCGAACACCATCCGGGGCAGCGTATATGCACAATATCTATGGGCAATCGGAGAATTGGGTATGGCGGCATACTGGGACGCTAAGGTTCAGCCTATGGAGCTGATTTATAAGCCGACTGGGCAGAAAATCATGTTCCGGGGCGCTGATGACCCCATGAAAATAAAGTCCATCAAGGTTCCGTTCGGATATATCGCTGTAACACACTTTGAAGAAAAAGATCAGTTTTCCGGTCGGGCGGAGATTAGAACCATTTTACAATCTACCATGCGCGGCGGGTCGAAGTTCTGGAACTTTGAGAGCTACAATCCACCCATCAGCCGGGACAACTGGGCCAACAAAGACAGCTTGGAAGAAAGAGCGGACAGGCTGTGCCATAAGAGCACATACTTGGAGGCCCCGCCTGAATGGCTTGGGGCGCAGTTTCTGGCAGAGGCCGAACATCTGAAATCCACGGATGAGCGGGCATACCGCCATGAATACTTGGGCGAAGCGGTCGGCACCGGCGGCAACGTATTTGAGAATCTGGAGTTGAGGGGAATCACGGACGAAGAGTTCGCTTCCTTTGACCGTATCTATCAAGGTGTGGACTGGGGCTGGTTCCCTGATCCATTTGCCTTTATCCGCCTCCACTATGACCGAGCCAGGGAGACAATATACCTAATGGACGAGATATACCAAAATAAGCTGACCAACGAGGCGAGCGCAAAGTTGATTCTTTCCAAAGGATACAAGGATGCTTACATTACCTGTGACAGCGCAGAGCCTAAATCATCAGCAGACTATCGGGCGATGGGCCTTCCGGCCAAAGAGGCAATTAAGGGGCCTGGAAGCGTGGAGTATGGTATGAAGTGGCTCCAGAAGCGGAAGATTGTCATTGACCGCAGAAGGACTCCAAACGCTTATAGCGAGTTTGTGAATTATGAGTATGAGCGAAATAAGGATGGGGAGATCATCAGCGGGTATCCTGACGAGAATAACCACCTTATTGACGCTACAAGGTATGCACTTGAGCGTGTATTCAGAAGAATGGGGGTAACTGCTTGAACATAAATGATAAGCTGAAAGAGCTGGGCTTTGCCACCATCAGCGAAGACTTTTACAGCAAAGTGCAGGAATGGAAAAGCTGGTATATTGGAGATGTGAAGGGCTTCCATCGGTACAAGGTTCGAAACGGAACGAGCATGGTTCGATGCAAGCGGTATACTCTCAACATGGGCAAGAAGATCCCAGAGGATTGGGCAAACCTCCTGATGAATGAAAAGGTGGAAATCACTCTGGAGGGGCAGCGGGAGCAGGAATTTATTGACCTCGTGTTCGCCGAAAACAACTTTCTGGTCCAGGTAAATGAGATGCAGGAAAAAGCGTTTGCACTCGGGACAGTGGCCTTTATACCGCGAGTAGTAGGCATGGAAGCGACGGAGTTTGGCCCCATTCCTGGAAGCGCAAGCGGCATTGTAATGGATTATGTGACCGTGGAGCATATCTGGCCGCTGGCATGGCAGAACGGTATTATTACCGATTGCGCATTTGATAGCATCGTGACCGTCAACGGTGAGGATTATTGTTATCTCCAGATTCATCACAAGGTAGACGGCTTATACGACATCGAGAACCGCATCTATCATTACCGTAATAACAATGTGGATGCAGAACTGTCTTTGGCCGACATTCCAGGGTTTGAGGCAGTCCCTCCTGTGGTACATACCGGATCAGATCAGAGGCAGTTTGTTATTGACAGGCCTAATATTGCCAACAATTTTGACGATTCTCCGCTGGGGGTTTCTGTCTATGCAAACGCCATCGATGTTCTCAAAGGCGTAGATGTGGCCTATGATAGCTACGTCAATGAGTTCGTCCTTGGAAAAAAGCGCATCATGGTCAAGCCGTCTGCAACCAAAGACCTCGACGGAGAGCCATTTTTTGACCCGGACGACTTGGCTTACTATGTACTCCCGGAGGATGTAAGTGACGGTGCGGTCATCACGCCCATCGACATGACACTCCGTACCCAGGAGCACAACACGGGCATCCAAGACCAACTGAATCTACTGTCCAGCAAGTGTGGCTTTGGAGAAAACCATTACCGCTTCGACCAGGGGAGCATTACCACAGCTACCCAGGTCATCAGCGAAAACTCCACCATGTTTAGGACCATCAAAAAGCATGAAATCATTTTGGAACAGGCCATTACAGAGTTGTGCCATATTATTCTTCGGCTTGGGAATGCAGCCATGGGCGCCGGGCTGAATGAAGATGCTAAAGTTACCATTGACTTTGATGACTCTATCATCGAGGACAAGACCACCGAGCGGAATAATGACCGTCAGGACCTTGCGGCGGGCATTATGAACCCGTGGGAGTACCGCATGAAGTGGTACAACGAGGACGAGGCTACGGCTAAGAAAATGCTGCCAAAGATGGAGGACATGACAACGGAAGGGGAGAACGAGATTGAATGAAATACCCATTCTCTCCCGAAGTTCTGGACTCTCTTCCAGAAGAATTGGCCGAGCTATACCGCAGTCTGGAAGCGACGCTCCTGGAGGAAATATGTTCTCGCCTGAAATTATCCGGCGAGCTGAACGAGGTCACGGTGCAGGGCATCCGGGTGCTGCGCTCCCATGGCATCGACCTGAGCGAGATTGAGAAAGCTATCCAGCGAACCGCCAACATCTCCCGGAAAGAACTGGACAAGCTGCTGGACGAGGTGGTAGAGCGCAACCAGCGGTATTATACCGACCTCATTGACTTAGCGGGCGTGACACAGCCGGAGACGATGGTGAGTTCTGCCGATATTAACGCCATACTCTCCCAAGCACAGCGGGAAGTTGGAAACCTGACCCGCTCCATGGGCTTTCTGTTGGACAACGGGCGAACCATGCTGCCCTATGCAAGGGCTTACCAGTGGGCGCTGGACAGCGCGGAGATGCAGATCATGAGCGGGGCTATATCCTATAATCAGGCTATCAAGAGCGCCGTCAAGCAGCTTGCAGACAGCGGACTCCGCATGGTGGACTATGAGAGCGGCCACCGTGACCATATCGACGTGGCTGCCCGCCGTGCAGTGATGACAGGCGTATCCCAGATCTGTGCCAAGTACACGGAGCAGAGCGCGGAATATCTGGAGACACCATACTTTGAGATATCAGCTCACATCGGAGCCCGGGACAAGGGCGTTGGATGGCAGAATCACAAGGCATGGCAAGGCCGTGTGTACTCTGTCAGAGCCGGTGACAAGTATCCGAACATCTACGAGGTGTGTGGCCTGGGCTATGTGGACGGCTTGGAAGGAGCAAACTGCCGCCATATTAGGACGGCCTTTGTGGATGGTGTGATGGAGCGCACATACACAGACGAACAGCTGGTCCACATTGACGACGGCCACGACGTGGACTTTGAGGGTAAGCACTATACAGCCTATGAGGCTACCCAGAAGCAGAGGCAAATTGAGCGGACCGTCCGCAGGCTGAAGCGGGAACAGGCGGCATACAAGGCCGCAGGGTTGAAAGAGGACGCCCAATCGGTAACAGCCCGCATACGTCGGTTAAATGCAGAATACAAGGCGTTCAGCGAGGCGGCGGGGCTACCGTTACAAAGAGAAAGAATGCAGGTTCAATATCCGGAAGGGCTAACCAGCATAAAACAATTTTCCGGGCTGGAATCATATCAAGGGAACATAAAAATTGTCGGTAAATTCTCTTCCAGACAATATCAGGTGCAGCTTGACCCGCCGCAGATTAGCGGCGTGACAGACCACTTTGCAAATAACCTTACGATGAAACCGGATAGATCTGCATTGACGATTGAAGCGTCGCAGAGTATCATAAATAACAGCAGGTTAGTTTTGTATCAGACTGACCGGAATACATTGAAATTCTTGGCAGATAGCGGTTATGTAGTTTTAAGCGTTGACGGGAAGATTGTAACAGCGGTCCCGGAAAAGCTGAGAAAGAAGTATCGGGACTATTTGGAGGGGAAATGATATGGCGAAAAATCACAATGATAAATGCGTTTGCCCTCTTTTTGGGCGAGAAATCCTATATGGAGAGTGCTATGAGGTCCAAGAAGTTCGGGAGGACGAGATGGACATGGAGCTTGCAATAGAGCCGTTTGACGTAGATAAAGCAAATGAAGTCTGCGAGAAGTGCAAGTGGTATGTTGTGGAGGGCAGCGCGTGATAAAAGAAATTAACGGGAAAACATGGTATTGCTGCCCGTACTGCGGGAAAGCTCTTTTCCCGGTTCGACCGGATACCAAAGTAGAGCACATGCCGTTTCGATGCAAGGCATGTAAGCACGACATGGAAGTAAATATCGCATAGAGCCAAGAGCCTGTGAGCCAAGAGCCATCAGTTTCCGAGGATTCCTCGGTGGTTGATGGCTCTTTTTGTTTTGCCGAGAGGCGTAAAACCGCAGGGCGACGGCCCTGACAATAAACGGAGGTAACTACTATGAGCGAACCTATCAATAATCCTACCCAGGCCCCTGCGCCGGAGCCCGCCCCTGCGAAGACCTTCACGCAGGAGGAAGTGGATGCCATGATCGGCAAGCGGCTTGCGAAAGCCATGAAGGGTATGCCCAGCGAAGAAGAGCTGACCGCCTACCGCACCTGGAAGGACGGGCAGGCCGGAGAGAAAGAACGCTGGGACAAGCTGACTGGCGAGAGGGATACTCTCTCCGGAAAGCTGACAACCGCAGAAGCGGAGAGAGACCAGTTGAAGCGTGAGTTGTATGTCCTGAAAAAGGGCTTGACCGGCGAGGAGGCGGAGTTCATCGCTTTCAAGGCAGGGAAGATGGTGGACGACAAGACCACCTTTGAGCAGGCCGTGGACGCGCTTACCGCCGACCGCAAGAAGACTTCTTTTGACTGGACTGCTCCAGTGGGCGGAGGGAAGACAAAAACAGGAGAAAACGATGTAATGAACGCCCTGATCCGGGGCGCACTGAAATGAAAGGAGAACATAAATGGCAGTTGACATTATCGATAGAAGCAAACTTTCTGGGCTTATCCCTGAGCCCGTAACCCGTGAAATTATCCAGGGGGCCGTAACGGAGTCCGCTGTGCTGCGGATGGCCCGTCGGCTGCCCAACATGACCAGTAAGACACAGACCCTCAATGTTCTGGACGCACTGCCCACCGCCTACTTCGTCAATGGTGAGCCAACCACCGGAGCGTCCGACTCCAAGGCTTCGCTGAAAAAGACCACAAACATGGCTTGGGACAAGAAAAAAATTTACGCTGAGGAAATCGCGGTTATCGTCCCCATTCCAGAAGCGGTGTTGGATGATAGCGATTACGATATCTGGGGCGAGGTTCGGCCTAGACTCCAGGAGGCATTCGGAAAGGTCATCGACGCCGCTATTCTGTACGGCACGGACAAGCCGACTTCTTGGCGTGATGGCCTTGTCCCTTCTGCCACTACCGCAAGCGCTGTTGTGACCGCTACCAGCGACATTTTCAAGGACATCATGGGCGAGGGCGGCGTGATTGCCAAAGTGGAGGAGAGCGGCTATATCCCCAACGGCGTAATGGCGGCTATCCAGATGCGCGCCAAGCTGCGCGGCCTTGTGGATAAGAACGGTCAGCCCATTTTCAAGACCGATATGCAGGGGGATACCCGCTACGCGCTGGACGGCATGAGCATGTACTTCCCCGTGAACGGTGCTTACGACCCGGAGGAATCCCTAGCTATCGTGGGCGACTGGAGCCAACTGGTCTACGCCATTCGGCAGGATATGACCTTCAAGATTTTCGACAGCGGCGTGGTACAAGATCCCACCACTGGCAATATCCTTTATAACCTGATGCAGAACGACATGGTGGCCCTCCGCGCCGTCATGCGGCTGGGCTGGGAGATTCCCAATCCCATCAACGCCTTCAACGTCGGCAATGAGAACGCCTTCCCTTTTGCTGTTTACGCACCGGCGGGGGGTTAATAGGGTCTGACACTTTAACGCTATTCCCCAGCGGTCAGACCCTATTGGGGAAACAGGTTTCCGAGCTTGTGGGTGATGACCTGAAGGTCTATGCGAACGGCGCTGTAACGGGCACATTTCATTATGTGACCAACTACACCGAGTTCAGCAGCGCCCCGGACGAGCAGAGCGGGTATTATTTCCCGTTTCACCTGACAAAGACCGGAACACAGATGACCTTCAAGAAAAATGGATCTCCCACAAAGGAAAACATCCTGTTTGACGCGGACATTGTCTTCCAGGTGACCAAGGATGACACCTTCGAGGTGCTTGTTGATGATTCCAGCGTAGCGAAATTTAGTTTCACTGGGGCGACGTTTGAGCCGCAGGCTAAGACGAAAGCCCGTGCGAAGAAGTAAGGAGGCGGCCTGATGGCTTACGCAGATTATGAGTATTACACTGCTGCGTATCTAGGCAAGACTATCCAAAAGGCTGACTTCCCTCGTCTGTCCCTGCGTGCAAGTTATTTCTTGGATTACTACACGCAGGGGCGGGCGGCCTCAAACAGCGAGTTGGATGCACTGAAAATGGCCTGTTGCGCCGTGGCAGAACAGTACCAGAGCATCGACCTTGCCCAGCAAGCGGCCCTGAATGCTCTTAAAAACTCCGCAAATGCTGGAGAGGCCGGAGAGTTGCAAAGCCAGAGTGTGGGTAGCTGGTCCAAAGCTTACCGAAGCGGCGGTGAAAGTGCCCAGCAGGCCACGGCAGTGGCTCAGTCGGCACAAACACATCTTGCATCTGTTGCAGCGCAGTATTTAGCCGGTACGGGCCTTCTATACCGTGGAAGGGGGTGCGGCTATGGACATGTTCCCCCATGTTGTGACGGTCTATAACACCTACGTTGAGACGGACCATTCCACCTTTGAGGAGACCACAGTGAACCACATCACTGTCCTACGGGGAGTCCTTCTGGATGCCTCTAAGGGTTCCAATGTAACCAAGAGCGGGCTGGAAAGCGCGGATGCAGTCAACCTGTACATTCCATTTTCGGTTGAGGCGTTGGACGGTGTGACAGGCATCCAAAGAAGGTATGTCGGGCCAGTCGAGTTCTGGAAAGCAGATGATAAAAGCGACCTATGGACGCTCTCTGTGGCCCGTGATAGTTTTTTCATCAAGGGTGAGGCTATACACCCGGAATGGACGGTACAGACCATAGAGGCCGACTACGACGGTGTGTACGATATTACTAAAGTCGATGAAAAGGACTTCGGCGGTGAAATGGCTCACTGGGAAGTTGGTGGGGTTTAATGCTGAAATTCAGTTTCCGCGCCGAAGGGCTGGAGGCAATCAGGGACAAGTTGGATGAGGAGTGCACCAAAGCGGAGCATATTGTGGCACTCCAGGTGCGGAAGGACACATCACCATATGTTCCGATGCTTACCGGATCATTGGACAAACGGACGCGGGTAGATGGTTCAGAAGTGATTTACCCAGGCCCATATGCACGCTACTTATATTTTGGAAAACTAATGGTAGACCCGGCTACAGGTAGCAGTTATGCATCAAAGGGCACAACAAAGGTCTTGACTGACAAAAACCTTGTATTTAATACAGCATCACATGCGCAGGCACAATCCCATTGGTTCGAAGCCAGCAAGGCCGAGAATTTGGATAACTGGATTCGGACGGCGGATAAGGCGGTGAAACGTGAACTCTGAGAAAAAAGAGAAACCCCGCATGCTGGCGGCGACAGAAGAAGTGGATAAAATCTCCCGCTCCATGCTGGTGTGGGCCAATACCTTCCCGGAAAAGCCGGTGGACATCATTAAATATGAGTTTCTGTCCGCTGACCAGGGAGACGAGACCGGTATGGCATTGTCTACCATCCAGGGGACCTATATCACAAAGCGGTTCATCCTGGGCGGCTATCAGGCGGAGTACCAATTCAAACTAATTTATCGTATTAAGCCTGGGCGCAGCAACGACAAGCGCCTGGAGGCTGACGAGCTACTGAACCACTTCGGTGACTGGGCAAGAAAAAATCTTCCTGATTTGGGAGACGAGATTCGGGCGCTCCGAGTTGAGCCCACCACACAATCCTCTAAATTTGCCGCTTATGAGGACGGTTATGAAGACTACCAGATTTTGATGAAACTGACATATGAAGTTGGCGTTTGAAAGGAGAAAAACAATGCCTGAGTCTGATTTGACTTTTAATACTACGCCGGGCCAGACCGTAGGCCGTGAAATGTTAATTGCTTACCTAAACACTGGAGAGAGCTCTACGCCTACGTGGTCTCCAATCGGTAAGCGTGTAGAGGACAGTTCAGCCGAATACGACTGGCAAACAGAAACCAAAGTTGATATTTTTGGAAATACCTATACCAACGGGAAGAAACCAACCATTACACAAACCTTTGACCCATGTGAGTTGGATGCAGATGACGCAGCACAGGAAAAAATCTGGAACCTTGCTATCAAAGATCAGAACGTGAACGCTTTGATGAATCAAGATATGCTTATTGTCCATCTGTATGCGGGGACGGCCGGAACAGCGGTATTTGCTGAAAGATACTCCTCATGCTCTATTTTGCCGTCCGGGCTCGGTGGTGAAGGCGGTGGCACAATTGGGATGCCAATTGATGTTACATATGGCGGCACTAGAACTGTTGGTACAGCATCGATTAGTGATGGAACTGTGAAATTCACACCGGGAACCGTGGAGGTTTAACTTATGAAGGAACTGAATTTTGACTCCGGCCTTGTTACATATTCTTTGAATGGCAAGTGCGAGGTATCGTTCAACCCCACTGACAGCAACTTCGTTGAGCGGCTGTACTCCGCTTTTGAGGATCTGGACAAGAAGCAGGAGAGCTATAAGGCCCAGATCGAGAAGATGGTGGACAAGAAGGAAATCTTCGAGTTTGCCAAAGAGCGGGACGCTGAAATGCGCGGCATTATTGACGGCGTGTTCGATGCCCCTGTGAGCGAGTCTGTCTTCGGCGGCATGAATGTCTATGCCATTGCCAACGGCCTCCCTGTCTGGTGCAACTTGATGATGGCGGTCATGGATGAGATTGATACCACTTTCACCAGAGAGCAGAAGCTTACTAACCCGCGCATCAGCAAGTACACAGCGAAATACCAGAAGTATCAGAAGAAGTAACCAAAGGAGCACGTCATGAGCTATGGACTTCCAAAAAGCGTGGATATAGACGGGCAGGAGTTTGCTATCCGCTATGATTATCGGGTTATCCTCGACATTTTCGAGGCCATGAACGACCCCGATTCCAGCGAGGAAGACCGGGCCCTTGACGTGCTCCAAATCTTCTATGTGGATTTTGACGAGCTGACCGACTATGACGCGGCCATGAAAGAGGTTTTTCGATTCATCAACGGCGGCGAGGAGCCACGGGAGCAGAAAGGTCCCCACCTTGTGGACTGGCCTATGGACTTCCCCCGCATCATTGCCCCTATCAACCGTGTGCTGGGCTATGAAGCCCGCGCTGTGGACTACGACATCGAAACCAACACGGGCGGCATCCACTGGTGGACTATCCTCGCGGCCTATGCGGAAATAGGGGACTGCCTCTTTGCCCAGATCGTCCGCATCCGCGACAAGAAGGCAAAGGGCAAGCCGCTGGACAAGTCTGACAGGGAGTTCTACCGAAAGAACCGTGACATCATCGACATCAAGCAGACCTACAGTGAGGCGGAGAATGATCTTGTAAAGATTTGGACAGGGGGATAACCTCCGGTTAACTGCACCTTGAAAACTTCATATTGAGATAGCGGAAATATTTTTGGAAAACCTCTTGACTTTCTGTGTACACGCTATATAATAAATGTGTACACAGAAAGAAGGTGATAAAATGTCGCCCCGTACAGGCAGACCAAAGGCCGAAAACCCGAAAGATATACAGTTAAAAATCAGAGCCGACAAACAAACGATTGAAGACTTAGATTTTTGCTGTGAGAAGTTGGACAAAACAAGAAGTGATATTATCCGGCTTGGTATCCAAAAGGTTAGGTCTGAGGTAGAAAAATAGAGTGCTGGCGGGCCTAGCAAGCAACACCAACACTCTACATCACCAGAGGTCTCCCACTGGATAAATCCATTCTATCACAGTGGGAGCCTCTAATCAATATGAAAAGAGGTTTTCCATATGAACGAGAAAAACACTCTTCAAGAATTGCTTAACCAGTTGACTAACAACGAGCATTGGGTCAAGCGTATTGCCGCCGCCTATCTGGGTGTAAGGGCCGAACAGGTGGTTATCGCGGTGAAAGGCGGTGATGCGGAATGAGGCCAGAAATGATTCAGTTGCGTGATTCGGTGGAAGAATCAGCAAACGACCTAAACCAGATTTGCAGTACAATGGAAATCCTGCTTGCCAGTATGTACGAGTCCAGCGAGGAAGCGAATCCAGTGAGGGAGGCTATGGCGCTCCTTTGGAAAAACACCATTGAAGTGCGTGACCGTTTGCTTGGGAGCTGCATAGATTCTGGATTCAGTTGGAAGGAGACGACCGCATGAACGAACTTAAAGTTTTTAATTTCCACGACATAGATGTAGTTGATAGTCGGGACGTGGCTGAAATGGTTGGAAGAAATCATAACGAGCTTTTGAAAAGTATTCGGACCTACCAGCAGTATTTAGCCGAGGGGAACTTCGCCCACGGCTCTTTCTTCATTGAAAGCAGCTACATGGATGGAAACAACCAAGAACGGCCCAGCTATTTAATCACCAAAAAGGGCTGTGACATGATTGCAAACAAAATGCAAGGCAAAAAAGGCGTACTGTTTACAGCGGCCTACGTCACGGCCTTTGAGAAGATGAACGAGCAGTTAAAATCACCCGCCCGCATTGCCCCGGAGGTATCTCCCAACGCCATTGCAAACCTGATCCGAATTACCCGTCGAGTGATGCTGGACATGGGCAGTACGCCCCAGGAGGTGGGCGCTATGACAAGAGACGTATTCGCAACCTGGAACATCCCGGTCCCGGTTTCCTTTAACCGTCAAATCACTGGGCAGATGTGCTTGCCTGGGATGGATGGAACAAAAGAACTGACGGCATAAAAAAGCCCCCGCTATCTCGATATGAGGTAGCGGGGGCTCTTATAACTAATTAATATCTTCCCTGTGAATTGTAAAGTGCTGTTTGCTGTCTCTGGCACTTCCAAGATCGATATAAGATGTTTGAAATTCCTCCCAATCGTCTGGAAGTTCCCATACAACATGCCCGACAATTTCCATACCAGGAGAAACAGCACCAACAAATACCACCGCATCATCTACGGTGCCAACAACGACCTTCGGCAACACCTTTCGCCCATCGGCGTAAGCATTAAAGCCAATGTTTGCTACATTTTGAACATTTTCCGTTGTGTTCTTTGCAGAAAAGATTACACACAATAGCCCCTTTCCTGAATCTTCCGGCTCTATTGTGCCGAGCGATGTTTCAAGAGCGGTTGTCCATTTTATATCCACAATCGACAGGTCAAATCGGTCTGCATTTAGCGTTCCATCAATGCCGACACTGTTTTCATCTATTTTCTCGGATGGTTCTGGCTGCTGTGTCTGCTGGTTGACAAGTTCGTTTTGCGCTGGCCCATTGGAACCGGAATTTGATGGTTTAGCAGAACGTCCGCCAAAGGTAACGGCAACAGCCGCAAGAACAGCGGCAATAATTACAACGGCGAATAGAACATTGTTTTTAACACGTCTATTCCGGTTTGTTGGGTTGTTTTCTGTATCAAATACGGCTGCCTGCGGCGTATTTGTTGCGTATTCACTCTCAACTACGAGGTGTGATCCAGATATTGCTGTGTTTACAACTTTTGCAGTGTCATCCGGCGATACGAGGATTGAAATTGAGCAGTCGATTTTACGTCCCTTTTGGAACGAAAGCGTATGTGGTCCATCTTGAGCGTATGCAGAAACGGTTGCGCCGTTTCTTAAAATACCAACCACTTTATCATCCAAAAGCACCGTGAAGTCGACAGCGCATCCCCACGGCGATTTTTCTCTTGTAATAATGATTTCCTTGTACCCTTCCAATGTAAATCTCTCCTATCAAGGTGGTGTTTAATGTGGCCGCTGACGGCTCCATCGTCATTGAAACCAATATTGACAATAAGAAAGCACAAAAAGAGCTGAATCAGCTTGCTAAGAAAATCCAATCGCTCGAAGATCAACTTACGTCCAAAAAGCAGGGAAGGTTTCCTTTAGTAGAAAACCTCAACGTTGTAAATGCGGAGTTGGAGGAGGCCAGGAAGCAGTTATCCATGCTCCAGGACGAACAGAATGCTATCAATGCCGCCATGAAACCTGGTTCGTCCGCTGATGACTATATGCGTGCCTATTCTGACAGGCCTATGGTCGATTCCAAATTGAAAAAGCAACAAGAAAAGGTTGACGCAATTGAGAAAGAGTGGAGGCAGGCTGAAAAAGCGCTTTCAGATTATGATTCCAAAATTTCTGGATTAGAAGGAAAGTTGAACCTGGCAAAAGAGGAAGCCGGAGGGCTCCAGCAGAACATGGCAAAGTCCGGCCCTGCCGCCGCCAAAATGGCAAAATCAGTAGATAGAGCGCAAAAGAGCGCAAGCAAATTTTCCTCTCGCATGCGTGAAGTTATCAGAAGTGCGCTTGTATTCACGGTCATTACACAAGGTCTTGCGAAGTTCCGTGAATGGATGGGGAAAGTCATCAAAACAAATGACGAGGCTAGAGCATCTATTGCACGCCTAAAAGGGGCTCTCCTGACACTCGCCCAACCAATGATTGAGGTCATTATACCAGCATTTACAAGTTTTGTCGATATGTTGGCCCGTATAATTTCAATGGCCGCCCGGATTACTGCTGCGCTTTTTGGTACAACAGCAGAGAAAGCTGCGGACTCCGCTGAAAATCTGTATGAGGAAACAGAAGCACTTGAAAAAACGGGTGAGGCGGCTGAGGAGGCCGGGAAATCGCTCGCTTCTTTTGATGAAATCAACCAGCTTTCAGGGAGCAGCAATAAAAGCGAAAATCAGGCACAACAGGACCAATCAATCGAGCCAGATTTCTCTATTGTAAAAACCAGTATTCAGGATGCCCTTTCGGCCATCCTTGAGCTACTTACTGGTGCTGCCCTCCTTGCAATTGGTGCAATTCTTGTATTTACAGGAGCAAGTATCCCGGTCGGACTCGCCTTGATGGTAGCTGGTGCGCTTGCTATTGTGGATGCTGTTACATCGAATCCAGAAGCTATAAAGGCGTTATTACAAGGAGGGCTTGGTGAGGCCCTTTCTATTATCGGGCCTCTGGTTGCCGTGATTGGCGTTCTTTTGGTTATTACGGGACATATTCTTATTGGCATTTCGTTAATCATTATGGGCGCAGCAATTTGGGCTACGGGGGCGGCATCTGGAGACGAAGGAGACTTTATCCAAAATATTTTAACAAGACTTTCGGAGGCGGCCGCAGTCATTGGTCCCCTGATTGCCGTTTTAGGTGTTTTTCTTGTCATCACTGGACACATCCTACTTGGTGTGGCGTTTATTATCGCTGGAGCAGCCCTTTGGGCCGTGGGTAAAGCCGCAGGCGATGAGGGGGATTTTGTTGAAAACATAAAAACAAGACTTTCGGAGGCGGCTGTAGTAGTTGGCCCCCTGATCGCGGTTCTTGGTGTTCTCCTTGTAATCATGGGGAATATCTTAATGGGTATTTCCTTCATTATTGCAGGTGCGGCGATTTGGGCCGTGGGTAAAGCCGCAGGCGATGAGGGGGATTTTATACAAAATATCCTAACGAGATTGCAAGAGGCCGCAGAAGTTATTGGCCCATGGATTGCCATAATTGGCATAGTGCTCTTGGTTGCAGGTCAAATTGCCCTAGGAATCGGTTTAATTGTTCTTGGTATTGCGATCTTTGCATTTAGCAAGATGGAAATGGATGGCGGCGAATCGCTAATTGATACTATCGTTTCTGCACTGTCCGCGGCAATGGTAGAGATATCGCCGTACATTGCAATAATTGGCCTCGTTTTGATTCTGGTTCCAGGTATGCAGGGGATCGGCATTGCCTTGCTAGTTGCTGGAATTGGGTTGTTTATTGCTGGTACGGCATTAGCTGCATCCAATAGCACTGAAATGAAAAGTTGGGTTGAAGTGTTGCAGCTTGATCAGGTATCTCAGTGGGTATCTACGGCGCTCCTGCTCGCTGGTATTGCATTAGTGGCAATCGGAGCAATGACGCTTAATCCGTTTTTCTTGCTGGCTGGAATAGCCCTTTTAGGCGGTGGCGTTGCGCTCAAAGCATTAAACAGTAGCGGAAAAACAAGTAGCGGTTCCTTTTCAGCCAGATCCGGCTCAGGCCGAATGTCAGTACCAAGGCTTTCAATTGATGACGTTCCTGCCCTTGCAAAAGGCGCGGTCATACCGCCTAACAGAGAGTTCCTCGCCGTACTGGGAGATCAAAAGAGCGGGACAAATATAGAGGCTCCAACATCTGAGATTGAAGCCGCTGTTGCCCGTGGGATGCAGCGATATGGTGGTGGCGGCTCCAATATAGCTATCTTGGAAATCGACAAGCAGGTGCTTGGTCGCGTATCTTATCAAGCAACTCAGAGCGAAGTTCAGCGTATCGGCGTAAATTTGGTGGAGGGTTAAATGAGCTATATCAAATTGAACGGCATTGAGTTTGATGCAGATGTTGCAATTTCGACTTATAATCGAAGTTTCAATGTGCTAGATGGAGATAATGCTGGCCGAGTGCTTTCCGGTCGAATGATACGTGATGTTATTGGAACCTATCTTGGTCATAAGATTACAGTGTTTCGCAGAGGAGACAATTACGAAGGGTTGGATACCTTTTGGGACTATCTGTACCAACACTCAGTCGATGATAGCGTTATGTTGGAGGCAGCGGACGGACAGACAACCATCTCCTACGAGGCGTATTATACTAGCGCATCTCAAGACATGGAGAAGGTAGAAGGTAGCGTAAATTATTGGGGAGAAATAGAGGTAAGCTTTGTCCCGATAGACGCACAGGTCAAGCCGTAAAAAGTGAGGATAGGCGATGGCAAACAAAAACAAAATTGTGTATGGCGACAGAGTTTTTGAGGGCAACAAAATTAAAAGCGGAAATCTTCATATTGCAACATCTCTTCTATCTTCCTCTCTGGAAGCCAATACCTTATCAGTCGTAATTGAGACTGAGGACAGAACAATTACAGAGTTTGAGAGAAACGCTCCAATTGTTTATTTTTATGATGGCGTTCAGACCGGTGTGTTTTATGTGAAATCCATTGACCGGAATGGCCCTAATACATATAAGATATCTGCAACAAGCGCAATTGGGCTTTTATCTGAAAATCAGCATTATGGAGGAATCTACTCTGGAGAGACTGCATCCGAACTTCTTGCTTCCATATGCGGCACAATACCATACGAGATAAAAACAAATTTAGCAGACATAAAATTGTATGGTTGGTTACCTATCGCTACGGCAAGGGATAACTTGTCACAGGTTCTATTTGCAATTGGCGCAACTATTCGAACTGATCTAAATGGAGTTCTTCGGATTGCGGCCCTTTGGGATGGGATTAGCGGAAACCTTGGTTTAGACCGAATGTATCAGGGCCCGAGCGTCACTAACGCGGCCAAAGTAACCCAAGTAATTGTTACGGAACATCAATATATAAAATCTGGTGAGTCATCTACACTTTTTGAAGGGTCTGTAGAAGAAGGGAAAATTGTTACATTTGATGATCCTGTGTTTGACCTGTCTGCATCTGGCTTTACTATTTTAGAGAGTGGGGCCAATTACGCGAAACTATCTTCTGGTTCCGGAAAGCTTGCTGGAACAAAGTATACGCACAACAAGAGCCAAATCATACGTGATATTGTTTCAGCCAAAGAGCCAAATGTAAAGAAGGTCGAAAATGCTACGTTGGTATCGCTCACAAACTCTGCGGCTGTCGCAGACCGGATGAAAAATTACTATAAGCATGCTCAATCTATCCAAGCACCAGTTGTCTATAAAGGGGAATCAACAGGGAACCGTGTGTTGACGTGGGACCCATATAACAAAGAGCCAGTTACGGCTTGCATTGAAAAAGAAGACATTACCATCTCAAACACATTAAAATCAAGTTCGGAGATGCTTGTTGGATATGTACCATTAAAAATAGAGGAAACTGAATTACTCGAAAACCGTGTAGTTCTTACAGGCGCAGGCGAGTGGACTGTTCCTGAAGGGACAACATATGTAAGAGCAGTTTTGATTGATGGTGGACAAAGCGGCCAACCTGGAGAAGATGGTCAACCTGGCAATATTGCGTGGTCTTCCAATGATTCCTCGAATAACACTAGCTCCGTGCCCGAAAATACGTTTGTCTCAACTACGGCATCAACATCACTCAGAAGCCAATCAGAAGGAAAAGGCGGAAAGAAAGGCCTTGGAGGCCTTGGAGGTAGAATTTTTCAATCGTCGCTCGATGTCACGGGCGGTCAAAAAATAGCGTATTCTTGTGGAAAAGCAACTGGCTATGGAGGGGAAAGTGTCACAACATTTGGCTCACTTTCGTCTGTTAGTGGGAATCGAAATAACCTTGGATATACTGATACAGTTACAGGAGAAACATATGCTTTAGCAGGAAAAGATGGAATTGATGGAGGAGATGGTGGAGGGCCTGGTGAGCCTGGTAAGGATGCTGGAACTGCAAAAGGCGGAGAAGGAATAAGCCAAAGAGGATATTCTGACAGAAAAACATCCTCAGGAAGTAATGTTAATACTCTTTGGTTTGATTCTGAGGCAAATTGTAAGGCAGATTGTGGTGGCGCAGGAGGAGGTGGTGCCGGAGGGAACGGAGAAAATGGTAGCCCAGCACTGGTAGCCAGTAAAGCGACCGTTTTCTATACAGGCGCAAGCTCCACATACAATGGAGCAAACGCAGAAGGAGAGGCATATCAACATGGCGGTGGAAGCGGGGGAAAAGGTAAAGATGGAGATAATGCATCGTCGTATGGTTCAGGCGGAAGTGGAGGAAGCGGTGGTGGCGGCGCTGGAGTATGTGGGTCAGTAAGATTTTCTGTAACAAATAAACTAAAATGGTCTAATCGTGCAGGTGGAACCAGTAAGACGGAAACTCTTAATGTCCGGTGCACTGCCTACATTTATGTAAAAAAGGCTTCAGTTGTAACTGGTGGAGCAGGAGGAAACGGGGGGAGCTCAATGGATGGATGCATTATTTTGTATTATGGCGTTCCCCAGAAGATAGTCTCCGGCCCAGTGAAAGATAAAAATGGCCGCGTTGTTCTGGACAAGCTTGGCCGTCGGCTAATTGTGTGAGGTGAGAAAATGGAACTGACTCTGGAGGAGCGTGTAGCGGCACTTGAGCGGAAATTATTAGCCAGAGAAGCGGCAGAAGAACCAACCGAATACTACACCAGCAAATACAGCGGTGAGGAGATCGATGCCTTGTTGGGCTCCAGCACCCGCCGGAACCTGCTGGATAACTGGTACTTCGTGGGCGGAGGCTCCCAGCAGGGCGGCGGGTCGTTTCCCGTTAACCAGAGGGGGAAGACGAGCTATAGTACGTCATATGGGTCTATTTTTGATTGCTGGAAATGCGGCAAACCTGGATCTGTAATTACGCTTGCCCATGATTATCTGACACTCAACAATGTAGGTGATCTATTCCAGATCACGCAAAATGTTGATCAGGGTGAAGTTGTCACCGCCTCGATATTAGCAACGGATGGATTGTTTAGCGGTACTGTTACAATCCCTGTGGCGACTAGCGAAAATATAGGTATCAATGCTTATCAGGGAAACGGCATTACTATTGCAGTGCTTGGTTTGGCCGGTGGAAACGTTCAATTTTCAATCTTAACGGATACTGAAAAGAATTTGATTGCAGGCAAGCTAGAACTTGGCTCCGGCCAAACTCTAGCCTACCAAAACGAGGAAGGCAACTGGCAGCTCTTCGAGACGCCGGATTATGCCGAGGAGCTAGCGAAATGCCAGAGGTATTTTCAACTTTACAGTGCGGCCGATAAACGACCAGCTAAAGCAGTGGATTGCCGCCCGACAATGCGCATTGACCCGACGCAAGGTCAACTCCAAATCAACGCACAAACCCTATATTATAATTCCGCGGAACTATAAGGGAGTACATTATGGCCGAAATGACACCTGACCTAAACTATATTGTTTATGTCCAAACCGATAGACATAACCGCATCACCGCCGTCAATTCCTCCGCCTTTGTGAGCGGGGATTGGGGCACGGAGATTGACCGAGGTTACGGAGACAAATACCACCACGCTCAAGGTCACTACTTCCCGCGGCCCATCTACACCGAGGACGGCATCCCCCGGTACAAGCTGGAGGACGGCAAAGTGACAGAACGGTTGATGAACGGGGGCGAAACATAATGCTCATCATGACGGATTGGTATATCTGTACCCCGCCTAAATTTTGCCTCGGGTTTGAGGGCGACAATGAGGTTGTAGCCCTCGAAATCTCCACCGACCTCACAGACGAGTGGGACTTAAAGGTGGATGTGGAGAAGAGCGGTCAGAAGAATATTATCCAGCTCCAGCGCGTCGGGCAAGTGTACTCCGCCTTGCTGACGGCCTCCGTGCTGGCTGATGACGGCCAGTATTTAATGCAAGTCAGAGGCACCCTCGGGGAGCAGGTGCGGCACAGTAATATATTCTACGCAACGGTTCATGACTCCATTAACGCCGTAGACGCTTTCCCACCTCCCCTGCCCTCCGAATTTGAGCAGATGGAGGAGCGCATTACAGACCTAAACCAGCATCCCCCGAGGCCCGGCCTGGATGGGTTTTGGGAGATTTGGAACCCGGATAGCGGCCAGTACGAGGCGTCGGATATCCCTTTACCGGAGGGTGGAGGAGGTACATCCTACAACATCGGGCACGGGCTAAAGCTGGACAGAGACACAAGGACGTTATCTGTGGACACAGTAAGCGGCTTTGACGAGGGTGATAATACGCTCCCCATTACCGCAGCCGCGGTGCAGGAGACGGTAGGCAATATCGAAATCCTGTTAGGGACAATTTGAAAGGTGGGAAAGTATGAGTGTAGCAACTGAAATCAGCAGAATCCAAACAGCGCGGAACACTATCAGGTCAAAGGCCGTTGAACTGGGCATCGGCACAAGCACGGACGATCTGACCAAGCTGGCAACGGAAATTGATGGAATTGAGAACAGAGGAGCGGTATCTGCTACTGTCCAAGAGGGCGATACATATACCATCCCCAAAGGCTACCACAACGGCAGTGGCACGGTGTCAGGGGTGTCCGGTGGCGGAAACTATAACCTCCAGAGCAAGACTGTCACGCCAACCAAGTCCCAGCAGAATGTGACGCCCGACCCCGGCTATTATGGCCTGTCCGATGTGACAGTAGCCGCCATCCCCGGGAACTACCAGGACGTATCCGCCGTTACGGCTACCGCCGCTGACGTATTGACTGGCAAGGTGTTTGTGGACAAGGCAGGCAAGACCACCACAGGTACCATGCCAAACAATGGGGCGGCGACTGAAACACTGACCCCGGAAAAACTGTCTTACACCATCCCGAAGGGGTATCACAGCGGGACAGGAAAGGTGCAGATCACCCCGGAGACGAAGAGTGTTACGCCCAACAAGTCTGTCCAAACGGTAGAGCCTACGGACGGGAAGGTGCTCACGTCCGTTGAGGTAGCGGCCATCCCGGAGGCTTATGTGGACACCTCTGACGGCACAGCGGTTGCCGGGGATATCCTTAATGGCAAGACCGCTTACGCAAAAGGCGCGAAGGTCACTGGCTCAATGGCAAACAATGGGGCGGTCTCCGGGGAGATTGACGGCTTGACCACAACCTCCTTTGCCGTCCCTGCTGGTTACACCACTGGGGGCTCGGTGAGCCTGACGGGCGACATTGAGGAGGCCCTTGCGGCAATCTGATTGGAGGCGTGGTATGAGTATTCAGGGCGAAATCGACCGGCTGTCCGCCGCTAAGGCAAGTATCGCAGCGTCACTACAGGCTATGGGAGTAGAACCGCCGTCGGGCACCACACTGGAGCAGTACGCCGCCCAGTTAGCCGCTATCGCCACGGCTGCGCCCTGGCTCTCAATACCCGGCGGCGGCACGATGCAGATGGGGGAGAGCCTGGGCGAAGGGCCGTACACCATTGAGGTGACAGAAGACGGAGAGGGCGGCGACCTCTCCGCCGAATATGTGGGCTACAGCAACACGGGCAGCGGCCTGGAGGCCACCAATGTGCAAGAGGCGATCGACGAGCTGGCCCAAAAGGGCGGAGGCGAGTATCTGCCTTTGACTGGCGGGACGATGCAGGGAGATATCACCATCCCGGCGGACAAGGCCATCAAGCACGGGGGCTCTGCCGCTCAAATCAAGATGATGCCAAACGGGAATATCCGGATTGAGGCCCCCCTGGCTGAGGGAGCGGCAGCGATCACAGTCGGCACTTCCGGCATCAATCTGGTCAACAACACGACGCAGGTGCTACAGACCTCTGAGAGCGGTGTTGCACTTAAAGCAAACACGGATATGACCGGGCACAAGATAGCCAATCTGGCCGCTCCTTCTGATTCCGCAGATGCCGCCAACAAGCAGTATGTGGACACGAGTGTTGAACAGGCGCTTGGCTCAATCGGATATTATCTGATAAAGGAGTACACATCGCCGGGGAACTACACCTATACGTTCGACCGCAAACATGCAGATATTTTTGTGGTTGTGGTTGGCGCTGGCGGCGGCGGCGGTTCGCGTGGCGACAAAGGTGGTGGAGGCGGCGGAGGCGGAGCTGCGGCGTACTATCACATTTTGGACAGCGATAGCATCGAAAATAAAAATATTGTTATCGGGACAGGCGGTGCCGGGGCGAATGCATCAGTCGGAGACGGGGTTGAGAAGAGTGGAGGAAACGGAGGGACCAGCAGCGCTTTTGGGATTATAGCGCCTGGCGGGAACGGAGGTAATGGTAACGGTAGTGGCACGGGTGGAGGCGAACCTCCTTGGACAGGCGGTAGCGGAGGCGATGGGGGCTACAATACCGGGAAACCAGGTGAGGACGGTCCTAATCTTGATATTTTGGGGTTTAAATTTTTCTGCGGCGGCGGCGGAGGCGGCGGGGATGAAGCCCTTAATGACCCTCCTACATTAGGAGGGGCCGGAGGCGCTGGTGGGGGCGGTGCTGGAGGTGCGGGAGCTACCGGCCAGACCAATGCAACAAATGGTACTGATGGAACCCGCGGCGGTGGCGGAGGAGGTGCTGGAGCGGGATGGGCTTTCCGCTCCAGCGAGAATAAGCCCAGCGGTAATGGCGGTAAAGGTGGCGATGGATATGTGGCGATTTACGCAAGAGGTATTTCTTGATGAAAACAGTCTATTTAAATGAGGATAACACTGTCCGCGAAATCATCCCGGAATACGCACTTCCACCGGAGAAGTGGTATAGCGAGGCATTTGCACGACGCTGTGTAGAGGTACAGGACGATGTAGAGCAGGGGTGGCGCTACAACCCCGAAACAGGACAGGCCGCCCCGGACAATAGACCGCCGGAGCCTGAACTAACTCCGCAATACGCCGCCGCTATGAGGGCCTATGCGGCCACCAGCACGGCTATCCCCGACACCTACGCCCTGGACATGCCCGATCTGTTTCCCACCTGGGCGGTGGTACTGGCAGACGGCGAGGAACTGCCTGCGGGCCGTATCCTCAACGACGGCGGCCAGCTCTACCGGGTGGTGCAGGCGGTAACTCCTCAAGAGGAGATGCCCCCGCACGACGACGGCATGCTCGCCATCTACCGGCCTATTGACCGCGAGCACGCTGGCACAGCGGACGACCCCATCCCGTGGGTGTACGGCATGGACTGCCACGCGGGCAAGCACTACAGCTACAACGGCAAGGTCTACAAGGTTGCCGAGGGTGGGGACATGATTCCCTGTACGTGGCCGCCCGACAGTCCCGGCATGTGGCAATGGGTGGAGGTGTAGCACATGGCTATCGTTGTAAACGGCAAAAAAGTTGCCGGGGTGGGACTGCCCGGCAAAGACGGAGCTCCAGGGGCAGACGGCAAGGATGGTGCACCTGGAAAGTCCGCCTATCAGGCGGCAAAAGAGAAAGGATATACCGGAACCGAAGAGGAGTTTAACACCGCTCTGGCTGGTATGCAAAGTGCTCCATTCCTGCCGCTGGCTGGCGGCGTAGTAACTGGCAACCTTATATTAGGGGTAGATAGTTCTAGTGGGAGTGCCTTATATATTGGGAGTGAAAACGGAGCACAGGTTGTATTTGATTCTACGTGGGGACTTAGAGTTCTCGCAGATACGATCATTTTCGGTCAGAACTCCAATGATCAGAAGTCGCTTATTTTCCATAACGGCCAGATCAAAAACTTGTCATTGCCGGGAAGTCCAAACGACGCCGCCAACAAGCAGTACGTGGATGGCTTGGTGGGTGACATCAACACCGCGCTGGATGCAATCAACGGGGAGGTAGTCTGATGGGTACGACCGCGGACAAGCTGGCCTATCTCAGCGCTACAAAGGACACCCTAAAGGCCAACCTCACGGCCAAGGGCGTGGAGGTACCAGAAGGCACCACATTTCGCAGAATGGCGGAGATGGTGGGGGAGATTCCGGTTGCATCCACACACACAGTAGGTGTGACTGTAACCGATGGGGTCTATAGCATCACCATTGATGGACAAACGCTTTACAAAGGGGGAACCTATGACCTTGAAGCGCAACCGGGTGAATACATTTATTTCGGGATTTCCTCCGATGTCGGATGGGCCGTTTATGGAGCTGAAACCGGGATTGGAATACCGACTGCGAACGGAAGGTCTCCGGCAGCACTGACCAGAGTTCCACCGACAGTGACAGACCTCTATTTTATAATGCCAGACGAAGATGTTTTACTAGAGGGGGGGGTGTAGGCGACCATGAGTAAGCTCATTACATATGTCCCGCTCTCGTCCGTGGAGCGGATTGAGCTGAGAGTCACCAACTGCCGCAAGAC
>OOCV01000232.1_pt1 | contig 44709 bp, 36 predicted proteins | sample 1671061 | NCBI WGS metagenome assembly OOCV01 (sample SAMN06348118, study PRJEB24527) | human gut metagenome | biome: human gut; feature: ankylosing spondylitis patient; material: feces | host: Homo sapiens | place: China | collected 2015-10
TCTTGATATAGCGGGCTATGTCAAGAAAAAGCAAACAATAAGACGGGCTGAAAACATTAATGCACAAAATTGATAAAACTATGTGCGGTCTAATAACCAATTTACATTACATCTCTGTTACTGCTGTACAAAAGTTTCGTTTTCTGTTTTATTTCTTAAATTTATTACGCTATCTTTGCAGCATCATGAGATGCCGGTGCCGTCAGCATCACTGAAACAATGGCTCTTTTGCAACAGAGCCGCGAACGAAATAAGTCAGACAAAAGAATATACACTGAAACATGGGAAACATAAAAAAGACATTTCTCCACAAGACATTACGCATAGCAGCATTATTTATTGGCGGAATAGCCATAGGCTTCGGGGTTGGTTTCGTCATAGGCAAAATCATCAAGCCTGCGCTTCATGCCGACATATCAGCCGCCGACGTGTTTCTCACGATACTCCTGGCAGCGATATTCTTCATCTTATCTTTCATCATACACATCGTCATCCACGAAGCAGGCCACATGCTTGCTGCCATGGCGCGCGGCTGGAAGTTTCTGTCGTTTATGATTATGGGCGTTGTTCTGAGCCGTCGCGACGGCCGTTTCCGTCTGTCACGCTTCAGCATGGCCGGAGCCGCAGGCCAGTGTCTTATGCTGCCGCACGAAAACGGCGACACGCCCTTCGGCATAGCCCTATATAATGCTGGCGGCGTGTTGGCCAACCTTCTGCTCACGGTGATTGCATCTGTCATTATGTTCATGCCGTCGGCACATCATTCGCTCGTCACAACGGTCTTTCTGCTGTGCATCATCATCTCCGGACTGTATCTCATTGTCATGAACGGCATCCCGAACAAGCTGGCCGGACTGCCCAACGACGGCCTCAACATGCTCAATCTTCACAAAGACGAGTTTTCCACGATGGTGTTTCTGCGCTCCATGCGCCTCATCGGTTATCTTATGCAGAACGACACATCACGGCTTGAGGCCATGACATACATGTGCGACGACCGCGACATAAACTTCAGCAACCCCATACACATCATGGCACTTTCGTCCGACTTATCGTTAGCCATGCTGCACATGGACTTCGACAAGGCCAACGCCATCATGCAGCGCGCCGAGCCGCACATGAGCCGGATGGTTACTATCTACCGCAACGAACTGACCTTGGAGCGCATTTACCTCACGCTGACACGTCCCCACTATCCCGAAGACATCAACAGGTTGCTGGACAAGTCAATCAGCAAATACCTGCAAGTGCAGTCTGTTTTCCGTCCTTCAGCCCTGCGCGTTCAATACGCCCTCGCCATGATACACGAGGCAGATAGCAGCAAGGCCGAAAAGATATACGAGAAGTTTCAGCGTGTAAGCCGTAAATATTACATTCAGGGCGAAGCAGAATACGAACAGCAACTTGTTGATTTTGTCAGAAGCGGCAGATATCTGCAACAATAATCTTTCACGCGGGAGATAGGTTAAAACCTGCTTTTATCAAAAATAAATAACCATAAGGTCATCACCTGACATCATCAATATGAAATGCTCCTCATCTTGCCCCAATTTACAGAAGTCTTACCGTTCTTGTTCCAAAGACATTCCCTCACTGTTATGACCCTGCTTTCTGTATCTATGCATACCACCTGATATGAAAGCAGGCTTTCATCGTCTGCCGACAACTCTCCTTTCATCGGCGAGTCAACCCTGAACACAGGCAAGGATATGCTTCCCTCCGTGCCCTTCCAGTCATAGAATTCATTATAGTTGCAGTCTCCGTGGAAATATGCCTTTATCTGAGGATGAGACTTAAAAAAACTCTCCAGCCTGTTCCAGTTGCCAACAGGCCTCATGTCAATGGCATTTACGCTACACGTATCGCTCAACAGGTTTTCAAATTTATCCTTACTGTTTATGTCATACGGAAAGTTAGGATTTGTAAAGTGTTTGGCATCAGCCTCAACCGGATCATGTGCGAAGAGTATTGTGGATGTTGCCGGGTCATCTTTAAATATGCTGTCTAACCAACAACGCATAAAACCGTCCGGCCATATCCCCACAAAGGCAAACCGGAGATTGTCTTTTATAAAAGTGTAATGAACTTTATTGGCTGTATAATCAAAAGACGAAATTTTCTGACTGCCAAATTCCGGCATGTTATGATTGTATATTTCTATAGCACTTGTTTCATCCTTGGCAGGTGTAAGAGCCTTCGGATATCCTATGGCATTTGATATGTCATGATTACCGGGAACAAGATATATGGGACATCCGAGTGTTTCTATCCAGTCTTTTTCAAACTGTCTCCATGATCTACATGCCTGCCACACCTCATCATGCATTCTGTTCGATATATCGCCCGTACACACAACAAAATCCGGCTCGCCAAACTTTGTTCCCTCACCTACTCCGCCGTCAGAGGGCAAATCTGTTTTATTGAGCAGATAAAACGACTTCACCATCTCGCCAATGACCTTATAGGCATCAACCTTCTCTCCCCGAAACTGTCGCTTTATTCCGTAGTGAAGGTCAGAACAATAAATAAATCTTATCTCATGGCCGTTTGCGGCAAATGCACTGACAACACCTACGAGGCATACAAAATAAAATAATATTATGCGTCTAAGTTTCATAATAACTTTAACTATTTTCAAAATTCAACCTGTAACTGCAATCAAATTATAATTATGAATCAGTTCGTAATTTTATAATGACAAAACTCCCTCTCTATTCTTCAGGCTCAGTTGCGCTGATTTATCATCAACCAATTACAATGCCGTATAAACGAGCCGTCCATTGATCCGTTCCGACTTCATTACATAAATATTGCTTACAGTCATGCTTTCGCTCTCCACGTCGATGTCAAAAGACATTTCCGACGGCTGGCGCACAAGAGTGATATGCGGACTGAACTTACCCTTTGCATAGTCAATGCCGCGTTGGTCAAGATTTCGTCTCAGCTGTTGCGCTATAGCCTTCACCTTGTCCTCGCCTTCTATGCCGAGCCACACCACCCTGCTTCTGCCGTTAAAGCATCCCATCTTGCCCGTTCTGATTACAAACGGCTCAAACTTAACGGCATCAACAGCTGCCTTTATCTCCTCCACCCTTTCCGTCTCGCCGATAAATGCCAACGTAAGATGCAGGTTCTCCGGCTGCGTATAGTTGCCTTTTACTCCATATTCCTTCAGTCCGTCCTGTGCATCCAATATTGAAGACTTGAACGCTTCAGTAAACCGTATTGCGATAAATATTCTCATGTCATTATAATTTTATACATATACCCCAGCAACGCATGATTGCCTTTAAATTGTGATCTTATCAGTTTTATCCACGTGCGAATACTTTCATTATAGGTAAAAGTAATTTAATATAACCATAACGGCAAGAAAAGCAGGTACCTATTGGGATTATTAGTACAAACAGCTATTAGGAATAAAGATCCTAATCTTTACACTTCTCGACAATGCTATTCATCCATTCTGCAAAGCGCGGGCATTTTTCTATTATGGCCTCTATTCCTATTTCCAATGCAATAAGATTACCCTCAAGCACCTTGTTGTAGTCAGGTTTTATTGCCAATAGCCGTTTAGACGGCACACCTTCAGGAGAAGAGTTTATGTTCTCAGGATTGTCATAAGAAGAAATTATTGAGGCTGTCTTACTTGCATGCTCGTCTGAAAAGTAAAATTCAAAACCTTTGTTGTTTGAAAACAAAAGAGCCTCGAACTCATGCAACTGTATGTAAGAAAAGAAACGCGAATCGTACACAGAGTCATCAACAGCATTTTCCAAAGCCTCAACACATTGTGTCTTATCATTAACAGCCGTACACTCTGCATAATTCGGCATATCATTAGGCAGTCTGAAGAAATCGATTAAAGTAGTAACAACAAAGTCTGTCTGCGATGACGCAAGCAGCATCTTTATAGTATTATACAGATGCTGATAGTTAACCATGCCTCCACGTCCGCTCCTGCTTGTGCGTATCAAAACGGGCGTGACGCTATATATTTCAGATTTCTGCAAATATGGAGCAATAAGACTGTTGACAAACTCTTGTTCTGTCTGCCCTTCCACTACGATATACAAACGTTTCACAGCTGCCCTCCTATCATGTTTTTCTCCCACAGGTCACTGATAGTGAGATTATAATCGTCCATCCATTTTTTCAATTCATCACCTGACAAATGACGGAACACCGACTGGCTGTCGGCACGGTCTACCACAATAATGTCGTCAACATCAAAGCAGTTGACAAGATTTGTTGACTGGGTAGACAAGATTATCTGACTCTTTACAGAAGCACTTTTCACCATCTCAGCCAACTTATTGATAGCAGCAGGATGCAGTCCGAGTTCTGGTTCGTCAATAATAATAACCTCAGGCTTTTTCGGCTGCAACAACAACGTTGCCAAAGCGATAAAACGCAGCGTGCCGTCAGAAAAACTGTATCCGTCGAGATACATATCCGTGTCTCTTTCTTCCCATTCAAGACGAATCTTGTTGTTATTGTTGGCGTCAGGGCGAAGCTTAAAGCCTTTAAAATAAGGCGCCACGGAACGTACGACACCCTCAATAAAGCGGAAAGCCTTTTCGTCGTTCTGCATCAGATAATACAGATAAGCTGCCAGGTTTGAGCCGTTATCACGCAGACATTCATTGTCGTTTATGTTGCAGTCACCACGCATAGGAGAAGTGAAGCTTGTATCGTGAAAATGATACACCATAAAACTTTTTAAATATGTCCTCAAATAGGCCGCTCTCCATTTAGTGTTATATGCCAACGAAGATTCTTCCACGGCAGAATCCCATAATGTTTTGTTCCACTGCGGATAATCTTTTATATTACTTTGATGACAATTAAAATAGTCGCCGGTATTCTCAAGATAGCCTTTGTTAGACTGTGCCGGCTTTATCTCAAAAAAGAAAGCATTGGTATTATCAAAATCTATCAATCCTTCTATTGACGCGGATTTCTTTCTTCCATGATACAACAAATTATCTATACCACCCTTTGACAACGTATAGCTTCCAAACCTTTGTTCATAGATAGCCTTAATCAGTTCAAAGAATGAAATAAAGTTGCTTTTGCCCGCACCGTTTGAACCAATAAGCACATTAAGTCTGTTCAACGGCAGCGACAAGTCTCTTATCGACTTATAATTCTTTATCAAAACTTGCTCTATCATATTTTTATCTTAAATTCAAGATTTTCCGCAAGCCAATGCATGCTTAACTGCAAAGTTAGCATTATTTTTTTAAATCAAAACCATATATCAAGATTTTAGATTCTTACGTCTAGTCAAACCTTGACAATATTCTGAATTAATGGAGCATGATTACCCGTATTCATTTGTAATTTTACTTATTTTCTTATCCAATTGTAGAATCTATGGCATTACACCTTTTTCCTTTGATATTCCTTTTTTCAAAAGAGCTTCTGCTTCATCCGAGTTCACAAAATTATTTTTCAGTACATCGGGATATTTCAGTGCAATTTTCAATTGTTCTATGCCTTTCTTTATAAGAAAATCGTTTGTTATTGATAACACTCCTTGATAATAACAGAATATAGCTTTATCATCGGGATATATCTTTTTCCCTTCTTCTAATATCTTCCATGCCTTTTTATATTGCCCGAGTTTAGGTAAGACATTCAATGAATACACTCTTCTCCAATACAGTGTTTCATGTTCTTGTTTCAATTTTTTATATCTGTCCAGACATCGTTGCAAGTAGCAATCTGCCTCTTTCCATAAGCCAAGTTTATTCATCAGATCTCCCATAACGCCTAATGCATTAGGATCAGAGTTTTCATTTTCCAAGGCCTTCTCATAATAAACGCGTAATTTGTCTATTGATTCTTTTTCGTCTTTTTGAATGGCCGTCCACAAGAAAGCAGAAATGCATGAGCCTGAAACTGGTAATTCTTGTTTATAAAGAGTTCTGTTATTTTCATTTATGCTTGTAAAAGTCTCCCATAAAGGACAGTCCGAACGTTCTATGGCAGCGTATATACTGTCTATATTGTAATATTTGTCATACAAGCTTGTCAAGGCTTGCATAATCCCTGCCGGAATTACAGACATATGGTCAGCTTTAATACTGTGAAGCTTAACGTCATATTTCATTTTCTGAAAGTTCTCATACAAATTCCGGCCAAAAGTCTGTCTTTCTTCTGTATCATCCATAGCTGTAATTATGCGGACACTCGGACTCTTTGTCTTGTACTTGGTTTCAAAGCCAGGCATCCGTTCCATCTTTTCAGGCGAGAATAGAATATATGACGTCATATTATCATTCCCGGCATCGATATAATAGTTCAGATAGCTTGCCGTATATGAATGGCCAACTAACGTATTAAAACCTGATGTTGGAATAATTCTGTCTATTTCCTTTGCCAAATCGGTATTAACATATTTATAAAACATTTCTCCGCTTGAATCAAGACTGTTGCCGGACAAGTCGTATCCTACATCATTTCTATTTCCGGGAGTTGAATAGTCGATTGCTACAACTGCCGTTGGAGGAATATAGTCAAAGGTCTGTAAATAAACGGCTGTCGAAGCGATCACATCAAAGGTATAATCTGCATCCAGGACAAACAGCACATTATACTTTACATTTGGATAAACCGAAGCTGGTAAAGCAATCCTGAAAGAACGTGTATCATTATAAGTTAATGACCTAAATGAATATTGTTTCACATCCATTATGTTCTGTGATATGGCGATATTACTGAGAATAACACACAAATATAAAAGTAGAAATATTTTTTTCATAACTCATATCTTAAAAAATTCATAACAGCCCATCAGCTGCGGTATAGATAATTATATTATTTTCTTCCATACTTCAGTACATTAGAGAACCTTTATATTCTTCATCCCAATCAAGTTGCAATAGGCCTTATTCTCCCTGGCGCTTTTTACTTTTTAAAGTCATTGTCTGACAGAAAGAACACCCCAAAACCGGAATCAATGCTTTTATATAAACAATAACCAACGATTACAAAGTTATAGATTTTTTCTGTATTGCGGATGCCTTTTGCAGAACTTTTTTTTGACGCTCATATAGAGAAACATCAACTGATTACATCTTACATACAGAAGTCTCAATACGTTCCATAGGAGTGATAGTTACAGTAAATTTGTTTTCAATATCCGATGCAGTATATTCACAATTATGATATTCGGCACTTTCTAAATTAATTGGTATGAGTAGTCATTTTGAACATAGGAAAAGAAATTACTGTAAACTCAACTCTCTGAAAATCAATGATTACATATATATTCTCGTACTTCGTACTATTCCGATTTTTTGCAGCCAAAACTTCAATACAAATATAATGAAATTTGGATAAAAACAAGTCGAAAATCTAAGAATTACAATCTGTCATATAATTTAATGATAAAGTTTTTTCAAAAAAATTAGTTTTATTCTCAAAAATTGCATAGCTTTGCATTTATAACATTCACAATATTGAAGATTAACAACTAAAAACAAGCATAACTATCATCATAATGACATATAAATAAGAATAATATGGTAGACTTTTATGAATACTCTACGCCTGAGCTTGTAAGGCTATTAGGCAACAGATTCAAAGAATATAGAATCCGTTGCAATCTTACTCAGAAAGATGTTTCAGAGCAGTCAGGCATTGGCCTTACAACCATACACAAATTTGAAAATGGTACTGCAGGCAATATTTCGTTGTCAACATTTATCTTGTTGCTGAAAGTAGTCGGTCAGATTAACACGATAGACAACCTTCTTCCTGAGTTGCCTGAATCTCCTTATCTGATGCGTAAGGATGATAAAAAGGCGCAACGTGTCAGACACTCAAAATAACGTAAACTTATGGTACAGTCGTTAAAAGTAATCCTTTGGGATGAGGAAATTGGCAGATTGGCTTGGGATGCCAGACGTAGGTTATCATATTTTATGTATAATCCGTCCTTTCAGAAGAAAGGTCTCAATATTTCTCCATTAATAGCACCCGTGGATGGAGCAAGGGGACTCATACCTGTATGGGGAGAAGAAGCTAAGATTTATCAAAAATTACCGGCATTTTTAGCCGATTCTTTGCCTGACGCATGGGGTAATCAACTTTTTGATTTATGGCGTCAACAAAACCACCTGTCAAATGCAGATATTACCCCTCTTGATAAACTCTCATTTATAGGAAAACGTGGAATGGGAGCTTTAGAATTTTTACCCGATATTTCAAGAGAGCGAAAGGCTGAAAAAATAGATATCAAATCATTGGCCAATTTAGCAGAACGCATATTCTCAGAAAGAGAAAATGCCAGAATCCTACCTGAAGAGTCCGTAACAATGCAATCATTGCTTACGGTTGGCACTTCAGCCGGTGGTCGTCAACCTAAGGCAATTATTGCCATCAATCGAAATAATGGTGAGATTCGTAGCGGACAGATTTCAGGATTGGAGGACTTTGATTACTATCTGATCAAATTTGGTAATACACAATACAGTTCAGCTGAATTGGAGATGTCTTACTATGAACTTGCTACAATGGCAGGAATAAATATGATGCCTTCAAGACTCTATCAGGTAGATGGAAATAATCATTTCATGACAAAACGCTTTGACCGTAATAACGGGAAAAAGATTCATACACAAACTTTAGCTGCTATTAGCCCCGATGCAGACAGTTACGAACAATTGATTACAGTATGTCGGAAGCTTCATTTGCCAGAAACAGATTGTTCTGAAGTATTCCGCAGAATGGTCTTTAATGTATTGGCAAACAATACGGATGACCATAATAAGAATTTTTCATTTGTAATGAGTGAGGATGGTACTTGGCGTATATCTCCTGCATACGATGTAACTTATATATTTGACAATGGAGGATTCTTGCCTAATGAAGACCATTGTATGTATATCAGGGCAAAACTTAGGGATATAACACGGGATGATATTATTCAGTTTGCTAAAGATAATGGAATACGTAAACCTGATGCAATAATACGTGATATAGTTAATGCCATAAGACAATTTCGTGCGGTTGCCTCTAAATATGGTGTTGCAGAACAATGGATAGGACGTGTTGAAACCACTATATCTGACCATTTGAAATCATGGGGAGAGTTACAGAAAGTGGCTCCTGCAATATACGAATTTGTCATAAAAGGGCATATTATAAAGAATGTCCGTATTGAACAGGCGTATAAGGGAAATTTCCATTTGCTTGCCAAAATAGATGGTCATGAACATAAGTTTGTTATAAGCAAGAATAAAGAAGAGTTTTCACTTATAGAATCGATTGGAATAGCAAATCTGTCATTGAATCAGCTCAAGGATATGGTTGAAAAGTATTTTAGACTATAGATTCACTGTCTTTTGGCACTATAAGATATTTTGTGTAAATGGAAAATATTTTATAGTGCCTAACATTCTGATAATTATACAATCTGCTAATAATCATCATTCAATCCATGCAGATACAGGCTGTGGTCTTCTGACAAATTTACCATTTTCTTTTACATACCATATTACATCGCCAGTACACCAACTTGTTCTCCTCATAATTGCTATCAGATTGTCCGAATAACAAATACCGTTAATTATAGGGAAAGACACAAACCACCAATAGCCGCCCCAATGTCCATAAGCCACAGGTATGTATTTTTTCAACTTTTTGACATTACTTTTATTTATCTCCGTAATTACATTTTCCTTTTTAAGTCCGCCTGCAAATTCCGATAATACCTTTCTTATACCAGGAGTTAAATACAGTCCGCCTCGTGGAATGTCAGGAGTTATTGTGTCAACTGAATATTGATCTCTTTTCATGTCAGGTATATATACCGGAAAGCCTTGGGAGGATTTTGCCATTATCGTATCCACATCTAAACAATATCGTTCAACTTCAATTGTTCTAGGAAAAACTATATATTGCGAATTTATACTGTTTTGCCTTTTGTTTTCATCCTTAAACGCTGCAAGTTCTCTATTTACAACATCAGACAATATGCTGTCTTTAATGATATTACAAGAAGAAATGCTATCCGAATAAATTTCCCAATCCTTGAAAAACTCTCCCAAATTACGGTCTGTCAATTTGGGGTATTTGACAAGAAAAGACTGACCACTACAATATATGGCGACAATACTAAGTAATAATGTAAGTAAAATTTTATCTTTCATTGTTTCTTTATTTCTAACTAATGTCTTATAATGCTTTCACGAATATATATTCATGAATTGATAAGTATAAATAAAATCTATTTCATCATTCCTTCCATAGCTTTTTACCCTTGTTTATGATTATTCCATACAGTAAACAATAAAAAGGAATTAGAAACATGGAAAATATATTGGTAACGAAAAAGATCATAATGGCCAAGAACAGAATATACTCGCCTTGCATAAAGAATAAAAGTATAAGTAATGAAATGATAAAAGAAAACACGATTTGCCATATTGTAAGATTTGCCCAATAATCCTTTTTACATACAAGCCAAGTAGCTATTCCTGCAAGAATGTGCGATGGCAAAAACAAAAAGAAATATTCAGCCACACCAAACAATTCACCAAATCCGCATAAAACATAAATTATACCAACAATGAAGATAAAACACGACATTGTGCCTTCGAATATAACAAATCGTTTATCTTTCAACTTCATATTTGCAAATTTAAGGTTAAAATTGACAGTACGAACGCCAATGCATATATTAGATAACCAGAGAAGATTGCAACTTTATTGCAAAATACAAACAATAACCAACGATGACAAAGTTATAGATTTTTTCTGTATTGCGGATGTCATTTGCAGAACTTTTTTGACGCTCTAATAAGGAAACATACGCTGATTACATCAGCAGTCTGCCGTTATCGTTCCACTCACCATACATAACGCCATTTCGGGTGTTTTCTATAAATTTGTCAAGCCGTTTTCTGAACAGCTCGGGCTGACGTTTCTTTATCTGGATGGTGTCAATGCGCACACGCTTATACAGCTCGGGCAGGCGGCAGAAATTATGCCACACCACAGGGTCCGACTTCAATTCTTTCATTACATCATCGTCTATCACAAAGCCCTTGTCCGTCATATCCGGCAACACGGCTCTGCCGGCATCAGTCATCAGCCCGAGCCTTTCCATCCTGCGACATCTTTCCTTGTTCAGTTCCGACCAGTTGCTGCGCCGCTTTCTCGGGCACAGTCTCTGTGCCGTCACCCCGTCTGCCAGCTTCTTCGTCGTGCTGTCTATCCATCCGAAGCACATAGCCTCTTCTACAGCATCTATATACCAGAACGTGCCGTCGTCAACAGGTCTTCCACGTTTCACCACAACCCAACATTCCGGCTCCTTATCATGATTCTGCATCAGCCATTCGCGCAGTTCATCACGAGACTTGACGTTAAGCAAATTATTTATTGTCATATACTATCTATGTTCAAACAAGCAGACTGATATCAGCTTTAGATGTAATTATTTATTGAGAATGCCTGTCGCAAATTTATAAAATTTTCCGTAATACAAAAAAACTTTTGCCTACTATCAATAATAACTTTAATCCCCTCGAATTCGAGGGGATTAAAAGCATAATTATATTATCAAATAAACTATTCACCTAATCTAATCCTAAATAAATATAAGAAAAGTGCTTCATTATTGATTTACTCATTATGTTTCAATTTCTCCTTCAGTGCCAACCCTTTTGCCGTAAGGCGATATTTTTGATTTTGGCTATTGGGTTTATCGGGTATGGTTGGTTCTATATAGCCTTTGTTAATGGCTGGAACCAAATAATCTGTTCTGAAATAATCTCTATTCTTAATCGACAACAATTCCTGTAATTCCGAACGTCCTTTCTCTCCGACTAAAATAGAAATCAGTTTTTTTACTTGTACACTTGCATGGTCACTTGCATGGTCACTTGCATGGTCACTTGCATGGTCATGAGCAACATCATGAGCAGTTACAGGAAAAGTTATGCGAATAAAATTGTCGGTAAACTTGAAACATTCTTCTCCGTATGCTTTCAGAATGCGAGGAATGCCGGAGCCTAACGACTCGACCAATTCCAAATCACGGTAAATTCTCATCAACTCCTTGTTGCGTGGAATTGATATACCATTGAAAAACTCCTCTTTGGAAAGAGACTCAGGCAAGCGCCCTGCTGATGTTATCTCTAACCTGTCGGGAAATATCTCAAATTTAGGTGGCACCTCAAATGAGTAATCGTTATGTACTATTGCGTTTATGACTGCTTCACGTAAAGCAACCTTGTTCCACAATGGTGTTTCAATACGTTCCATAGGTGTAATAGTTGCAGCAACTTTGTTTTCAATATCCAGTTTTGCCAAGACGCTTTTGGTTGCTTTAATGAGGGAGCAATATCCATACTCATTATTTTCTACCAAATCACAACGGTCAAGACTTGAATACTTTGCCACTTTGATTGAATTGCCATTCTCATCTGCCAAGAGATAAGCTACATAATTGAGTTTTCCATCTCCTGTAAGCAATTCCAATGTTCGTTTAAAATTATCATTAAGTCTTTTGCCACGTTCATCATAATAGATACGCAACTGCTCAAAACTCAAATCTTGCCGATTGGATACTATGCGTCCGATGGAGTTTCGTGTCCGCATGGCGAACAGGCGGTCAATCTGTTCTTGAGGCATCGGTTCTGCCGATGTTCCAACACGCATGTATGCACCTCGTGGAGTCATTCCATATTTTGTTTTAAAGTATGGTTTCTCTATTCCGCTTGCAACTGTAATTTTGATAATGCTACACCCATCCTTTTGTTCCTCGGCTATATCAAATAGGCCCATTGCAGAAGGGGATATATTGTGCTTGATGCGGTCTTTCAGCTTTAGCATACAATCGTCAACATCATCCACACCCACAGTTGAACCTTCTTTATCTATACCAATGTAGATATATCCTCCTTCCTTATAATTAAGGAACGCCACAATCTCCTTCTCTATATCAAGTTCCGGAGTCAATTCTATTTTATATTCTATGCGGTTGGTTTCTGACATATTAAATTTATTTTGGTAGGTATTAATAGAGACAATATATTATATTTTTCTAACTTTCATCGAGTATTTGTCTGATTGCGTATCAATATACATTTGGTATTCTTTTAACCCTTTCTCCTTTGCCATTTCGCTTAATATTTTTTTGTTTATAGAAGAAATACCATATCCATAATAAATCGCAATTGGCCTTATATTTATATGCAAACTTGATTGTTCCATAGGATTGTTTTTACTTAAAAACATACGCCATTCCTTTTCATATTGCCATTGGGGTGACTTATGAAGTGAAGCTTTTGTATAAAACATCATATCATTGATGTCAGCATATAATCCTAAGCGTTTACCTAAATAACTTTCCACAAATGAGGTTCCATCATATCTTTCAGAATCATATATAATGGGAAATAAATTATAAAATACTCTATCACAACAAGTGTCCTTTTTGCAACATGTATCACATCCTTTATTTAAATGCTTAAAATCATATTCTAAAACAAAACCCTTATGCGAGTCTGCATAATGAGACCACATTGTTATTGACTTCACTGTTTCACTGAAACATGCTATAAATGTATTACACCTAAGGAAATTTTCAGCCTGTTTAAATATTGTATCTATGTTATTGAAGAATTCTTTTTTATTACTCTCAAAAATAGATTTTCTCTTATCTAAAAACTCATCTGACGCATTACAAATAATATCTTCGATAATTTTATATTTTTCTTCACCAAATAGAGAATTCCACATTTCTGGTAAGTGGCCCCCATTATTCAAATCATCCCTTAATTTTTTAATTGCGTCAAATGATGCTCCTTGTTTTATTTTGTCGAACAAATAATCTTTATTATATCGTATAAGACAATCATATGGATCGTTAAACATTTGCGGTTTGACGGCATATATGCTATCTTTATTAAACGCATCAAATTGCTTTTCAGAACATTCCCTATACCTAAATAATTTTGGCGGCATTATACGATAGACATATTCAACTATTGGCCTTAATAATTCACCCCGCTTTTCTTTTGGTATCGCCTCAGGAATTACAACTTCTTCCAAACATCTCTTGAATTTACGTTTTTTGCTTTCCATGAAGAAACTATATATTAATTTTAACTCATAATTATTACTTCTAAACCTTTAAAATCATTACCCTTTTATTTGATTTCGAAAAGTTTTTCCTATATCCATAATTAATTTATCATAGTTTTCTTTTGTCTTTTTATTTTGAGCAATAGTTACTTTTGTATCTTCTTTAGATATTGACGGTGTTTGTATGTTGTCATAACTTACTCTAATCTCAATAAGTTTTTGTTTACCAAATTGAAATTGTTCAAATTGATTTATCAACTCAATCAACTTATTATAATGTTCTTCTTCTATTAATAGAAGATTGTCATTAATAGCATTTTTAGTCAATCTAATTTGTTCACTAAATGCTGGTATTTGTGCAGGGTCAGCTTTTTCCCATAACATATCTGCTTGTTGTTTTGTATAAAGTAGAACTTTCCATAAATCATTATAGAGTTCAAATTGTTTCTCGGAATATCTTATAAATTGCAACTTAGCCTTTTCTAAATCTGTTCTTGTCTTTTCCAATTCATTTGCATATTTATTTTTTAGGTTCTCTAATTCTGTTTCATGCTTATTGTTATAAGAATCAAGTAAACGACTTGACATAAAACCACCTAACCATTTTGCAAGTGCGACAACAACAACACTAGCGCCACCGATTGAAAGAAAAAAAGCAGCAGCTAATTTTACATATTCAATTATTGCCATAAATTAATACAAGCTATTAAATGTCATCCAATCTTGAATCCTATTAGGGTCAATACTTCCATATATAAACTGATTCACTGATAAAAAACCAACTTTTTTTCCACGCAAATATATTATTGGAGGAGTTGAAGTATAAGGATTAAAAGGACTTAATGATGAATATGGACTACCATATGTCGAATATTGATTCCATATAGAAGTTGCTGAATATATGTTCCCATATAATCCATATGGATTAAGTATTGATTCTGGATCATACGTATTTAATGACAGTTTTCCTAGAAATTGCCCGTCATTTGCTACAATAAAAGATTCTTTTCGACTTATTTTTGAAGCTATATTCATAATATATATTCACTTTATTAATATTCTTCACGCGTAATAGTTGTTTGAGGATCAACAATCAAAACTTCATCATATGTAAGGTCATAAATATGATATACTATTCTATCTATTTCTTGTTCTTCTTTGGCAACATCGGCAGCAGGATCAATTTCTTTTCGTGAAATAATTTCATTTGCCAAGTGCTCTAACTTTTCATTAATTTCTTTCGAAATATCAGGTATAGGAAAATCCTTAATATCTTGAACTAATATTTTTGGAAATGCACCTTTAGTTGCTTTTGGTGAATGATTAAAATGAAAAAAAGTTGCCAACTTAGAATTTAATATTCCCCATAAAAGATGAAGAGTATAAATTTTATTATTTTTTTTATTTATAATAGGCAACAATTGGGGATCATTTATGAAAGGAACATCTACATAACAAGCAATGATTGTTGGATTTGTAATTTCTCTAACTAACAAACGAGGAAGAGTAAAGAAGTCCAAATTCACATAACAAGCTACATGCTTACCATATTTTACATAATCACCAGTTGCATTATATGTGTATTTAGTTATATCTTTACCATATATTTCTTGAATAAAAAATTCAGATGTTTTTACTTTTGAATGCCACAATCTTTCTTTTTTAATTTTCTGTCCGATATCAAATCCATATGTTTTAATTAAATCAGATAATCTATATGGTATATATCCTTGCGAACAATCAAAATAATCACAAATATGATATGGGGTATCCGATATTTTATCAATGACTGCTTTAACTTTCTTTTCCAAGAAAAAAGCTAATCCCCAATTTTGATTCATTTTTAATATATCTTCTTTATGAATAAATAACCGTGGATTTGCAATGAGTTCTTTAAAAGACTTTGCATAATGGGTATTTCTATACCCAATATTATTTGTTATGTCTTTTTTGTATTGCCATGTAATAATAGAATTTAATACGGTCGCAGAATCAAAAATTGGAAATTTTGTACAATCTAAAATTTCAATAAGAGTCCAATTACTAAATAAATTCATTCTATATTTAGCTGCATATGTATTAAAAAGCCAAGTGTTAGGTATTATATACGATAATATTCCGCTTTCTTTACACAAAAATTTTGCGCATTCAATAAAGTAATAATATATCTCATAATCTGGTACTTTTCCCAATATATCGACTATAGATTTTCTATATTCTCCCTTAATTGAGACTCCATACGGCGGATTTCCGATAACAATATCAAAACCATTTTTGTCATCAGCACGATCGAAAACATCGCTAAACCAAGTGTGCCAGAGGAAAAACTTATTATTTTCCGCCAGATTAATATTCTTAAGTTCCTGCAAAATTGTAGCATCATAAGCTTGTGCTTCCAACTGTTTGTTGATTGTATCAGAAATATCTTGTTGAAGCTTTACTTTTTTATCATGATCAAAGCAAGAGAAATATGATGTCAACAAATGCGAAACAGTCTTTTGCAAACGATTCTTCTCATCATCGAAAAGCGATATTTCTCCTTTGTCATTTTTAGATTCTTTTTCGTATGTCAGTTTGCTCAAATCCACTCCCATAAAACTCTCAAGAAGTGAGTTTCCTTGCATAATCTTATAGTCGAGGTTTGGCAATGGGGACGGTGTGTCTTCATCAACAACAATTGAAAGCCAAAAGCGCAAACGTGCAATATCTACAGCTCCTTTTTCTATATCGACACCATAAATATTATTTTGTATAATACTTTTTTTAATTTCAGTCCGATTATAATGTTTACCACTTAAAGCCTCACGACACCGCAACAATTCATTAAGCAAGCCCATTGGGAATGCTCCAGAACCGATGGCCGGGTCACAGATCTTGACACTTTCAAGTGCGGACAAAAGTTTAGGCCTTTTATTTTCAGGAATATCTGCCACTGACTCTTCAGGAGAAATAACAAACCTTCTAATTTTATCACCGGCAATAGATGTACAGGTGTTAAGATAAGCGATAAGTGACTCTTGACACATATAACGTACAATCTCCTTGGGAGTATAGAACGCCCCCTTATCCTTGTTGTCTTCAAGTAAGTTTTCAAAGATTTTACCCAACATCTCCGGGTCAACACCAATCTCTGCGTCATTAGGATCATTCTCATCAATGGTAAAATTATATTCACTGAAAAATTGAAACAAACGCTTAAAGTAATCAGCTGGGAATTTACTTTCAGGCTCATCATCCTCATCACGTTCAAACAATCCGCCATTAAGATATGGAATGTCTTTCCACTCTTCAAGCAAAGTCTTATCCCAACCATATTCAGTGAATAAAGCTTCACGATTATCAGGCTTTGTATTCAATATACCAAAAAACAGCGGTTCAAGTACAGAATCAAGATAATCATTCTTATATTTAGAATTTTCAAACAGATTCTGCATATAGTTAAGGTCGCCACACATCCACCTTTTACGTTGCAGGAAATGCAGGAATGTAATGCGTCCCATCATTTTCTTCACATAATCACGGATTTTCTTCTCATTGTAATTAAAGGCTTGCATCAATGCGGCATCAGGCTCTCCAAGCAACTTTTCCTCCCACTTATTGCCAACCTTGACAAAACGCTTACCTGTGACATACTGGATGAAATCGGCATATTGTTCACGATATTTATCAAAGAATTCATCAGAAAGAGCCTCAACAGAGAATGCCGTTTTCAGATTCTCAAAAGATATACCTTTGTCTTGCAAAAAGCGGAAACGTTCAATTGGCGTTTTATAGAGCAACTCATTACTGCCAAAAACATATGTATATCGTTTGGGCGATGTAGCATCCCCCTTGATGTCACTTATAAATGACAAACGCCAATGGTCACCGCTATCGAATACAACCAAAGCCGCATCAAAGATTCCCCATGTAGGATTGATGAACGACTTGACAAGATTACGTAGCCCTACACGCTTGTTAGCAACAGAACCCTTACGAATATTATAACAGAAAAAGCCGATATGGTAATGGTCTTTTGTATCAATGTTTCCCAAATAATAGCCTTCATCCGTGGTGTCCTTAATAATTCGTTCAGGTTTCTCTTTTAATTCACTTGCATTGAAGAAGTGTTGTAAAAAAGAATACCATTGTTTCAAATTGAATGATGACTGAAACAAACTTCTTAACTCATCTTGTGTATATGCTGTTGCCATAGTTGTATTTACTTAAATGATTCTGAAATTACTATCTGAGGATTAGAAATATCCTGTGCATCGTGGCGTTGCTCCTTGTCCATTGTCTGATATTCTTCAAACAGACCTTTTATTTCCTCTTTAATTTTATATTCTTCCTCCCTTATTCTTTTCTGATCGTTTTTATATTCACGCGAGAGTTTTTTTAAACGACGTGGAAGTTGAGCATAAATGCCTTCATTTATATATCCTGTCAATACATTGCATTGTGATACCAATTCACTGTCAGTGGTTATTTGCTTTATTGTACGCAAGAATTTATTTGCCTCAAGTGAGGTTTTGTCAAGGTCAGGCCGGTTGATAGAAGATGTATCTGCCGCTTCCACATACTCTGTTGAATATTTCTCCAATGCCTTGTTCACATGCTTATAATGTTGTTCATCATCAGAGAATGGAACAGGCTGTTCTTCTGGTTCTGCCTTAAGATATTCTACCGCTTCAAGAAAATCTATAGTCTCTATATTCTTAGATGTAGCTAAATAAAATTCCGTTTTTATATTTGAAGAAACAAAGACTACCGATTTTCCACTATGCTTACCTATATCACGCATTGCACGGCTCTTCATAGGCAGTGCCTTGATTTTATGATATAGTTCGCGGTCATTATTATATAATTCACGCACCTCACGCAATAATTCAATCTTTTTGTCAATGTAGTCTTTTACATTGTTATCGAACATCTGGAACTCTTTAACAATTTCTTCCTTAGAGTAAATTTGAGCATCTTCGCCAAATGCAGAATGGAATCCCTGCAATTTAACAAGAGCATTTTTATATAACTGAATCTCCTTGTCACCTTGACGAGACGGATAAAACAGATAGTTATATATATACTGCGCAAGCGATCCGATACGGTTTACACGACCAATACGCTGCATCAGCCTTGTTGCATTCCAAGGTGAATCATAATTGACTATCACATTAGAGCGATGCAGGTTGACACCTTCAGCCAAAACGTCTGAGGTTATAATAATGTTATACCGCATTGAGTCACTTGGGTAATTGGCATCGAAATTTTCCCTTATAGTTTGCACCAATCTGTTTCGGTTGGCAGCAGTTACCATCAGCACATCATCACGCCCTAATTCTTTGGTCAATCGCTCATAAAGATAGTTAAGAGTATCAACACTTTCAGAAAACAAAACCAACTTACCCGATGGATTTATCTTCTTATCAAAGAAATTACGAGTCAGGTTTTCTTTGAATTTATCGAATTTAGGGTCTTCATTCTCTTTATCCCAATCTGCATTGAGTTTTTTCAATATATCTCTGTCATGGTGGAGCATTTCAAGAAACTTAGGAGTAAATGCATCTGCCGTAAAGACAATATCCTCGGCTACATACCCTTTTGATACTGCATATTCAATAATCTCATCAAGCTCCATGTTTTTTGCCTGCAAGTCTTTCACCTTCAAATCAGGAGCAATGATAACCTTGTTCTCTTCAAACATTTTTATCATATCTTCTGTAATGTTTAAAAGAGTGCGAAGAGACTTCTTGAAAGCATAGAAACTGCTCTCCAAACGCTTAACCATATGCACACGATAGATGCCAGCTAATGTCTGGCCGATATGTACTGCATTTTTGTACTTTTTACGGTATTCTGGTTTCAAAAATTCTACAGCACGATAACGTGCATAATAAAGGCCTTTGCCAGCCGGATTGGTATCGGATTCTCCATCAGTAAGTTGTTTCAGCGTTTCATAAAAGCGGTCATTGGTATCACGAGACATTGAATATTCCAATTCATTAGGCGGCAAGATTTTGGGAAATATGATGCCTTGCGATTTAATATCAGCCTTGTAATCAGGATCGTTGAGAATGTTATTTCGAGTACGACGAACAGTAACTTTATCAATAACCTTATTACGAATCTGCTCATATATTTTATCCACTTCCGAAGTAACATCACGCTTATCACGTTCGCGCATCAACTTTTTATATTTATCTATGAGTGGAGCAAAGAAACCTTTTAGGTTGGGAATTCCATCAATGGTACAACTCTGACTGTTTTGGAACAATAGCAACTGATTCAGCAAATCATCAGGGCGGTTGTTCAATGGCGTTGCAGAAAGGAGCATAACCTTCTTCTGCAAACTTTTGAGTAAGCCATTATTTACACATGGAGACTTGCATATTTTCTGCAACTCATCATATTTGCCAGAACTATCGCTACGGAATCCATGAGCTTCATCTACTATTATCAAATCAAAATCCTCTTTGTCCTTATATTGGTCGCGTCCTTCGAGAATTTTCGATAAACTGCCATTGGTAATAAACTGCGCCATTTTATAGATACCGAACAATTTAAAAGTATCTTTCCAGTTGTCTTCAAGCGCAGGAGGATATACAACAAGAATATTTGTATTCTTGCCATTAGATTCTACAAATCGTTTGGCTATCATCGTAGCTATCATCGTCTTTCCCAAACCAACTACATCGGCAAGAAATAAGCCATTATGCTGCATCAACATTTGATAGCCTTGAATAACTGCATCTTTCTGATATTTTAAGTCCTTGACACCATCTGGTAACTGAATAGAGAAATCATCCTCAACCTGGTCGCCAAAAGTGTCAATAAGTACCTTGATATAAAGTTCATACGGTGTTGGCTGATAGCCTAAATATGTTTTCTTCTTGTACTTGTCTATATCTTCAGCAGTAAGTGGTATAGCCTCGTTCCATAAAGTCCAAAACTCATCCGAACAATATTTCACATCATCATAATCTTTCATAGCCACATTAAGTTCATACTGTGGCGGTTGTTTTATGCCCAAGCCAGAATCTGAAATATTAGATGAACCCATAATAACCCATCCATCACTATTCTCATTATGGTTCTGAGGTAGGCAAAGATAAAATTTTGCATGCAGATTCTTTGTGGCGTGAATACGCATTTGCAATCTTCCACAGGCAAGGTCTTCACACATCTGCAAAATACCATTTTCTACTTCCGGAGCATATTCGGCATTTATAATATCTTCTTTAAAATCTTTGTTATAAATTTCTTTTGCTTTATCCTCATCAGATAACATCAAAAGTGCCTTGTTATGTTTGCGAAAAATATCATCTATATTGATTCCAACCAAGATTTTGATTTCGGATATATCACCTAATTCTTTGCGCAATTTAAAATAACCTGATGAACGGAAGAAGCCCACGACAGCCAAAAATCTGTCAAATGTTGTCATCGTCGATGCAATCCCTTTCAACTTATCAAAAAGAGTATTGCCTAGTCTATTATTGAAAAACTTTGTACTCATATTTTTTACTCAATACAAAATCCCTCAAGGTTACACTTACATTTGGCTTTTCTTAGACAGAGGGACTATATAATATGCAAAGTTACATATTTTATTAAAACGATACAATTACAATTGCAAAAATTTACACGTAAACAGTTGCATTTCAAACATTATTTTATAAATATGAAATTGCGTAACGCACTGGCTTTTCATGCAATAGTCTATGGAAATAATCACATCCAAAGAACAAAAAAACAAGATGTTTCACTCTATCAATACGCAAAAAATGCGTGTTGTTCTTATTCTCCACTTCACGGATATAATCCGCCCAAGCGTTTGTAGTTTGTCTTACTCATAATTGTTCTTGTTAATCAGGTTTACAACTACTTTCACCATTACGTCTTTTTCTTCCGTGCGGCTCTCGGCTATCATCAGCGTAAGGGCAACAAGAGTGTTGTTGGCAATGCGCTTCGTGCCGTCAGGATTATAGAGAATGCCGTTACCTGCCATAAACCATAAGAAAAGAGTTGCAGCTATACTCTGCCCAATACGTTAACAAGTTGCTTCAGCTCCGTATAGCGTTGTTCTGTCAGGGCCTTATTGACGGCATAACCTTTAATTAAATATTCTTTCAGCACCTTGTTTGCCCATATACGGAACTGTGTGCCACGCTGGCTTTTCACACGATAGCCCACGGAAATGATGACGTCCAAGTTGTATAACACAATATTCTTAGTTTGCGTAAATCCCTCTCTACGACCATAATTCTTGGTATGTGCAAAATTTGCACATGTGGTCTCACGCTCTAATTCATGTTCCTTATAAATATTGCTAATGTGGCGTCCTATAACGGTTCTGTCCTTTTGAAACAGTTCTGCCATCTGTGCCTGTGAAAGCCACACAGAATCTCCATCCATCCTGACATCCACGGCGGTCTGCCCATCGGCAGTACGGTAAATTACAATTTTGTCATTCAAGTCCATAACCCAACTCTTTAAACAGGTTCAACAACTCCTTTCTGCTTTCCTCCTCCTGTATTAGCTAACACTGAACTTCGTTTGTGAATAGCGCCTTGCGCCAATAGAACCAAAAAGGCGGGCTGAAAGCATGAATAAACAAAATTGATAAAGCTATATGCGGCCTGAAGGCCGATTGGGGATTATACCGTTTCATGACAAAACTTATCAAAAACGACAATAATAACAAATACTTTCCTGCGTTTTATATCCACCTTATTATTTCCCCAAAACAAACCTATGACTTACGCATAAAAAACCTATGACTTTTGATGCAAAAGTGGCCGAGTTACGAGGCAAAACTCAGCCATTAACAGTTTAAAAGTAAATGTGTCGAATTTGCTTAACGAGAAGCCATATACAAAGATACAATCTTTCAATTTAAAACATAAAACAATAGAAATGCTTACGATTTTTCGAGACTATTTTTATAACGCAAATGTATGGACGTGAAAAGGCGACCGGACTGGGGAGCTGACAAATATTAATCGGGCTATTGGGGATAAGAAGCGACACACATATCTATGTTACTGACTACGGGGCAGCTATGGTTTATGGTATTGCGATTGATAAAAAAGTCATAAATAATGTTACGCAAAACGTGATGTAATAAAGCAAATTGACTGAAAAACGTCATTTTAAAAGGCAAGGACGAAAAATAATGGCTCCGTTGGCAAATTTTTATTTTGTAGTTATGCCAATTTGCATTATCTTTGCAATAAGATAAGCTGCATCTCGGCATAACATTCAAGCAAGCTTGATGATTCTGCTCTCGATTTGCATTATCTTTGCATAAGATAAGCGGCATCTAGGCATTACATTCAAGCAAGCTTGATGATTCTGCTCTCGATTTGCATTACCTCTGCAATAAGATAAGCGGCATCTAGGCATTACATTCAAGCAAGCTTGATGATTCTGCTCTCGATTTGCATTACCTCTGCAATAAGATAAGCGGCATCTAGGCATTACATTCAAGCAAGCTTGATGATTCTGCTCTCGGTTTGCATTATCTTTGCATAAGATAAGCGGTATCTAGGCATAACATTCAAGCGAGACTTGATGATTCTGCTCTCGGTTTGCATTATCTTTGCATAAGATAAGCGGCATCTCGGCATAACATACAAGCAAGCTTGATGATTCTGCTCTCGGTTTGCATTATCTTTGCAATAAGATAAGCGGCAGACAGGACTGAGCGGGGAGACAGGACGCACGGGCACGACTGAGAGTTGCTTTATCAGAAGAAGAAGACAACAACGTTGAAGGCTCCATGACGACACCAGCCGGAGGGAGACAAGACATATATAGCACGCATAAACAAAAGACATTCAGGACATGAACAAAAGCGACAGCATAGTCATTATACCTACGTATAACGAGAAAGAGAACATCGAGAAGATTATAAGGGCGGTGTTCTCGCTTGAAAAATGTTTTAATATTCTCGTGATAGACGACGGCTCGCCCGACGGCACCGCGGCTATAGTTCACCGACTGATGGAGAGCGAGTTTGCCGACCGTCTGTTTATCATTGAGCGCAGCGGCAAGCTGGGCCTGGGCACGGCATACATAACGGGCTTTAAATGGGCCCTGGAGCACGGATATGACTATATATTCGAGATGGACGCCGACTTCAGTCACGACCCCAACGACCTGCCGCGCCTCTATTCGGCATGCCACGACGAGGGCTACGACGTTGCCATAGGCTCGCGCTACGTGAGCGGAGTGAACGTGGTGAACTGGCCTATAGGACGCGTGCTGATGAGCTATTTTGCATCTAAGTATGTGCGCATGGTGACGGGCTTCAAGGTGCACGACACCACTGCCGGATTTAAGTGCTACAAGCGCCGCGTGCTCGAGACCATAGAGCTGGACAAGATACGCTTCAAGGGCTACGGCTTCCAGATAGAGATGAAGTTTACGGCATACAAGATAGGCTTCAAGATTAAGGAAGTGCCCGTGATATTCGTCAACAGACGTGAAGGCGTGTCGAAGATGAGCGGCGGCATATTCGGCGAGGCTTTCTTCGGTGTGATGCGTCTGCGCTGGGACGGATGGACACGCAAGTATCCCAAGATTAAAGACTGACAGCAGGAAGGGACATGCAGCAGGGCCGCTGCCCTGCTGCAACACCATAACCACAACAACGCCGAACGGTCTGTAAGGACGCAAGACGATACAGACATAAAGCGCAAGCCGCGTAATATCAGAAGACGAGCAAGGGAATGAGCGCCCCGGCTTATCAGACACGACAACGCTCACCGAGGCAGACAAGGCTGCCACAGATGCAGCAGGCATCACAGACAGGTTAACCGCAAATATTATTCTAACGAAAAAACGATAAAAACAACTAACAATGAGATACATCTACCGAATATATCAAATATGCATCGCGCTGCCGATAATACTCGTGCTCACCATACTTACGTCGCTCACCACGAGCGTGGGCTGCGTGCTTGGCAACGGTCACTTCTGGGGCTACTATCCGCCTAAGCTGTGGGCAGCAGCCATACTCAAGGTGCTGTTTCTGCCGGTAAAGGTTGTGGGACGCGAGAACCTGAAGCACAACGAGTCGTATGTGTTTGTGAGCAACCATCAGGGCTCGTTCGACATATTTCTGATATTCGGTCATCTGGGACGCAACTTCAAATGGATGATGAAGCACCAGCTGCGCAAGATTCCTCTCGTTGGCTTTGCCTGCGAGATGTCTCACCAGATATTTGTAGACAAGCGCGGCCCGAGCAAGGTAAAGGAGACATACGACAAGGCACGCCACACGCTGAAGGACGGAATGAGCGTGGTGGTGTTCCCCGAAGGCTCGCGCACGTTTACAGGTCATATGGGTACGTTTAAGCGTGGCGCCTTCATGCTTGCCGACGAGCTTCAGCTGCCCGTAGTGCCGCTGACCATCAACGGCTCTTTCGACGTGCTGCCAAGGACAAACAAATGGTTCTGGGTGAAATGGCATCCGCTGACACTGACTATACATAAGCCGATATACCCAGAAGGACAGGGTGCCGAAGACATAAGCAAGCGCATGGACATAAGCTATAAGGAGATTATGGCCGACTTGACTCCGAAATATCAGGGGTATGTGAAGAATCCGAATCAGTAGTTTTTTTCTTTAGGAGTTAAGGAGTTATGTAGTTAAGGAGAAGTTCCTTGAGCATAGCGAAAAAAGACAATAGTCTTGTGGATTCGAGTCGGAAGTTAAAGTAGTTAGAGAAGTTAAAGTAGTTAAAGTCATATGCTAACGTAGTGCGTGTTTAAGTGAAGAACGAAGAGTGAAGAATGAAAAATCCAATTGCAAACGTATTGCTTACAAGTAGAAACCACAATAACATTTGGATTTTTCGTTTTTCATTTTTAACTTTTCACTTTCGTAAGACGCACTACGTTGCTATTGTGCCGGCGGATCTGCGCTTTCGAGGCGGGAGTTAAAGTAGTTATCGCTCACTTAGGTGAGCTGGTAGTTAGAGTCAAATGCCTTGTTGATTCTTATCATAACTTCATAATCACTACGTTTGGTAATGTGCCGGCGGATCTGCAATTGTCGTGCAAGTGAGAGCAGAAGCAAATCTCATTTGGTTATGCCGAGCGCAGCCGACAATCAATAGAATTAATCTGCCGGAATATAATATAAGGATCTGAGATCCGCTAAAAATACCGCTGCCTTATGAAGTGAGTAATGAAAAATTTAATGCTATGTTTGCATTAAAAGTATGAGGTGATGCTAAATAGGAAGTAATCGGATTAAATAAATCCTGATATTCATTTCCGGCAGATTGCAAATCAGCCGGCACATTAGTCTTGTTGCTACATAACCGGCGGCATGGGGCTAATGTTCTGTCGGATATGCTATCCGACAGCAAAAAATATAAGGATCTTTGATCCGAGACTCATACCTATTAATCAAAAAATAGGAAGTAATCGGATTAAAAAATTAGCTGCGCTGACCTTCGGTTCTGATATTCATTTCCGACCGATTGCAAATCAGCCGGCACATTAGCCTTGTTGGTTCTTATCGCACGCACTACGTTAGCTTTTGGATTTTTCACTCTTCACTCTCCTTATATTAGATTCCGGCCGATTGCAGATCAGCCGGCACATTAGCCTTCTTGGTTCTTTTCGCACGCACTACGTTAGCATTTGGATTTTTCACTCTTCACTCTTAACTCTTCACTTCCGTCAGGCGTTTTTCACTTTTAATTTTTCATTTTTATTTGCGCATTTGCGCCAGCTCTTCACTTAAGCTCCCTTTCTGTGCAGCGTAATAACCGATATCTCGTGGCTTGCTCCGAAGCGGAAGGGGATGAAGCCGCCGGTGCCTACAGACACGTTGATGGCACGGTTGCCTTCATGATACAGACCGCCCCACTCTCTATACATCAGTCTGGCCGGCGACATGCCGAAAACGCTGAACTGCATGGCGTGAGTGTGACCGCTCAAAGTAAGCTGCGCCTTGCTGCCGGGCAGGATTTCCTTGCGCCACAGACGCGGATCGTGAGCAAGCATAAGCACAAAGCTAGAACTGTCTACTCCGGCCATCGCCTTCTTAAGGTCTGTGCGCTTTGGCTCACCACCACGGCCGTCGTTCTCAACGCCTGCAACAATTATCGAGTCGTTGCCACGCTTAACGGTCTTGTTCTCGTTGAGCAATAGCGTCCAGCCAAATTCACGCTCACGACTGATAATCTCACGCTCATTGGCCACCTTAACAACGTCGTCGGCCTTGATATAGTCAGAATAGTCGTGATTGCCGAGAACAGAATAAACGCCGTCCTTGGCGCTAAGGCTGCTCAGAAGCGGAATAAACTCGTAAAGTTCCTCGGGCGACATGTTCTGCAAATCGCCCGTAAACACTATCATGTCAGCCTTCTGAGCGTTGATGCTGTCGACAATACGCTCAAACACCTTCTTGTCCTTTCCGCGGTAAGTGCCGAGATGGGCATCGCTAAACTGCACTATGCGATAGCCGTCGAAGGCCTGAGGCAGGTCGGCAGAATAAAAGTCTTCATGGCGTATGTCGAGCTTCCGGAAGCCTATGGTGCTGCCGTAGACCACGATATATATCTGACCTATGGCCAGCAGCAGTCCAACAAGGTTGCCCCAGTTGTTCTTTGTGTGATGATAGCGGCAATGTCCCCAGCCGAGCAACGAGCATACGGCAAAGATAAACTTGGGGATGGCCAGCACACCGAAAAGAAACAGATAAACGTTGAGCAACTCGATGCGCTCGGGCGCAAAATCGCGCGAGAACGTAAGCACCAGAGTATAGACAAAGAGAATGATACCCGGAGTCCACCACAACAGGCGCTGCCACCACAAATACCTGGTCTTACGGCGCAGCAGTCTTCTGTCGATGTAGATGTCAGACAGGATTATCATCAACACCAAAAGCACGAATATCCTTGCAATCATTTTTTCAGAAGATTAATTTATAACTAAACATCAACTACAGCCCATTATCTGAAGGCTATCTCCTCACCACGGCAAGAGTCGAGGAAACATCCGTCGTCGTAGACATGCACGCCGTTGCAGAACGTGTGAACCACGCGCCAGTTGAACGTATGTCCCTCCATAGGGCTCCATCCGCACTTGCTCTGTATGACGTCTTTCGTAACCGTCCACGGACTGCCGGGGCGCACAACAACGACATCGGCCTTATAGCCCTTGCGGAGAAAACCGCGCCCGCGCACATCAAAAAGGCGTGCGGGATTGTGGCACATAAGCTCTACGAGCCGTTCTATAGACATAACCTTATTATCTACAAGCTCGAGCATGGACACGAGCGAGAACTGTATCATGGGCATGCCTGAGGCTGCACGGGCGCATCCGCCCTGCTTGTCGGTCCACTGATGGGGGGCATGGTCGGTGCCTATTACTGATATGCGGCCATCGGAGAGTGCACGCCTCAGAGCGTCGCGGTCGGCAAGTGTCTTTACTGCCGGGTTGCACTTTATCCTTGTGTCAAGCGTGGCATAGTCAGCGTCAGAGAAAAACAGATGGGCAACCACAGCCTCAGCCGTTATATCAGGCATGGCATCGTGCCACGGCTCAAACAGCTGCAGCTCGCGAGCCGTTGTAAGATGAGCCACATGAAGACGCGCACCATGCTTGCGCGCCATGCTTACAGCAAGCTCTGTAGACTTATAGCAAGCCTCCTCGCTGCGTATCTGCGGATGCAGAGCCACGTCGGGATCGTCGCCGTGAGCGGCCTTTGCAGCAGCCATGTTGGCATTGATTATGCCGGTGTCCTCACAATGTGTCATGACGGGGACACGGGCTTCGTTGAATATACGTTCGAGAGCCTCACGGCGATCCACAAGCATGTTGCCCGTTGACGAGCCCATAAACAGCTTTATGCCGGGCACACGATGAACGTCGAGCCGGCTGAACAGGTCGACATTATCGTTGGTTGCACCGAAGAAGAACGAATAGTTGACGTGGCTCTTTGCCGCCGCCAACGAGCGCTTCTCTTCGAGAGCCTCGAGCGTAGTGGTCTGCGGCACGGTGTTAGGCATGTCGAAATAAGACGTAACACCGCCATAGGCCGCAGCACGGCTCTCTGAACTTATGTCGGCCTTTGCCGTAAGGCCAGGCTCACGAAAATGCACATGGTCGTCGATAACGCCCGGAAGCACGTAGCATCCCGAAGCATCAACCACCTTATCAAAATGTTCACTGCCAGAAATAAAATTGTCTTGGAGAATGTCTGATATCAAACCATTCTCCAAGACAACCGAGCCACGGAACGACTTTCCCTCGTTGACAAGCGTGGCGTCTTTTATCAATAATCTCATAATATCTTTTAAAGCCCCAGTATATGTTCCTTTTTGCGGTTAAGCCTGATGCTATCATCACTCTGCTCCCTCAACGGCCTCGCTCAGAGAGTCTTCGGCTCCCGGCTGTGCCAGTTCGTTGGGCGTAGGAGGCGCCAGCGTCGGGTCGTCTGTTCCGTCGGGCATTGCCGTACCGTTCATTATAGCCTGGTTCTGCTGTGCCTTGCGGTAATAGTCGCGCACGTAAGGATCGTTCTTGAAGTTGTCAGTTGCCTTGCTCATTATATCCTCAATCCAGGGTGAAAGTTCGGGATATCTGTGGCCGGCTGTAATCATGAAGAACACGCCCGGACCCAGCACGTTGTCGAAGTTCTCAACGATGAACGACGTTACGAGCTTGTCTTCCTTCTCAACAATCTGTGCAGCCTTCTGCGACAGTTTTGCGTTCACCTCGTTGATGTCGTGTCCGTCCATTATGGCCTGACTCTGCAGGTGGCCCAGTTCACCTACCTCGCTCTCCAGCTGGTTGTACTTCTCGATAAACTTAAACAGCTTGTCGTTAAGCGGCGTTCCGCTCACCTTCTGCTGCGTGTTGTCTATCTTTATCTGTATTTCGCCACTCTCGAGCACCACCGGCATAAGGCTCTCATCGTCCATGAAGAGAGTTGCTATACGCGTAGAATCGAGCGCCCCCGAAAAATGAAACTGTCCGTGAACTATGTCGCAAGAGTCGATATTCTTCAGGTCGTCGCCTTCATAAACCTTAAGAAACAGCATGCGGCCGTCTAACGTAGGAACATTAGATGAACCTTGAATGTTGTAAGAGTTTACACACGACGTAAACACGGCAAAAGCCCCCAGAAGAGTTAAAAGAGTCTTAACCATAACCTTGTTTTGTAATATTAGCACAAAATTACAACGTATTATCGATGTAAGAAAAATTTTTCATGCAATTTAAAATAAATACACTGACTTTTAGAGTTTTTTTGCCTCTTTAGCCAGCTCGCCTGATATTCTGTGAGTTGTATAAATCTCAAGCATGGCAGCAACGAGGAGCAGGAGCACCCAGTTGTTGTGAACATAAGTGACGTAATTGAAGTATCCGTCGGGCGAAAGCTTGAGAAACAGGGGCAGCAGCAGACTATAAGAGTTTTCGACCATCAGCAGTGCCGAAAGAATAAACAGCACGTCGCCCGTGACCATGATACGGCGCAGACGCCTGATGGTGAAGTTGTTGCCGCTGTAGGTCTGCATCATCTGCATAGAAGCAAAGCACAAGGCACCCACAAGAAATATCCACGAAGCCATGAGCATCGTGCCAAAGACATAAAGTCCGGCACCGGCCACCATGAGCACTGCACCCGAAAGCAGAACAATAGTCTGCAGTTTATTTAGCTGTTTCATCGTTATCTGTTACTGGTTTTTGGTCATCACTAAGCACGAATATATCCTCGTCGTCGGCTTTCATAAAGTAGTTCTCGCGAGCTATCTTTGTGATGGCCTTAGGGTTGCGCTTCAGTTCCTTTATCTTCTGTTCGTCCTGCTCATACTGCATGTTGTAGGCATCAATCTGCTCCTTCAGCTCGCTCACGAGTATTCTGTTGCGCACATGCTTCAGCAGGCTGTTCTCATCGAGGAACCCGACAATGAGGACACCGAAAATTATCACAATCCAATATTTGTTGTGACTTATAAAATTCAGAATAGGATATAAACGTCTGCTCATTAAATTTACACGGTTTCGTTACGCAACGGCAACAGTACACACGACATATAAACGGGCTTTAGCCGCCGTAACGCTGCATATTTTTGTGCAAAGATAATGCAAGTTGGGAATATAACAAAATAATAAAGGTCTTTTAACCCAAATCAGTCATTAGGATTCGGTCGGGATTTTTGCTTTATATTGAGCGGATTTTCGTTAGATTTTTCGCAGTCATAGCGGGCTATGTCAAGAAAAATCTGACTAAAAGACGCCAATAGAAACAAAAAGACCGGCAGAAAGCATCAATGCACAAAATTGATAAAATAATATGCTGTCTAATGACCGATTTGGGTTAAATTGTAATAAACAAATGTATCGCGTGGTGTCATTACGAATCTATACAGACGTCCGTCAATGACACAATGCTGTAGATACGGCCGTATTTAAATTTATTTGAAAGCAAAAGCGCGTATTTACATCACACAGCAATCTTCAGCGGCAACAATAAATACGGCAAACGGAAAGACGGACATGGACCGGCATACACTAAATAATGCCATAAAAAGGCTGGCATAAAGGGGAATACTGACGACAACGCATCAGATATAAATCAACAATGCTGCTGAACCATGACGTCTTTTTCAGGACAAATCAGAAGCGCGTGAGCTGCAGCGTGGCATAATCAGAGCGCAATACAAGATTGTCGCCGTCGGCAACCACCACATCAAAGGTTGTCTCAGTAGAATTGATTCCGAACGGCAGCAGGTCTTCCACGGTAGCGTCAACGCCGTTGTCGCTCGTAGCAGCCCTCTGCTTAAAGTCTTTCATCACCACCTTTGTCTCGCCGTCCTCATATCCGAAGCGGCCTATGTATGTGCCATAGCCGTTGGGACCCTGCTTCTCGGACACCTCAACCACGTATCTCGTTATGCTGTAATAAAGGCGCGTACACTCGTGCATGCGTCCGTCGGCCCTCGTCTCAAAGCGTTCCAGTTTCCAGAATCCTTCTATATCGCTGTTTACAGGCTCCTTAAAGTCGCAGCCCGACATAGCCAGAGCCATGACGGCAGCAACAATCCATCCTATTATCTTGACCATAAAACTCCTGTTTTGGTTATTGTTATCATGCAGCCCATGCTGTCGCCTATATAGCTGCCCTTGTCGTATCCGCAGGCCAGTCTGAAGTTCCATCCCTCAGCCTTGCGCGGACTGTATGCCACTTCTGCCAGCGTGCTTCCCTGACGCATCATGCGGTCGAGCGGCACCTTGTATGTTCCCCAGTGGCGCATGTACGACAGCAGCAGGCGATACGACCACTCGTCAGACGGATTGCCGCCAATGCCTATATGGTGGGCCTTTACGCGGTTGCTCCTGAACATATTGGTTCCGTCGGCATTATATATTGGTCCGGGCAGAAACGGATGGCCCATTCCCATACCCCAGTGCTGCCAGTTGTAGTCGTGGTTATAGTAGTTGTCGCCGCCGCTCATCTGTATCTCATGAAACGAACCGCCAACACCGTCATAAAGCAGCGGTCCGGTCTGGTCGGTTGTGCACAGCCCTTCCCACAGCAGAGTTGACACAAAGGGATTCTCCGGCAACGTTAGTTCCACGCCTATATGTCCGTCTTTCCAGCGTCCATACTGCCACGTTAGCTGCGAGTGGTCATCGAAATAATGCTCGTAATAGCATCTCAGCTTCCATGTCGGCGCCGTATAGTTGAGCGCAAAGTTCCAGCTTCCCACATGGTTGCCCTCCACGTTCTGCAGCGTGCTCTCCTGTATAGGTATGATGGCCTTCAGATATTCTTTTATCCCGCCGGGCATCTTTGCCACACACGTTGTGGTTCCGTCGTCATTCTTGCGCCACTTGCTTCCGCCAAACTGCGCCGCCTCGATCATTCCGATTTCCATCGTAACTGGTATCTTCTTTGGATTTCCCACTCTGAGCATGGCCGACTTGCTGTGATATATCACGCCTCTGGTGAACGTCTCGCCTGGCTTAACAAAATCCGACCGCCAGTCGCCGTCTGTCAGCCATCCGTAGCCGAAATGAAACTTGGCAGCCACCCATCCTTTGGTGTAAGGCAGATTCTGATATTCCTTCACCTCAAGACGCACCTGCGGCACAGGACGTGCCCCGGGACCTTCTACCATCATGCCGCTGCTTAGCCTCATGTTCTTGTCCAGCGGAAAGGCTTCGCGCTCCTTGCTGCCTATGCTCAGCGTTATATTGCGCCATGACACATCGACAAAAGCCTGCTGAACAACAAAGTTTGAAGTCTGATTAACGGCTCCGGCCAGGTCGAGTCCTGCCTCCAGACGCCAGTCGGCACCCAACTTTCCGGCATAGTCTACACCCGCTCTGAGATATCCGCTGCACGGCTCTACACCAGACAGGCCATAGCGGTTGGCCGTAAACCACATAGGGGCATAGTCGCCCGTAGACACATTGGCAGACGTCTCCAGCTTATATCTCAGCGTGTCGCCTCCGGCAAATGCCGCGGCAAGAGGCAACATACTCAACAATAATAACAGTTTAAGCGATTTCATCAGAATTAATCTTTCACCTTAACTAAACACCTTGATGCTCTTTATCTAAAAGGCATGCTACATATTATAAATCTAGTTATACCGTTGTCCTGCAAACATCCATGAGCCTTCTTTCGCAAGTATTAAGGCAATTAACATGCCCGTTCTTACCAGACATGGCACAGTTGTCCTATTGTTACAATAAGTCAAGATATGCAGGAATGGTTTGAAGGACACCAATAATCTAGTTACATTTGATTTTCAGGGCGCAAAATTACAATAAAAAACCTGACAGATAAAAATATTTTTGTTAAAAACATAGTAATATTTTTAAAATATACACACTTGTATGCTTGCATTTTGCACACTCTACTTAACATAATCGGGACACATTCTGCTCACGCGCATTACAAAATGCAATATACCGACACAACACAAACGGCACAAGCTAAATAGTATACTAAAATAAAAGCAGCCACGAACAATGGCTGCATATAAAAACAAAAAGTGCGCAATGCGGCATAACACCTTATGCCGCAATTGCGCAAAAGCTATATTTATTACTAACATCTAATACTTTCCGCAGGCTGTTTGCCGGCCTGTGGTCAGAAGCCTATTTCCTGCCCTCGGGCAAACACGCGGCGTATCACAGGCGACGTGTAGGCATAAGGGATGTAGTCAATCGAAGGTATCGGCTCTGTTATAAAGAAGTTAGCCACTTTGCCCACGGCTATCGAACCGTAGTCGCGGCTGAGCCCCATAGCATAAGCCGAGTTTATCGTGGCGGCATTGATGGCCTCTGCAGGCAGCAGTCTCAGCTTGATGCATGCCAAAGACACAATAAACTTCATGTCGCCCGATGGAGTTGATCCGGGATTATAGTCGCTGGCAACGGCAACGCCAAGTCCGGCGTCAACCATCTTACGTGCCAGTGCATAAGGCAGATTAAGGAAGAACGACGTGCCGGGCAGCACCGTAGGCATAGTGCCGCTACCGCGCAGCAGCTCTATCTCCTCTTCGGTCATGCTCTCCAGATGGTCTACAGACAAGGCATTGCGCTTCACGCCTACCTCTACGCCGCCCGACGATGCCAGTTCGTCGGCATGTATCTTGGGCAGCATTCCCCATTTTGCTCCGGCCTCAAGTATGCGGTCAGTCTCTTCTGGGGTAAAGAAGCCTTCGTCGCAGAACACGTCTACATAGTCGGCAAGATGCTCGCGCCCTACCTCTGGTATCATCTCCTCTACAACAAGACGTACATATTCGTCCTGGGTGTACTGGCGTCCTACTGCATGCGCACCAAGGAAGGTAGACACCACCTTTATAGGTGCCGTCTCCTTTATGCGCTTTATCACGCGCAGCATCTTCAGCTCGTCTTCGGTGTTAAGGCCGTAGCCGCTCTTTATCTCAACGCAGCCCGTACCCTTCATTATCACCTCGCGCACACGCCTCATGGCCTGCTCATAGAGCTGGTCCTCTGTCATGGTGTGCAGCAGGTCGGCAGAGTTGAGTATGCCTCCGCCGCGTTTGGCTATCTCAGCATAGCTCAGGCCTCTTATCTTGTCGACAAACTCGCCCTCGCGGCTTCCCGCATACACTATGTGGGTATGCGGGTCGCACCATGACGGCATCAGCGTTCCGCCTTCGGCGTCGACAACGGTGTCTGCAGCAGCTTCAGCATCCGTCAGACTGTCCATCGTACCGAATCCGGTTATCAGTCCGTCTTCGGCTGTCAGATAGGCGTCGTTTATCTGCTCCAGCGTCTGCATCTCGCTGCCCTGCAGCCTCAGCTTGCCGTGCCGGTCTATTCCGGCCAGTGTCTTTATATTCTTTACAAGCAGTCTCATCGGCTTGATTATTTTACATTTTCCTTAGCGTCATGCTTATTCGGCATGCTCTCTCAGGAAGTCAATAGAGTTCTTTATGTGAGGATACATCACTTCGTCGTTCACGATGAACGGCACTACCTTGCGGTATTCATCATGCAGCTTCTCGATTACAGGCGACGACTTCAGCGGACGTCTGAACTCAAGAGCCTGAGCTGCATTAAACAGCTCTATTGCCAGCACACGCTCAGTGTTGAGCACCACCTTATAGAGCTTTATTGCAGCGTTGGCACCCATGCTCACATGGTCTTCCTGACCCTGGCTCGAAGGTATGCTGTCTACTGATGCAGGCGAGCACAGATTCTTGTTCAAGCTTACTATTGACGCAGCTGTGTATTGTGTAATCATAAATCCGCTGTTTACGCCTGGAGTTGCAACGAGGAAGCTTGGCAGGTCTCTTGTGCCCGACACGAGCTTGTAGATTCGTCTTTCTGAGATATTAGCCAGTTCGCTCAGTGCCATTGCAAGGAAGTCCATTGGCAGTGCGATAGGCTCTCCGTGGAAGTTTCCGGCAGAGATTATCAGGTCTTCGTCAGGACATACAGTCGGGTTGTCTGTTGCCGAGTTGATTTCAGTGTCGATCACTGACTTAACGTATGCCATTGAGTCCTTGGCTGCGCCATGAACCTGCGGAATGCAGCGGAACGAATACGGGTCCTGAACATACGATTTGGGCTTCTCTATTATCTCGCTGCCCTCAAGCAGTTGCCTCATGTTTGCGGCTGTCTCTATCTGACCCTTGTGAGGTCTTACCTGATGTACGGCATCTGTGAAAGGAGACACCAGTCCATAATATGCGTCGAGCGACATGGCAGCAATCTTGTCAGCCCATTTGCTCAGGCGTTCGCCCTGCAGCAATGCCCATACGGCAAACGAACTCATGTTCTGTGTTCCGTTGAGCAGAGCCAGACCTTCTTTCGATCCGAGCTGTATCGGCTCCCATCCGTTTTCTTTCAGCATCTCTGCTCCTGTCATCACCTTACCCTTATACTCTACGTCACCGAGTCCTACGAGCGGCAGACAGAGGTGTGCCAGAGGCACAAGGTCGCCGGATGCGCCAAGTGAGCCTTGCATGTAGACAATAGGATAAACATCGTTGTTGAAGAAGTCGACAAGTCTCTCTACGGTATCAAGTTTGCAGCCTGAGTAGCCATAGCTCAGCGACTGTATCTTCAGCAGCAGCATTATCTTTACTATATCGTTAGGCACGCGGTCGCCTGTGCCGCATGCATGCGACATCATCAGGTTTATCTGCAACTGCGAAAGCTGGTCGTTGCCGATAGACACGTTGCAGAGAGAGCCGAATCCTGTTGTTACGCCATAGATAGGCTTCTCTGTCTCTTCTATCTTCTTGTCGAGATATTCACGGCAGCGTACGATGCGCTTGCGTGCGTCTTCACTAAGTTCGAGTTTATAACCTTTTTCTATTATCTCACCGATACGTTCAATCGTGAGATGTTCTGCTGATATTTGGTGAATCATTGTGTATTTAAATTTAAAGTTATGTGTGTGTTTAGGAGTTAAAGGAGTTAGAGTAGTTAAAGGAGTTAAAGTCATATGTCTTGTGGATTCACAATTATAAATTATAATTCATAATTGACTAACGCCTAATTTTGTTTCATAATCAGGACATTGTTTCTTAGTCCTTAATTATTTACTTAATTACTTCAAGGCATTTGACTTTAACTACTTTAACTCCTCCTAACTACTTTAACTACTGAATTTACTTCACTGCGTTATCTATTATCTCATCATCCACGAAGTTAGGCATCGTAACCTTCAGGTTCGGGGTGCGTTCCATTTCGCGCTCAATGCTGTGTATAGAGCCTTCGTTGCGTGCCCAGCTGCGGCGTGCAATACCGTTGTTTACGTCCCAGAACAGCATTTCGCGTATGTGGCGTGCGCTGTCTTCGCCTCCGTCTATCATCATGCCGAAGCCGCCGTTGATAACTTCTCCCCAGCCTACTCCGCCACCATTGTGGATAGATACCCATGTGGCACCTCTGAACGAGTCGCCTATAACGTTCTGAACAGCCATGTCGGCACAGAACTGCGAACCGTCGTATATGTTACTTGTCTCACGGAACGGAGAGTCTGTTCCTGATACGTCGTGATGGTCGCGGCCAAGCACTACCGGACGTGTTATCTCGCCCTTCTTTATTGCCTCGTTGAATGCCAGAGCTATCTTTGCGCGGCCTTCTGCGTCGGCATACAATATACGTGCCTGTGAGCCTACTACGAGATGGTTGCGGCCGGCCTCCTTTATCCAGTGGATGTTGTCTTCCATCTGGTGCTGTATCTCCTCCGGTGCTGTCTTGCATATCTCCTCGAGCACCTCTACAGCCAGACGGTCGGTTACAGCCAGGTCTTCGGGCTTGCCTGATGTACATACCCATCTGAACGGACCGAAGCCGTAGTCGAAGAACATCGGACCCATGATGTCCTGAACGTATGAAGGATATCTGAACTTGCCGTCGGCAGCCATGATGTCGGCTCCAGCACGCTCTGACTGCAGCAGGAATGCGTTTCCGTAGTCGAAGAAGTACATGCCGCGCTCTGTCAGCTTGTTGATTGCAGCAACCTGCCTGCGCAGAGATGCCTGCACACGCTCACGGAACAGTTCGGGATTCTCTGCCATCATCTGCTTCGACTCCTCAAATGTCATGTCAACAGGATAATATCCTCCTGCCCATGGGTTGTGCAGTGATGTCTGGTCGCTGCCAAGGTCTACCTTTATGTTTTCTTCTGCCAGGCGCTCCCACAGGTCAACCACGTTGCCCACGTATGCCATAGACACAGTCTTGCGCTCCTCTACGGCCTTTCTTATTGCCGGTATCAGTTCGTTCAGGTCAGAGTGCAGTTCGTCCACCCAGCCCTGGTCATAGCGTTTCTGTGCAGCCTTAGGATTAATCTCGGCAACAACGCTGACCACTCCGGCAATGTTTCCTGCCTTAGGCTGTGCACCTGACATACCGCCAAGACCTGACGACACGAACAGCATGCCGTGTATGTCCTTGCGGCCCGGTTCTTTCTTCATCTGCATGCGTGCAGCGTTGAGCACGGTTATCGTTGTGCCGTGAACGATGCCCTGCGGACCGATATACATATACGATCCGGCTGTCATCTGTCCATACTGGCTGACGCCAAGTGCGTTCATGCGCTCCCAGTCGTCGGGTTTTGAGTAGTTAGGTATCACCATACCGTTTGTAACAACCACTCTCGGAGCATTCTTGTGCGACGGGAAGAGTCCCAGCGGATGACCTGAATACATCACGAGTGTCTGTTCGTCTGTCATCTCGCTCAGATACTTCATAGTCAGCAGATACTGTGCCCAGTTCTGGAATGCGGCACCGTTGCCTCCGTATACGATAAGCTCATGAGGATGCTGAGCCACTGCCGGGTTCAGGTTGTTTTGTATCATGAGCATGATGGCAGCAGCCTGTTCCGACTTGTGCGGATACTCGTCAATGCTGCGTGCATACATGTCGTATGTAGGTCTGAATCTGTACATATATATGCGTCCGTAGTCGCGCAGCTCGGCAGCAAACTCCGGTGCAAGTGTCTTGTGGAATTTCTTAGGGAAATATCTCAGGGCATTGCGCAGTGCAAGCTTCTTTTCGTCTTCTGTAAGTATCTCCTTACGCTTTGGCGCATGGTTCACTTCTTTGTCATACTCACGCGGCTCCGGCAGCACGTCTGGTATGCCGGCACGTATCGCCGCCTTAAATTCCTCGTTTGTCATAATATTTAGGATTTTTCTGTTGTTTATTCGTTATGTTTCTCCCGGTCTTGCCTCAATCAGTTACCGCTGATTACCCGCTCAACCATCTGCATTATCTCAGCCTCCTGCTTTGTAGCCTCAGCCATCAGCGCCTCAGCCTCACCTATCAGAGCCTTGGCTGCATCCTGGTCTTTCAGCGACGAAGCGTTTATCTTGACGTTCAGTCCGGCACCCATCACGGCTGCTCTTGCTGCCAGTGCGCCAACGCCTGCGTCAGATACGCTGTTCGGGTTGCCGGTCTCTACCATTGCCCTGCACAGTTCGAACACCTGTGCCGATGTCTTCATTGTCTCCAGCGGCACCTGTGCAGCAAACAGTGTTGCCTTCTGTATGGCCTCTGAGCGCAACTGCTTCTCTTCGTCTGTTCCTTTCGGCATTCCGAAGGCTGCCATTATGCGGTTAAAGGCCTCTGTGTCGTCGTCAACGAGGCGCAGCAGCTCTGTCTCGAGCACCATGCCCTTGTCTGCCCACTGACTGAACTCGTTCCAGCGGTCGTCCCATCCGGGTTTGTGTGCCGACAGGTTAGCCACCATCGTTGCCAGCGCGGCTCCCAGTGCTCCCATGTATGCAGCCACTGATCCGCCGCCGGGTGCAGGAGATTCTCTTGCTGTCTCGTCAGCAAATCCCTTCACTGTCAGCGCCGTCAGTCTCTTTGCCTTCTTCTGGTCGGCCTCGAGCAGCATCTCCACAACCTTCTCCTCGGGTACAAACGGACGCAGGTCGTCGAGTCCCATCGACTTCACGGCTATGTTCATTATGTCTTCTTCAGGAATACCTGTCGATCTGTGCTGTTTCTCAAGGAAATACTTTCCGGCGTCTACAATAGATCGTTTTGGCACAAGACCTACGATTTCTGTTCCCGTTACTCTCAGTCCTCTGTTCTGAGCGCAGCGGCACACCTCGTCGAATGCCACGTGCAGCGGCGTAACGTTGATGTTAGTTATGTTCATTGACACCTGTGCGATGCCGTATTCCTCGATAAACCATCCTATGGCCTTTGTCGACTTCAGCGTACCGGGCTGCATTATGGTCTTTCCGTCTGCGTCTTTCTTCACCTTGCCTGTTATCGGGTTGCCTTCGCGCACCGGTCTTCCCTTCTCTCTCACGTCAAAGGCCACTGCGTTTGCCCTGCGTGTAGATGTGGTGTTAAGGTTAAAGTTTACGGCAATCAGGAAGTCGCGTGCTCCTACAGCCGTACATCCCGTGCGTGCCACGCCCTCGTCAAAGGGTCTTGCACCGAAGTCGGGAGCCTTGTCGGCGTCGCCCATCTTCTCCGGCAGCGCCTCATACTCACCGGCTCTGCACACGGCCAGATTGCGTCTTTCAGGTTTCAGAGCGGCCTCTTCATAGCAGTAGCATGGTATCTGCAGCTCGTCGGCAATGCGCTTTGCCAGTTTTCTTGCCAGCTCGGCACACTCTTCAAGAGTTATTCCGCTTACCGGCACCAGCGGCAGCACGTCTGTAGCGCCCATACGCGGATGAGCACCGTGATGCTTGCGCATGTCTATAAGTTCACCGGCCTTCTTAACAGCCTTGAAAGCAGCCTCGACAACAGCCTCGGGCTCACCAACAAAAGTAACCACCGTGCGGTTAGTAGCCTCACCTGGGTCAACATCGAGCAGTTTTACGCCGCCGGCTTCCTCAATCACATCGGTAATCTGTTTTATAACATTCTTGTCGCGTCCTTCGCTGAAGTTGGGCACGCACTCCACAATCTGTTTTATCTTTGCCATAGTATTATTAAAATATTGTATAGTTTCTTTATGTTTTTCTTATTAGATGCATGGCAGAATGTTGCTGCCGGCCGTCGCCTCAAAGACGCCACAACATGCCGCAAACCTTCTCTCTGCCTTTACAAAGATAGGATTTTAGAATAAAAGTCGCAAAAAATATGGGTTAAAAATACAAAGATTATTTCATTAAATTTTAAGGCCGGCCGCCGTCTCACGCCGCTTTAAAATATCAATTTAAAACAAAAGACGGCGATATCAAAACACTATCCTCATTCATTCACAGAAACAGCTTTAAACATTGCAGTTTACAGCCACGATTACTTACAATACGCCATTTCATCTTTCATCATACATTTATGCCGCCAGACGCCATCAGTCCTCACATTTTTAGTCATTTTTCAGCACATCATGTCCCGTCATCACGCCCTCACATCTGACACATTTCTCATTCCTCACCCCATAATCACACAAAAATAAACGGCTCTTCATCCGAAAAGCCGTCAACGTCATATAATAACATAACAATTTGTATCCCGTCCCCGTTCGTCATACCATCCATGTCATAAGGGTATTTTTAGCGGATTAAATAAATCCTTATACTCAATTCCGGCGGAGCGCAGATCCGCCGGCACAACAGCAACGTAGTGCGTGCGCTTCGTAGATTATTGTCAATTGTATTACATTGAATAGAATCAACAAAGCATATGACTTTAACTACTAGCTCACCTTAGTGAGCGATAACTTCTCTAACTACTTTAACTACCGAGAAACAAAAGCCTCCCCACGGGGGAGGTTTGGTGGGGCTTTCGCTCTTTATTTGCGCTCCGCGCCTGCTCTTCACTCTTCCCTCTTCACTCTTCACTTAAACTAGTAGTTCTTATTATCAATATACACCTCGAGCAGCTTCGACACGCGTTCTTCGTTGTTCGGCACAACGTCCATGTCGGCAACGCAGGCAGGCACGAGGCAGCTCATGCCCTTTGTCAGGTGCACTTGCTTTATCTCTGGTTCCTCGCCCTTCCACGACCTTATCACGATGTCGCTGCTGCCCTCAAGACACATATATACCACGAAGCTGTCATACTTATACAGCTTTCTGTGGAAGGCACGGTTCACCTCCAGCAGCTTCACCGTAAAGAACCTGTTCTCCGCCAGCAGCACCGGATGGTTCATCTTGCGCGTGTAGTGCGTGCGATAGTCGTCCTCCACCTTATAGTCCAGCGCCTCCGATGCCAGCGCCGTGTGCAGTGCCCTTGGCTTGCCGTCAAGTCCCGGACGGTTATAGTCGAATATGCGGTATGTCAGGTCAGAACTCTGCTGCACCTCAGCCAGCAGCGTACCGCTGCATATCGCATGGATGCGTCCTGACGGAATGTAGAACACGTCGCCTTCCTTCACGTCGTGCGATGCCAGCACGTCACAGATGCTACCGTCCTCTATGCGCTTGCCGTATTCATATTTCGATATCAGACTCTTAAAGCCGCTGTAGAGCTTAGCTCCCGGCTTTGTGTCCATAATATACCACATCTCCGTCTTGCCGAACGAATCGTGATATTTCTTTGCCATCTCGTCGTTGGGATGCACCTGTATCGACAGGTCCTTCGCAGCGTCGATAAACTTTATCAGCAACGGAAATGTCTCGCCGTACATGTCATACACCGTGCGTCCTATCAGTTCTTCCTTATATTCCGTCACAAGTTCGTTAAGCTTGCGTCCCTGCAGCGAGCCGTTGCCCACTACCGATTCCTTGCCCGGCACGGCACTTATCTCCCAGCTCTCGCCTATAGGCGTAGGGTCATTGTCTTCTATGCCCTTAAGTTTCTTCAGCAGGCTTCCGCCCCATATTTTCGAAAAGAAGTTGTTTCTAAATAATAATGGATAAAGCATGGTTTAGTCGTTTTATTGTTAGTGCACTATTATATCGATTACAAATATTTAGTCTATTAAAACGGAAGTTTAAATTTACTACGCAATAAAATCTTATTTTCCATAAGCATTCTATATTGTCTTGATTTAGGCAAAATCTTTATTTTGCCTGTTGCCAGCCAATAATAATTATCATTAACCTTTAATACCTCCAAATCTTTAGCCTTCTCTTTCAGCCATTCCTTCAGCCATTTTGACTTCGCAATCATCGTTGCCACATCGCTTGTGCTTGCCGGATGCACCTCAATGAAGTATGCTTTTTCGTCATAACCTAAAGCATAGTCCCAGCGCGACTTGTCAGGATAAATATCTCTTGTACATTTATCAATGTCTACACTTCCCTCCAGTTTTCTTGTATCATCCACCTGCACGCATGATGAATTTGCGCCAAAAGCTTGAATACCCTTTTTGTATCCGGCAGCAATATCAGGCGTATTTCTCACTGCACTTTCAAATTTAGTCATACCGCTGTTCTTCTTATTGTTCTGCATAGCGGCTGACTATTTCAGATGTCCTGCTTGAAAATGTAGATAGTCCTCCCCATTCAGATATATCCGTATCCTCATTAAAGGCATCTAACGTTGATATATCCGAGAATGTTACGCCCTCTTTTGTATACGACTTTGTCGAGTAAAACGTTTTTATTGTCTTCTCCTTCAAGTTATCAAACAAACCTGCGGCATTTGAATTTCTGCTTATACCAAACATCTCACACATGGCAATCTTGAATTCTTCTTCAGACAAATCAACCAAGTTGTTAAACGCCCAAACAAATTCAAGGAATGTTGTTGAATGAGTTGACACAACCACTCTCTTGCCATTCTGAATCAGTTCGAATATCTCCAACAACACCGACTGTATTGCTCGTGGATGAAGCCCCATTTCTGGTTCCTCAATAATAGCCAATTTGTAATCATTTTTATCAATGACCTGTGTAGGAGGACCTGACAAACAATATATTGCCAATAGTAACGGCATAAATTCTTTTTGTCCGGCACTCCATGCCATAAAAGGAATTTTCATACCGGCCACTTCCATTTTCATGTTCCGTTGCACCCCTGTTTTATCAAAAACGACCTTACCTCCATGAAAAATATTATCGTTTATCGATCTCTTTACAGCTCCCTTCAGTCGGCTTTTAATTGGAAATATTGTGTCAGGATTACCCATTCCCCCCTGCATAAATACGCGTAACGTTTCGCTAAACCATCTCAACACATAAGGAGTAGACGTATCATATTCCATAAAATTTCTGGGACGTCCTTCCGATATGCTCAATATTCTTTGTGCCGGAACATAAAATACAGACTCTTTTCTCTGTCCGGAAGCCTTTTGCTTAGATATTACATTAAGTAAATCTTGCGGAGAAAACGCCTCATTATCTAAAACTATCTTCGTATCTTCCCTAAATAATCCTGATAATCCTTCGCCAAAATACCAGTCTAAGATATTCTTTGCATCCGTTTTACTCAAAATGAAATTATAATTTCGAAGGGTTGAAACGATATGAGATTTATCTATGATAAGCTTAAGCAGTTCCAAAGACAAACTCTTTCCGCTTGCTTGCGGACCTATAAGAAATGTAAGGTCGCCAAAATTTATATTTGCCTCTTTTATCGGGCCGAAATTACTTATTGATAATTCCATAAACGTTTTCTATCATTACATAATATATAAATGCAAAGATAGTGAAAGGTGAGAGCAATACAAAATGAAAAAACACTTTTTTTCTTTTTTATTGCCGAGCCGCATCCTATCTTATTCAAAGATAG
>OOCV01000267.1_pt1 | contig 40149 bp, 31 predicted proteins | sample 1671061 | NCBI WGS metagenome assembly OOCV01 (sample SAMN06348118, study PRJEB24527) | human gut metagenome | biome: human gut; feature: ankylosing spondylitis patient; material: feces | host: Homo sapiens | place: China | collected 2015-10
ATATGAAGAATGTAATGTATAAAATCATCATGGGCTGCTACATCGTGGCCGCCCTTGTACTTGTCACCGCCTGTAATGACAACTTGGATATTCAGCAAGCGTACCCGTTCAGCATCGAAACGCTACCCGTACCCAAGAAACTGAAAGTCGGGGAAACCGCCGAAATACGCTGCCAACTGGTGCGTGGGGGCTATTACCAACCGACAACCTATCAAATAAGGTACTTTCAGCCGGACGGCAAAGGGAAGCTGGAAATAGATAACGGCACGGTGTTCCTGCCCAATGACCTTTACCCACTGGAGAAAGAAACATTCCGGCTCTATTACACCTCGGCATCGACCGACCAGCAGAAGATTGACATTTATATCATCGACAGCTTCGGGCAGATGCAACAACTTTCGCTATCGTTCAATAACGACAACGGCAAGGATGAAGAACCAGAATAGTCCGACGGCTATTCATCAGGGTATGCACCAGCCTTGTATGGAATAGTACGCAAAGCGTAAATGCCAGCAGACAGCCCGCCGGGAAGCATCGGCGGGCTGTTTCCATGATAGGGAAACGAAAGGCTTCTTTGTTACTTTCTTCCGTGAGCCAATAGCGGGAGAAGAAAAATAGCAAAGAAACCGTTTTAGTGTTTTTAGTAAAATTTATCGATATATTTCTACTACCTCAATATTTCAAAAGAAGTCAGAAAAAGTCTTGACTAATTCAACTAATCGGTAATCTGATGATAAAATTCCTTTGTTTGTTCGTCATCAACTAAAATTTCGAGAAATGATTTTACACTATCTTTTATTTCAGGTTTATTTAATATAATATCACCTAGCGTTCTTAATCTATTAAGCTGCGCAGCTCCTCTTATTCTTGATTTTAATTTTTGATTTGTTTTAATTGTATTTACAAATTCTTCCGCAGATTTATTATCAAATTTTTCAAACATTTTACTTACTGTTGGTGCTGCACCATTCGAGTAAAAAGCAGTTCTCGAATAACTATAACTTGAACCTTTATAACCAACAAAAGTCAATGTAAGAGCCGAAACAAGTCTTCCAACTAATTCATCAGGAACGACGGAACCGTATGCTTCTAGTTCTTTGACAATTCTTGCTTCCTCTGCCCAATCGTCTAAATGTTCTTCTAAAAATTTAATTTTAGGTTCATAAATTAAACGTCTCGTAGTTGTACTTAAATATCTTAAGCCATCAACAAGAATGAGTAATTCTATTGCCTTTTTGTTAGTTTCAGCATCTCCTGAAATATAGCTTTTATCAAAACGTTTTCCAATTTGCTGCCTTATATCTTTGGGAAGAACTCTCCACAAAATAGGAAAACTAAATTCAATATTTGCTCTAAATCTTGTTGATATAGAATCACCAATATAGTAAGTCACAATTTTATTTGCCATTTCATTTTTATATACTTCCGGTAAATCAACAAAGGCTTGTTCAACAGCTAATTCATTCTTATCGTAAGTATCGGTATCCATTTTAACTATATAATCATTTACATTTATAATTGGTATAGGATACTCTTGTGACAAAACATAACGATTACAATCAGCAATCATATTCAATACTTTGAATAAATTTGGGTCAGAACTATCAGGATGTCCGTCAAATATGTTTCTTGTTTCCCTAGCTTGATGCATTATTTTTTTTGCTTCCCAGCTTAAGACACCTATTTTGTATGCTCCCTCAATTAAATCATTATCAGTTATGCTATTTTGAAAGTCTTCGTAAGTTTTTACATTTTTACCCATTTCCTTATTAAATAAGTCTAGACTTCTATGCATTACTTTCTTTCTCAAATCATCAACAACAGCATTCCAATAACAACCTATGGTGCTACGTAGTCCCCCTGCTCCAAGAACGACTCTTGCTTCTCTAATATATTTGTTATCAATTAAATCTTCACGGACATTGGTTAATTCTTTTTGCAAATAATCTAATTTATCTGCTGGTAGAATTATTTCTGATGGCGTTTTTCTTACTAATTCGGTCATAATAGTTTTATATTTAAATTTTCTATGTGCAAAATTAGTCGTAAAAAAACACCCAACAAATAAAATGTTAAGTGTTTCTTAACACCCCCCCCAAAAAAAAACTATTCTTCATCCTTACTGCTGTCATTGTTAAAATCGTTATGCAAATCTTTGCATAAATCGTTTAATAATGACAGCTACGATAAAGAACAGAAGTAGGTTTATTTGTTTAAAACGAATACATTAATTAAGAATATAAGAAATGAAGCGACTAAAAAAGGGGACTGATTGTTAGTCCCCTTTTTTAGTCGCTTTACTTCCATAATAATGGATTTGTACCTTTTATCTCTTTTCCTTCTTGTTCAAGCTTGCATAGTTGTTCTTCTCGTTCTTTTATAATTTCTGCCATAAATCTGCCTATTTCCTGCTTGAACCTTTTAGCATCTCCATCTCTTTCTTCTGGAGTACCATTTTGACCAAACGTTTGAAAATCAAAACGCTTAAAATAGGGTAAAGGACTTCCGTCAACAATAACAGTATTATCCTCTACATAACAAACAAGTAGCACTTCTCTATTATTTGCTGGATTAGGGCAAATAACAACATCTTTTTTCAGATAATAGTTTGGAATACCCTTTATCCAAGTATAATCTTTTTTCCATTCAGTTATTAAATCTCCAATATTCATAATGTAACATTTTTATTATCACAGAGATTATAAACAAATAGAATGCCACTGGGATTTTTATGACAATATTGCATAATATATTGACAGAACGGCAGAAATATAAGACATATCTTAACTCTAATTGAATATCCTCGATAACGCCCGTTACCATTAGACCCGTGAAAATGCACTCGCAACGTCTTCCGATAAGCCCTTTGTTTACTTCTGTCGTTTTCATATTCCTAAAATTTACTTGTTATTACTCCGTTCTTTCTTCGCCAGCCATTCGTCACGCCTGCGGCGGCACTCGTCCAGCGTTGGGGCTACCGTGCTGAAAAGAGCCATATCGGTGTGGCGGTAATCGTACTGGTAAAATGTCCGTCCCCTAAATGCGCCCGAACGGAATTTCACGAACTTTTCTTCTCCCGGTGTCTGGGTGATACTCACCCCGTTTCTGTTAAGTGACTGCATGATATTCTATATTTTAATGGTTATGAACTTAGTCGTTTTGGCGGGCGGGGCTTTGACACCCCGCCCGGATTGACTATGCCGCCCGGAACACAAAGCCGTCATCAAACCAGTAGTCGCACATAAAGAGGTCACGGGCAAACTGGCTGTAATCGAAATAGGTCTTTGCGAACTCCGGCAGGTCGTAACATTCTTCCACAATCCGGTAGGCGAAATCTTCTTCATCGTCATATTGCCCTTGATACTCGTCCCGGAAATCACGTACAAGGTCGTCCGCATCTTCCTCGCCCAAATCATGGCTTTTATAGTTGCACCACACGAAAAAGGCTTCCTGCTCGGTGTCGCTCAAATCCTCCACCGCATCACGCAGGGCGAAGAAGTTTTCAGAAATCCAGCTTTCGCCGATTAAGCCCTCCGGCACGTTCTCCCAGTCCTGAAACATGTATTCCGCATCTTCCTCGTCCTTGTGAAGTTCCCGGCAGGCTTCATAAAATTCTTCCTTGTCCGAATAGTCCGAAAGGTCGAGCCATGCGCCGGACAATGAACCGTTGTTGTACTTGGCATAAGTGCCTACATAAACTTTTGCTTCCGATAATACCTTTGCTTCCATATTGCTGTAATTTTTTAAGTTTTTAATTTTATGCGGATTTGAGAGGTGAGGGAGTTGAAGTTTCACTGAACTTTTTTCCTGTTTCCCGTAAATCCGACTTTTTTTTTATGCGTCTTCCGGTCGGGTCGGTCGTTTTCGTTTCACATAGGCGTAAAAGGGTAGTGTTTAGAGTTTGCAAGGTTTTGGGCAAAAAATACCTCGCAAGGCAGGGAAGATTTTTTCGCCAAACCGGAACGGCTCGACCTTGCAAAATCGTGAAGAACACGTAACTACCTTTGCCTATTGAAATGATTAAAACGACTGTCCCGGCTGGGGGACTGCGTAAGAGGAAGATTTACAAATAGGGAAACTGGGGAAAAGTGCCTGTTCTCTTTCATCTTTTAGGGAACACTCCATGCGGGCGGGAAAGGCAAGGGTGTTGTGAGCTTGCTTGCAATACGCTTGTGCGGGTTTCCAACGGCTCTTTTCACGAAATACAGTCAGCCATGCCACGCACGGCTGGCGTTTCGGGAAATGTGCCAGTTGGAAAAGGATATAAAAAATGCGGGTAGTCGGTAGACTGCCCGCAAGGTGGAAGAATGTACAATGCTGGGATATAGGTTATTAAGTGGAATTTCGTTACCGAAATCGTTACCTATTCGTTCTTGCCACGGTTATAGGTAACGAAACCTACCGGACGGCGTTCTTTCTGTTGTTTCGACTGGCTCAAAAGCTGGGTAAGGGCTTGGTACAGTTCGTTGAACTGCGCATCGGTGCTTACCTCCAGTTCCTCGATGCGCCTTGACAGTTCCTCGTAACCGATTGCCATTTGGCGCATGAGGACAAAAGCCCGCATGATTGAAATGTTTACTTCTATGGCTACTTTGGAGCGGAGAACCGAAGAAAGCATGGCTACGCCCTGCTCGGTGAAAGCCATAGGCATAGCAACGCCGAAGTTGTAAGCAGGGGGTATCACATTTTGTGATACCCCTATGGATAACAGCAAGTTAGCTTCCTCTTGGGTGAGTACAAACATAAAATCACCCGGAAAACGCTCGATATTGCGCTTGACCGCCTGCTTCAAGGCTCGTGTTTCCACTTGGTAGAGTTCTGCCAAATGATAATCGAGCATCACCCGGCAACTTCTGACCTCAAAAATCTTGTTTTGGATAATCTGCAAATCCATAATCGTATATTTTAGGAGATTTAGCAATGTTGGAATAATAGTAAGGACTGGTCACAAATTGTGACCAGTTCCATATAATCAAGATTACATGGCAACTTCCTTGTAAATCTTCTCAATGCCGACAAACTTCTTGTCAAGCCCCTGCATATCGCTGCCTATCTTGCTGTTGGTGATGCGGGCGTAGATTTGCGTAGTTTCTATGTTTGTGTGTCCCAGCATCTTGGACACCGTTTCAATGGGTACGCCCTTTGACAGCGTGGTGGTCGTGGCGAACGTGTGCCGGGCAAGGTGGAATGTCAGGTTCTTTTTAATACCGCATATATCGGCAATCTCTTTCAAGTAGGCGTTTAGCTTCTGATTGCTGATTACGGGAAGTATCTTGCCGTCCGGCAACTTGCCCTTGTACTTCTTCAAAATCATCTTGGGAATATCCAGCAGGGGGACATTCACGTCCGTGTTGGTCTTTACCCGCTTGGTGATTATCCAAAGGTTGCCGTCAAAAGACTTTTGGATATTCTCCTGCCGCAAATTGGCGACATCGCTGTATGCCAGACCGCAGAAACAGGAAAAGACGAACAAGTCCCTGACGTGTTCCAGCCGTTCGGAAACCATTTTCTTTTTAAGGATAATTTTAATCTCGTCCTCTGTCAGATAACCCCTGTCCACTTTTTCCAGCCGGATTTTGTAGCTGGCGAAAGGGTCGCCCACCAGTATGCCGTTGTTACGGGCGATGATGATGATACGCTTGAAGAACTGCATGAACTTGGCGGTGGTGTTGTAGCCGCACTTGCAGGCGGTACGCAAATACAACTCAAAATCGGTAATGAACATCGGGCTTATCTCCTTTATGGATATGTCCGATACGTTGTACTTGCTTTGGATAAATTCAGCGAGGTGGCGGCGGGTCACTTCATACTTGCGGTAGGTCGCTATCGTCTTGGATATGCCCACAAGCTGCTTCACATCGTCATTGTGCTTTTGGAACAGGGTAAGGATGGTTTCGTGGCTCTCGCTATGCCCCAAAAACTCGTTCTTCACTTTCTCGGCGGTCACGTAGTTGTCACGCCGTTGCATTTCGTGGTAAATGGTGTTCAAAGATGCGTTTATATCATCCAGCATACGGTTTATGCGGCTGGCTTCCGCAGTACGTCCGGTAGCCTTGCCCATTTTACCGTCCCAAATAGAGGGCAGCACGTCCAGCTTGGTATTAAAACGGCTTGCCACGCCGTCCACTGTAATACGGGCGAAAATGGGGTACGCACCGTTGGCTTTCTGCTTGTCTTTCTTTGCGTAAAAGCAAATGTTGAATGTTGATTTCATAACTCACTTCTTTAAGTTGCAAAACTATTGTAAATCTCTTAAAATGAGTTCTATGCAAGCAAGCCAAATAGCGACAGGACTTCGCCAATTTCGGACAATCTGTACCCCCTTTCCGATTTTGTTTGTCGGGGGTACGAGTTAGGTTACGAACTTTGTCTTTTAGGGGCGAAAAGGTGTACTTTAAGGCAGACACAAGGGGATAAAAGAAGTCCCACAAATCATTGAATTTGTGGGACTTGTCTGCTTACTGTTCGGTTTTGTCCGGTTAGTTCAGCGGAGAGACAGGGAACGATTAACTTTTAATTTTCCTACTCATTATCAGTATCTTACCAAAAACCTCTGCTCCTATGACACCGAATAATTCACCGCGTATATGCTGCAACTTTCTTCCTGTTACACTCTTACTTACTTTTACAAAAGTAGCAAAAAAATGGCATAAATACAAATTATACGCTTGATTTAACGAACATAACTTCTATAATTTTCTTCCAATAACAATTGCAATTTAGAAAGAGGATAAAGAAACTTACCACCTATGACAGTATAAGCTATCCCCTTTTCATCACGTAACTTTTGCAAAGTTCTGCTTGATATATGCAACATGCCACATATCTGTTCACCGGTTATATAGACCTCACCGGCTATAGGAACAGGCAAATCCTGAAATTCAAGTATCTCTTTTGAGCATTTCTTAAGCATCCTCATCATCATTATGTACTCTTCTGACTGCCTTGTGATTACTCCGTCCATATGTTATCTTTCTTTTTGAATTAATATTTTGGCCAAATCACTCTCTTTATACATATATTTACCGCCTATACAAGAACATGGAACGATCCCGTATTCCCTATAGCTTTGTAAACTTCGTTTGGAGATATTCAAAGCCAGACAGACCTCCTGAGCATCCAGTCACTTTTCCATTTCAACCGGACCAATTATCTTTTTAACGGATTCAATCTGTGCGGATAAGCTCTCTATTTGCAGTTTTAACTGTAAATACGCATTTTTCTCTATAACAACTAATTCCATAACAATTTGATTTATAATTTCACTATTTACAAAGCAAATAAAAGCACATTTCCACACTTGACAAAGCATTCAGAATTAAAGTCATCCGTTGGCGTGCATTGTCCACTCCAAGCATACAAAATATCCTCATCCAGACAGATAACACATCTGACCATTTCCGTAACCCAGCCACCGATTTCTACTCCTTCCGTATTTTCATTCCACAGTTATACCTATTATGGTTATGGCCGCTTATTTCCGCCAAAACGTCATTCACAAAACTGAAAAAATTCAAACTAAGGTTACTGCCCTCTTCTATAGGGTCACAAAATAAGAAGGGAAGCCCCGTTATCTGCATTCATACAGTAACGAGGCTTCCCCTGCCATTTTCTGTCATCCTATATCTTTATACCCTTATTTTTTTCACAACCACTTTTTCCTTTAGGTCTGCTTTCTGCCGTATTTCCGGAAAGTACTCTTTCAACAATTTCCCTGCCAGTTTCTTCGCCTTCTCCTGTATCACATCATACACATCCCATCTGTTTCGGTCCGACAGCCTGTTTTCTATCTTTTCAAATTTCTCATGGAAGCTGAAATTGTCCGGGTACTCGTCTATCAGCCCGTCTCTCGGATAGCCCTTGTCCATTATATGCAGCAGTGTCATCCGGTCATAATTATCCGGGCTCCGAGTCAGTCCTAATCCTTTGCTTGCATCAGTCAGCCTGTAATAGTTCTCCCATGTAGGAGTAAGATCATAACTCTCACTGTCCGTTATACTTCTCAATACCGATTTGTCCACAAAAGCATCTGCCGGAATCTTCTCCAACGGCAACAAACAGCCGTAATCATCGCAACAGCGGTTTACTTTCCCTTCCATCAATGAAGGCCATCCCCGTAACTCATACATATTCAGAAACTTTTCCTCAAAGTCCGGTTCAAAGAAACGCTTCTCTATATTCGTTGCCATAAAATCCCCGTATTGACGGTTTCCTACGTAATCCCTATCGAACAACAGCACCCCTCTGCCCGTCTCAACGCCCGTATAATACGTGTTCCCATGCCTCAAGTCATCCTGCATCTCCGCTATCACTTCGGGTGGTGCGGACTTTATCTCCCACCACATCTCCGGCGTAAGCTGCCGGGTATAATTCTCATCCCTTGACAGCGGGTCCATGTCCTTTCACAAACAATACAGCACTTCCGACAGACGAAGGTATCTATGCAGCTTAATCTCATGTCCGTCCATCGCCTTTCCCAGCCTTCGCAGGTAATCATCATTATTCCCTTTCCGCAAAGGCGGTACAATCCCCATATCAGGCACATTATAGTACATCATGCCCATAACAGGCATTTCCGTTTCCTTGAGCGCTTTCTCCACATCTTCCAGCATAAACTCCAGAAAACCTTCCTCACCCGTACCTTTCATGCTGACATGTACCGGTTTGAAATGTCCGTCCACTGTGATATACACACTGCCGCCGCTCGTATTTTCTTTTTCCATCTGTCAAAAATTAAATGTTCATTCCCTGTCCTTTTCTTTTCGCCGGAATTCGCACCCTCATTTCCACATTCGGAAACCGCACGTTATCCGATCTTTTCACCAGTGACGAGACAATCCGCTCCTGCTCCCCGGTCAATGGCACAGCCACTCGTTGCAGGTTCCGCAGCCTGTTGAAGTTCCTAAGGGTAGGTGTCATGCCGCAGTGCGCCACACAAATCCCGTATCTCACCATGTCCGCAGGAACCTCCTGTTCATCCTTGATTCCTGCCCGGTACCCTGCATCCAGCGGAGCCACTTCATAAAACCTCAGACTCCCGGGTTTCCGCTTGCCGTCAAAAAAACATTCGGTCAGTCCCTTCAGAAACCCATCCAGCATCCTGTCCCCGCCGTCTGTCTTGTCAAACAGTAATACCTTCCGCCCGTATTCCACCGCCATGCAGGTGGGGAAAGCCGCCAGCCCGCTGCGTATCACATCCCCGTCCATTCCGAAACGATGTCGCAGCCGCCTGTAATCCTCATTTTCCAGCAAGGCCGTATGTTCCGCCGATGATGACAGATGTACAATTCCCCGTTCCTCGCAGAAGGCCGCATCCCGGAGTCTCACCACCCCCGACGGATATATCTTCTCCCGTTCCAGTACCGAACAGAGACGTTCCAGATAATCCGCATTGTCCGTACCGAGTATGGGAGGAATCAGGGCTTTGTCCTTAAAGTCGAAACGGAACATTCAATGGTCGGGAACAAATTTCCGTCCTGCCGTATGAAACCTCACATTGTTACTGATGTAGCGGAAAAATCCCTCTTCCCCCTGTCCGCGCATGCTCAGATACACGGGTTTGTAGAAAGCGTCCAGTGTCATGTACAGGCTGCCGCTTTCCACCGCCTGCATTTTCTTCTCTTCCATAAATTCTATAGGATTAATTGTTTCTTCTCTTTTTTCTGCGGAGCAATGGAGGCAACGTGCCTCGACTGCCGTTGTCTGTCAGAAGCCTTTTGTTCCGGTATTTCCTGCCTGTGGTATGTCTCCGGTGACTTACCGGTCTTTTCCTCTTCCGAATGTGGACGTGACATCGGACGTAACGTTTCCATCCTTTCTGTCCGGCTTATCCGCGCGCCCGACCTGAACTCTCCATCCGTGATATGGAACTCCGATTGCAGCAAATCCGCCGCCATCTCCCTTGCCTCTTTCTGTAAGGCCGCATAGCCGAAGTCGTGTGCCGACAGAGGCGCGTTCATCCGTGCCTTCATGCTGTCTCCCAGTTTCTCCGCCAGTTCCCTGAACTCATACTCATAGCTGAACGGATGCACCTTGTCTGCCGCAACAATCCCGGCGTACCCGTTTTCCGAAATATACAGCAATGCCGCCACGTCATAGTTCCGGGGTGAGATACCCAACCCGAACTCCCTTGTCAGCCGGTCAAAATTATGAAAATCGGGCCGCAGGTCGAACTTTTCCCTGCACACACCGCCGTCCAGTACACTTCTGTCCGCAAACTTGTCGGGAGTGAAGCTCACCACCGACCTGCGCAATTGTGTGTCTGTACTTCGCAAATCCGCTCTGGACAGCTTCTCAATGCAGTTGTCTGCCAGTTCCGCCACCCGTTTGGTAGGCAGGTCCATCTCGTATATCCGCAGAGTTTCGGGTACTTTGGTCAGATTGAAGAAGCCGTCGGCCAGATATTGCAGATAACTGTTGCGTGCCTTCATTCCTTTCGGGGTGTCCGAGAACAGCATCACCCCCTCTTCGGTGGCCACGGCATACACCCGGTTTTCTGTTCCGGCAGCTTCCGTTACCGTCACTTTCTGTCGGTCCGTTCTCCGGGCGATACGATTCCAGATATCATTCAGGATTGGCATAGCTTGTATTTTTAGATGTGAATAACCGGTGGCAAAGAAAAACATTCGCCTGCCAATCCGCAATACCGCATACATACGAGTCGTCCGTTGGCGGCTGTTGGCGTGCAACCTTTACGCCAGCCGTGCGTCCAGCATCCGGTTGTAGCTCCTGCGCAGGGAATCGATGAACGGGGTGGTGTCCGTACAACGGTCGAAGACCTTGCCACGTTTGGTGTACAGCGCATTGATTTTCAGATGGAACACTTCCTCAAAGACGCGGATGACATCCACAATTTTCAAATCTCGGCCTTCGGCTGTACCTATCGCACCGGCTGCCATCAGTGCGGCCACTAGTTCAATCAGATCGCTGTCCGTACCGTTCCATGTCAGTGTAACGGAAGTTTTCTTCCCGTTTCCATGCACCGTTTCCGCCTTGAATCCGGCGGACGTGCCGCCATGACGGAGCATCTCTTTCAGCATTTCTGCTTCCGCATCCAGCAGCGCCAGTGTCTTGCCGATGAACACGTCATACAGAATGTGGCGGCGGTCTTCCGCCATTCCGTTACAGGCCTGCCGCATGAAGGCCAGTTCTATTCTCGTGTAGTTCAGCCGGCGCAACTGTCCCGTCAGGTCCCTTTCCGGTGAAAGCATGGCAAGGCGGTTCACAAAATCGTCATAGGCGGCAGGCAGCCCACTTGCCGCAGGTCCGGCACCGTTTGTATAAGAGGCGAACAGACTAAAAAGAGAAGTTTCCACCAATGTCTTCATCGTATCATATTTTTAGGTTCCACAATTCAACACTCCACTCATCCCGTCGGAATAAAGACAAGTGCCATGCCTGAAATAGTACACAGATAAAACATTGTGAATAAACTATATAGGAAGCAGTAAAAATGATGTGTACATAAAAATATTGTGGATTGGACATGATGTGTCCGAATTTCGGACATATTCTAATCCAGACGGTACTTTTTCAATTTCAGATAAAGCGTGCTACGGCTGATACCCAGCAGCCGTGCGGCAGCCTTCCTGTCATTGCCCGTCGCCTCCAATGCTTTCAGAATGATTGTCCGTTCCGTCCGCTCGTCATTAAGCGAATACTCTCCCGGCTGCCCGCCTTTATCGGAAAGGTCTAATTCCGCAGAGGTTATCCAGTCATCTTTCGCCAATAGGGTGGCCCGTCTGACAACCATCCTCAGTTCCCGTATGTTTCCCGGCCACGAATAAGCCTTCAGCCGTTTCCGTACTTCACGGTCAAAGCCCTTCACACTCCTTCCCAACTCCCGGTTGGCGGCATCCAGCATGAATTCCGCCAACGGGATAATATCCTCAATGCACTCTGCCAGCAGTGGTACATGCAACGGAAACTCGTTCAGACGGTGGAACAGGTCTTCCCTGAACCGTCCTTCGGCTATCGCCTTTTCCAGATTCTCATTAGTGGCAGCCACCAGCCGGATGTCCGTTTGCATTTCTTCCCTGCCGCCTACGGGACGATAACACTTTTCCTGCAACGCACGCAACAGCGACCTCTGCACCTCGGCATTCAGATTGCCCACCTCGTCCAGAAACAGTGTCCCGTGGTTGGCGGCGGCAAACATGCCCGTCCTGTTTTCTGACGCTCCGGTAAAGGAGCCCTTCACATGGCCGAACAGTTCCGATGCCGCCAGCTCTTTCGGAAGCACTCCGCAATCCACCGCGATGAAAGGTGCGTCCGCCCGTCCGCTCAATGCGTGTACCTGCCGGGCCACATACTCCTTTCCAGTCCCTGATGCGCCACGTATCAGCACGGATAACGTATCCACCGGAGCCACCAGCCGGATATGTTCCTGCAATCTCAATGCCAAAGGACTTTTGCTTGCATAGAATCTCTGTTTCGCATTGCCGTCCTTTTTCTTACATTCCAATGCTTTCCGGATAATACCGAGTACCTTTTCTGTCTGTACGGGTTTGGGCAGGTAGTCCACGGCACCTTTTTTAACCGCTTCCACCGCGCCGGGTATGTCCCCATAACCTGTCATGATGAGGAAAGGAATGCGATAGCCATGTGTATTCATCCATTCCAGCAGTTCCACGCCATTACCGTTGTTGAGACGGAAATCCGACAATACCAGGTCCACATCATGATTGTCCAAGAATTCTTTCGCGGCATCCACGGATAACACATAACGGGCATTGATACCGTTTCTCACCAGCCAGTTTGTGGTAGTACGTGCATACACACGGTCATCCTCTACTATCAACACGGTTTCCATATACTTTTTCCTTTATTTTTTTTGCTTTTTCTACAACCTGTTCCACAGCTTTAATCAGCTCTTCGATTCTTCCGTCCGATGCCCCGCCCCATTTTTCGGGAGGCATGGAAGCCATTCCCTTCAGTTCACTTCGGGGAATGTTTATACGGATCATTTCCCAAAGCGGTGCGGCCCTGTGTATGATACTTGCCAATTTCTCGTAATCTCCCATGGAAAAGGCATCCCGCATTCCGGAAAGCTCCTCTGTGGTATCCTCTATGAACAGATCCAGCATCTCTTCCCCGTTTTCCTCTCCTTCCATGATAACAGCAAAATTCGGTCTGTGCATTTGTGAAACTGCCGCCAGCAATTCTCCCTCAGAGAAAGGTTTATACAGACAGTCGGCAAAACCTGCGGCAAGATACTTTTCCTTGTTATCGGAACGTGCCGTGACGGCTATGACAGGAATTTCCCATATCCGGAAAATGTTCAAGGTCTTCAGCAGTTCAAGGACCGAGAAACCGTCCGCACCGGGCATCTGTATGTCGGTCAGCAGAAGGTCGTATTCCTGCCTATTCAAGCAGTCCGTCAGTTCCCGGACATCCGTGCAACAGTCACAGTGAATCCGATTGCGGGAGAGCATTTTACTGATGATCCCCAGCTGAACACGGTTATCGTCAATGACCAGCACACGGATACCGGCGGGCAGTTCACCGGCAGAAAGCACCTTTTCTTCCGGACAGACGGGTTGCCCGGCCGGCGGCATAGGCAGGAAAACAGAGAAACGGCTGCCTTCACCGGGTACGCTCTCCACTTCCACATGGCCCTGCATTGAGGATACGAGCCGTGCCGTGATCGCCAGCCCCAGCCCGAAACCGGGAATATTACGCGCATTGTCAAGCCTTTCGAAAGCTCCGAATATCCGTTCTTTCTCCTCAAAGCCTATTCCCATACCCGTATCCAGGACAGAGATGCGGAGATTCCCCTGCCGGTATTCCACCTCAAGGAGCACCTTCCCATGGAATGTGAACTTTAGGGCGTTGGACAACAGGTTGCCGACTATCTGCCGGATATGCGAGCTGTCACAGCTGACTATAACGTCCAGACCGGAGAAGGACGCGGTGAACGCAAGGTTTTTCTGCCGGGCGACAAGGCGGTGGCCGTCCGCTATTTCTTCAAACAGAGTTTTCAAGCTAAAGAGTGTGTTTTGGGAGCGCACCCCACCCTCATCTATCCGGTGATATTCCATCAGCGTGTTTACCAGGCCGAGCATATAATCGGACGAATGCAGGATGTTGTCCAGATAACCGGCCCTGCGGCTACCATCACTTTCCGAAGGTAACTGTTCCGCACAGCCCCTGATAGCTGCCAGCGGAGCACGCAGGTCATGGGCCACCGAGGCCATGAGCTCTTTGCGTGAGCGGAGCAGTTCCCTGTTCCGCCTGTCGGACTGTTCAAGTTCCCTCTCGTACCGGAGACGGCGGTTCAAATCCCGGTGGATGACAATATACAACATGATCGCCAGCAGAGAGACGGACAGAGCCAAGCCGGCTGCCATATAGTAGGATTTGTCCCGTTCAAGGACGAAAGCCTTATAGCGTGCGGTAAGGCGTTCATTGTTCTCCCGTTCAAATTCGGAGACCATGCTGTTCATTCTTCCGTTCAGTTCCGTGCTGCCGGCATACAGACTATCCATCTGTGCCAGCAGCCGGGCCTGTCTTTCGGCCTGTTCCAGAGTGATCCTCTCATCCAGGGAGCGAAGCATACGTGTTGTCGTTCCAGCTGGAGAAACGGGGGACAAGGACTGCCGTTTACGTTCGGCCTCTTCTCTCTGTTGCAGGTAAACGGACTTGTTCTCTTTTCTACGGAAAATGCTCCAGATATTTTTTTTCTTCTTGGGAGTATCTTTTGTACCGGGTTTCAGGAAAAACATATTTTCGTTTTGCAGTGCAGCCTGTTTCCGAGCAGTCAAGACAATGGAAGGGATGCTTTCATGTACAATGTTACCTATACCCTGCAATTCACTGAAAGTATGCATCGTCTTGGAAAGAAGGATTTCTTTATTCCAAAGAAGAAGACACAATGAGTCAATGTGGCTTTTCTGCAACGGGGTATGGACATATTCCTTTAGAAGTTGCAGACTGTCACAGACTCTGTGGCGTTTACGGCTGTATTCCCTCAGGTCGTCATCATTCCATGTGATGGCAATCTCCGCATGGGTAGAGAGGTCCAGAAGGCCGATGTAGCTTTTTTCCGTTAGACGGTGTATCGTTACCAGCTCCTTTTCTTTCTTACGCAACGTGTGTCTCAACATCTGTTCCTGACGGAACTGATAGATAATAAAAAACGACAGCAAAACTAAAATGACATAGCCGAAAAATATTTTCAACTTTAACCACATGATTAATTATGAATTTTATTTATTCACAAAATATCAACCTTCTCCGCTTTTATAATATTTGATTAATATATACAATAAAGATATATAACAAAGTATTAACCACTTCAATCGTGTCCCTAAAAATAATAATACAAAAAGAATCGCTTAAAAAGATAAACATCTTTTCAAGCAATTCCCTTGTATCTTATTTCATTGAAGAAATTACTTGTTAGGAGTTTCCCATTTCTTCGTATTGCTACATTGGATCACAATTTGCTCGCTGCCGCAAGTCATTCTGAATTCTCCTTTTTCGAGTATCCATTTCCCATCGTAACCGACAAAGGCGAGGTCGCTGCCTTTCAACTTCAGGCTGACTGTCCGTGTCTCGCCCGGTTGCAACGAGACTTTTTCAAAACCGCGCAAACGGATGTTGTCGGGGGTAAGGCTGGCCACCAGGTCACTGGAATAGAGGAGCACGCTTTCTTTTCCTGCCATCTTGCCTGTGTTGGTCACATCAATACTGAAAACAAGCTCGTCATCGGCGGTGAAAGAAGAACGGTTCACACGGAAGTTGCCGTAGCGGTAAGTGGTATAGCTCAGTCCGGCACCGAAAGGCCATTGCACATCCATGACGGCATCGTAGTTGTAATTGCCGTCCATTTGGCCGATGTTCTCACAAGGCTTGTAGTCGTAGGTAGCCAGTGAGTTAATCAGACGGGGATAGGTGAACGGCAATTTACCGCTGAAGTTCGCATCGCCTGCCAGCAGGTTGGCCAATGCGTCGGCACCATAGTTGCCGGGCAGCATGGTATGTACTACGGCCTTTGCCAGCGGAACAATTTCATTGATAATGCGCGGACGGCCTTCGTTCAGCACCATGACAATCGGTTTCCCGGTTTGAGACAAAGCTCTGATCAGTTCTTTTTGGTTGGCCGAAAGATTTAAGTCGGTCAGGTTGCCCGGTGTCTCGCAATAAGAGTTCTCTCCGATGCAGGCGATGATGATGTCCGCTTCGGCAGCCGCTTGTACCGCCTTCTCTATTTCCGGTTGGTTCTCTTGCCACCACAGAGAGCCTTTCCCGGTGGCATAGGTCACGCCCGGTTCGTAAATAATCTGTTCTTTGCCATATTTATTGCATAAGGCTTCGTAGATGGTATGATAAGCTCCTGCACATTCATCGGCCTTGTCGCCTTGCCAGGAATACGACCAACCTCCGTTCAGCGTTCGCATGGAATGGGCATTGGGGCCGGTCAGCAAGATTTTCTTTCCTTGGGTCAGGGGAAGTACATTCTCTTCATTCTTCAACAGTACCAACGACTCTTCGGCTGCCTTCAGTGCCACTTGGGCAAATTCATTGCTGCCAAAGCGGTCGTATTCTTCAATGTCCCAATAAGGATTTTCAAACAATCCCAGACGATACTTCAAGCGAAGCACACGGCGCACGGCATCATCAATGCGGCTCATCGGCACTTCACCTTCTTCCACCAGTTCTTTCAGCCATGTGCAGAAGCTCACTTCATAAGGAACCATCGACATATCAATACCTGCGTTGATGGCAATCTTAATGGCTTCTTTTTTAGTGGCGGCAATGTGGTCGCGGGTACACAGGTTGTTGATGTCGGCCCAGTCGGTTACAATCATGCCGTCCCAGTTCAGATCCTCTTTCAGCCATCCGGTGAGCAATTCTTTGTTGGCGTGGAAAGGCATTCCGTTGTTCACACCCGAATTGACCATCAAGGTCAGTGCGCCGTTGCGGATACATTCCAGGAAAGGAGCGAAATGCTTTTCGCGCAAGTCGATGTCCGAAATGGAAGAGGGAGTACGGTCTTTGCCCGAAACAGGTACACCGTATCCCATGAAGTGCTTCAGGCTGGTTGCCACGTGGTACTTGTCTATTTGGTTGGGATTCTCTCCTTGGAATCCTTTTACCGCTTCGACTGCCATTTGGGCATTGACATAACTGTCCTCACCGTAGCTTTCCCACATACGCGGCCAGCGCGGATCGCGCCCCAGGTCCATAACGGGAGCATACGTCCAGGGGATGCAGCAGGCCTTGGTCTCGTAAGCGGATATTTCGCACGAACGGCGCACCAGTTCGCGGTTGAAAGTGGCCGCCATATTGATACCCTGCGGGAAGAGGGTGCCGTCGAGGGTGTAGGTTGTACCATGAATCTGGTCCACACCATAGATACAAGGGATACCGATTTCCTTCAAAGACTTTTCTTGGATTTGGCGAATGGTTTCTGCCCACTTCTCTTTGGTCTGCGCCACACTGAGAGGAACATTCAGGATGGAGCCGACTTTGTATTTTCCGATGACGGTATCGAGCAAGGCCTCGCTCAACTTAAAGTCATTCGGGCTGCTGAAATCGGTTATCACATCAACGGTGATTTCACACATTTGTCCTACTTTCTCTTCCAAGGTCATTTTCTTCAGAAGAGATTCCACTTTCTTTTCTATCCGGGCATCCGAAGGAATCGCCGGTTGCACTTGGGCACATACGGTTGTTGCCATGCTGAGAGACAATACAGTTGTTGCTAATATATTCTTCATACTACTTAAAGTTATTCATTTACCAATGATCTGTTCTGAACGGAATGACAGGCATTCCGCGATGATTCTTCAAATTGCCCGGCCGGAAATTATGAAAACAATAACGCACGGCTACCGGATGCTTCACTTTGTCCGAGTGTACCCGGATGGCTTTCTTATCGGTAATGAGAACGGCTACGGCCGGATGGAACACCTTGTCCGCTCCGGCTATCTCGAAGCCTTCTATGTCCTTCCACGGACTCAGCCCCTCGTCTGCATGGTGGAAAGTCAGTTCCACCGTGTCATCTTGTATGCTCATGCTCCGATAAGAGGGGTATTCGCAGGCGATGCTTCCATACTGATAAGTCTTGTTCAGTGCAAGATAGGCCAACCGTTTGCCCACTTCCTCTTTCTGGCAGGGATGGATTTGCGGCTTTTCGTAGGCATAGACCAAGTCGTTGGTACATACCATACCGCTGTTGGGGATAAGAGAGGCTGCCCGGAACTGTGCTTCGCGAAACAATGCTCCACTGACGCCTTCACCATAATCGTAGGGAGCGATTTCCACCAGATAGAAAGGAAGTTCTCCCTGTCCCCACTCTTTGCGCCAAAGCCCGGCCATGGTTCGCAGGCGTTCGGCATACGTCTTTTCTTTGCCTACATTCGATTCTCCCTGATACCAAAGGAATCCGCGGATGGTATAGCGTTGAAGGGGTTTCAGCATACCGTTGTACATGACTGTCGGTGTGTAGTAGTTCCATTCTTCTCCCTTTTCCGACTTCTTGATTTCCTTTGTCAAGTCCACGTCCCGATAACCTTCCACCACTTCGCGAGGCAGCCAGCCTTCTACCCGCGAGCCGCCCCAGGCGCACGAGATAATACCTACCGGCACCCGAAGCACCCGGTTCAACATTCGGGCAAAGCTGAAAGCGGTCGCACTGAAATAAGGTGCGTTGAAAGGATTGCTTTCTTTCCAACTACCCGCTACATGTTCTTGGGGAGTCAGTGCACCGGTCTTGGGAATCGTAGCCATGCGGATAGCGTTCCATTCGCCGGAGGTGGCTATCGTTTCGTTGGCATGTTCTACCGGACAATTCCAAAATCCGTTCAACGGCATTTCCATATTTGACTGGCCGGAGCAGAACCATACTTCCCCCATCAGTATGTTTTGGATGCGAGTCACCTCGCCATCCGAAAACTCGATGCTGTGCGGAGTGAAATCGGCGGCAGGAGTCTGTATGCTCACCTGCCATCTTCCTTCGGCATCGGAACGGGCGGTTATCGTCCGGTTATTCCATGAAGGCGTTACGCTGACCGTAGTGTTCGGGGTTGCCTTGCCCCACAGGTTCACTTCCGCCTGTTGTTGCAATACCGCATGGTCACTCAGAATTTCGGGCAACACCACTTTGGCCGACAAGCGTCCCCCGATGAGGGACAGCAAACAAAGCGCTATGATTATTCTTTTCATATTCTTTCGATGTTTAAAATCGTTCTCAAAAATAACGAACGATTGGCGGTTTTCAAACAAATCTTTCTATTATTTCCATACACATGCGTCCGTTGTGATAAGGACATTTCCAGAATCCCGCTTTGTCTTCATGGCGGTTTACACTGCCGTCGGCCCGGAGGCTCCAGTACCATTCGCCATTCTCACGGTCTATCAAGTGGCGTTTGACGAACTCCCAACACTGCACGGCACGAGACAAAGACAACCTGTCGTCAAAATGCTGGTATAAATTGATATAGCCCACAATGGCCTCTGCCTGTACCCACCAATGGCGGTCGGCATCTATCGAAGCCGTGTCCACATGCTGCTCGTATAACATGCCTGCGCCGGGCAGGAAGCCTTCGGTGGCCGCTTCAGCAATGTCAACGACGCGAGGCTCTACTTCGTTCAACAGCGCTTTGTCGCCCAGCACCAGGGCGGCTTCGTGAAGGAGCCAGGACGCTTCAATGTCGTGCCCGTAGGAGATGATGTGGTATGGACTTTCCCAGTCGTCATTGAAGAAGAGTTGCAGATGCGATGTCTCCGTGTCCAGTATGCGGTCGATGAATAAGCGGACGAGGTTGTGCAGCTGGCGTTTCAGACGCTCGTCCTTCCATACCCTGAACAGGTTGGTGTACGGCTCCAGGATGTGCAGATGGGTATTCATGGTCTTGCGCTCGTTGGCATCCTTGTCGCTGAGGCGCATATCGGCCATCTCTTCCCATTCGCGGGTCAGCGCTTCGCAATATCCGTTTTTCTTTCGGTCGAAGCTGTGCGCCTCGATGTCGTGAAACAGACGGATGGCATATTCCAATGCCTCGTTGTCGCCCGTGGCGCGATGGTATTCACTGAGCCCGTAGATGGCAAAGCCGACGGCATAGATTTGCTTCTTGGTGTCCAGCGGACGGCCTTCGGCACTGACGCTCCAATAGATTCCTCCAAACTCCTTGTCGTAGAACCGGTCGATGATTTCACGTTTGGCACGGGTAGCGGTTTCCAGATATTCAGGCTTGTGCAACAGACGATAGGCCGAAGAGAAAGTCCAAAGAATACGTGCGTTCAGGATGGCTCCTTTCTCGGCTTCGGGCATCAAGACCTCCTGTCCGTTGATGCGGCCATAGAATCCGCCATGTTGTACGTCTGTCATTTTATCCATCCAATAGGGAAGGATGTTGGTGGTAAGTATTTCCTCCACCTCTTTCTTGAGTTGAAATATCGTTGTTTCCATTCTCTTTTTCATTATCATATTAATTTCTTCTTCGTTCTTCCAGTTCTTCCGTGATTTCCTTCATTTTCTTCTCGGACAGCGGATAGAGACTGATGAACGCGACACTCAGCACGGTTCCCACGGCAGGCAGGAAACTCAGAAACATTTTAATGCCTTGAATGGCCTGCTCGTTTTGCACGGCATTGGCCCGGAAACCGAAATAGGCAAGCAACCAGCCTGTAACGGCACTCCCGATGGCCCAACCGAACTTCTGGCTCATGGACGATGACGAAAAGATAAGCCCCGTGGCGCGGTTGCCTGTCTTCAGTTCCGAGTAATCCGCACAATCGGCATACATGCTCCAAAGCAACGGGAAAATGCTGCCTGCACAAATGCTGATAAGTACCTGGAAGGTGAATATCAGTGCGATGTCGTCCCGGTCGAGCCAATAGAACACGATGCTGAGCAGCGTGGCGCATACCATGGACCACATATAGGTCTTTTTCTTTCCGATACGGTTGCTCACGGGAGCGGCAAGCATTACACCGATGATATTGGCGGCTTGCCCGACGGCCAGATAAAGCCCGCTCAGCACAAAGGACAGTCCGAACAGGGAAACCGTTTCATGGTTCTCTTCGACGATGAAATATTTGAAATAGTACACCGTGGCACCGTCGCGGATGGAGTTGAACACCAGGGCGGCAATGCCCGCGCCCAGCAATATCCACCAAGGACGGTTGTGAAACAAGTCCTTCAAGTCTTCTTTTAACGGGTTTTGTACCTCTTTTATCGGTTTCACCCGTTCGCGGGTCAGGGCGAAACAGGCATAAAACAAAGCGGCGCACGCCACAGCTATCACCACCACCGCCATCATCCAGCCGTATTGTTCGCTATGCCCCCGGCTGAACGCATTCACCATGGGCATGAAGAGCAACAGGGCGATGAAGCTGCCCAGGTAGGCGAACAGCATGCGATAGACGGCCAGCAGGTTGCGGTCGTGCGACTCGGCACTGATGACTCCCAGCAGGGAGGCGTAGGGCACATTGATGGCGGAATAGACCATCATCATCAGTGAGTAAGTGGCATAGGCATAGATGATTTTGGCGGTCAGGCTCCATTGCGGAGTGGTAAACGTAAGGATGCCGATGAGCGCAAACGGCACGGCAAGAAACAGCAGGTAGGGACGAAACTTGCCCCAGCGCGAATGGGTGCGGTCTGCCAAGATGCCGACTACGGGATCGAAGGCGGAATCCCATACTCGGGTGACCAGGAACATGGTGCCTACCGCGGCGGCAGGCATTCCGAACACGTCGGTATAAAATATCATGAGATAGGAACCGAAGAGCTTCCAGAACATGGACGAGGCCATGTCTCCCAGTCCGTAACCTATCTTTTCTTTGAGTTTTATCATGGTGATTCGATTTTTATGAATGATTACTGGCATCGATAGTGCTTCTTCCGAAGAAAAAGTGCCATCGACTGAGTAAACAGTGCTTCTTCCGAGGAAAAAGTGCTGTCGATTGCTGTCAACGGTGCTTATTCTGAAGAAAAAGCTCTATCGACTGAGTAAACAGTGCTTTTTCCAAAGAAAAAGCACTATCGACGATTGTCAGCGGTGCTTGTCGGGTGTTTTTTATTCCCGCATCAGCCGAAGGTTCTTTTCTATCTGTTTTTTCAAGGTCTCTACCGAAGCCGATGAACGGAATCCGTCTTGGGGCGTGTTCATGCAATAGTCCACCAGCCGATCGACGGTAGAAGTCGCCACATGCATACGGGTATCGCTGGAAGCATAATAGATGAACACTTTTCCATCCTCGTCTGCAATCCATCCGTTGGTGAACAGCACGTTGGATACATCGCCCACGCGTTCCTCGCCTTCGGGTACCATGAAAGCGCCTGCGGGCGAGGCTATCACACGGGTGGGATCGTCCAAGGCGGTCATGTACATATACAACACATAGCGCAAACCTGCGGCGCAACCGCGCACGCCGTGCGCCAGATGCAGCCAGCCTTGGGGAGTCTTGATGGGATGGGGACCTTCGCCGTTCTTCACTTCCTTGATGGTGTGGTAATAGCGTTGGTCGATGATGGTTTCCTCGGTTACTTCCGCCTGGGTCATGTCGTCCACCAACGCCCAGCCGATTCCGCCTCCGCTTCCCGCATCAATGAATCCGTCTTGCGGGCGGGTATATAGGGCGTACTTGCCGTTCACAAATTCGGGATGCAGCACCACGTTGCGCTGTTGGCTGCGCGTCTTCAGGTCGGGCAGGCGCTCCCAATTCTTCAAGTCCTTGGTACGGGCGATGGCGGCGGTGGCGGTAGCCGATGACAAGTCGCCTGCAGGAGCGGACGGGTCGTGACGTTCGGCACAGAAAATGCCGTATATCCAGCCGTCTTCGTGCGCCGTGAGACGCATATCGTAAATGTTGGTGGCAGGAATCACATCTTCGGGCATCGTGACGGGATAGTCCCAGAAGCGGAAGTTGTCAATACCGTTGGGGCTTTCGGCCACGGCGAAGAAGGACTTGCGGTCGGCTCCCTCCACGCGTACCACCAACACATACTTTCCGTTCCACTTGATGGCGCCTGAATTCAGGGTAGCATTCATTCCGATGCGTTCCATCAGGTAGGGGTTGGTCTTCTCGTCCAAATCATAACGCCAAAACACGGGCGTGTGTGCGGCGGTCAGTATCGGATGCTTATAACGGGTGATAATGCCGTTTTCTTTTTCCTGCGGTTCATTACGACGTGAGAGCAACACTTCGTGCTCATCGAACAATTGTTTTACTTTATCTTCGAAATTCATATCTTCTATTGTTTATTTAAAGGGTTGTTATTTCTTTGTTTTCATGTCACGGACGAACAGCGTGCGCGGGTCGGCGTAGAACTTCACGAAGTCATTGGCCGAAGCTTGTCCGGGGTAAGGGGCATAGTAATGGTTGGGGCGTTCGCGTGCGTTGCGCCACACCAATACGTAGCTTATGGGATACTTGCTAATGACCGGCATCAGCGTTTCCGTCCACCAGGTAGAGTCGGGCACGGCTTCGTATCCCGTTTCGGTAACGGCGGTCGGCTTATCGTGCGATTGTCCTACTTCCGTCAGTATGGTCAGCGCCTTTTCCATATTGTTCAGATATTCCCGGCGGTCGAACTGGTACGTGTCGAAGCCTATCAGGTCGATGATGTCGTCTCCGGGATAGCGTTCCAGATATTCGGCGGTATTGTTCGGTTCCGTGCCCGACGAATAGGCATAAAGCAAATGCTTCACACCTTTCTGCTGCATGAATTCATAAGTCATGCGCCACAAGGCTTTGTATTCGGTGGCGCTGCACAGGGCCTGTCCCCACCAGAACCAGCTTCCCGTATGTTCGTGCCACGGGCGGAACAGGACGGGCACTTTCCGTCCGTCGCTTGTGGTGAGCGAGTTCATGAAATCGGCTATTGTGCCCATCCAGCTCCTGAACTTATCATGTTGTGCTCCTCCCGGCAGTACCGAGGCCACAACGGTAGAGTCGCTTACATCCCAAGCGTCTTTCCCGGTTACGGGGTTGTCCGTATGCCAGCTGAGCGACACCATGCCACCGCGTTCATACTGCGCAATGATTTCGCGGCGAAGGCGTTCTATGGGTACATTGTCCAGGTTCTTGTCGCCGCCCAGTTCAATGCGTCCCAAGTCGAAGGACATCATGGCGGGATAATCTCCGCATACGCTCTTCACATCGCTGCGGTTCTCGTCTCCGTCCCAGCCGATGCCATATACCGGGTCGTCGTGATGACCGAACAGGAAACGGTTCTGCTGAGAAACTTCTTTCAGGTCCGTAAGCATCTGCTCCGCTTCGGGAGTGCGTTCCGCGGACGCGTTTGGGCCGGTGCAGGCAAGCATTCCGCCTGCCAGCACCACGATTGCTATCGTCATTCTTATATCTTTCATTATGGTTTATTGTTTTTTCTCGATTCGGATATTGGCAAAGCTATGATCTGTGTTCCAGTCCGAGTTGGGCTGCATAATCCAGAAGAGATTGTTCCAGCCGGCGTTGATTCCATTGGTAGCCACTTCCGACAGCTCCAACCGAACGGTACACCAGTTGCCATAAGTATTAAAACTTCCGTTGGCAGAGGGATTCCAAGCATATTGCCCTCCGTTCAGCTGAATGAGATAACCGACAGAAGCGGAATCGTAGAACGGATTACCGTTGGCGGAGTTTACTTCGAACTTGAACCAATAGTCCGAAGGATTGGCGGCGGCTTCGGCCGGGATGTCACATCCTCCGCACAACAGGCTGTTCCAACTCCATGCGGCATACGATCCTTTAACGCGGAAATAAGAACCGTTCAAAGGAGCGGGTTCGTTGGAACCGTTTCCGGTAGTAATCAGTTCGGTTCCCGCCCAGAAGCCGTAGGCGTCGGGAGTGTCCAGGTTCCAAAGAATACCGGTTGTATTGCGATAAGGAACACTGACTGTCTTTGTTCCGCTTGCACTTTCCCAAGAGAAAACAATCGTAGAGTTATCCGAAGTATTTTCGGGTATGACAATGGACATATATTGTTCGGTCAATGAATCTACTTCCAAGGCCACTCCGTTCATCGTGATGGTGGAGGATTCCTCACCGCCCCCGAATCCATAGAGGTCGAAATAAGCACCGTTTACTTTGATGGAACTGCCCGGCAGGGCAAACTCATTATACAATCCCGAGATACTGACTTCGGGAATCTGGACCGTAAAGTCCACCGAGGTGTTTCCCAATTCCGTTTCATAGTAAAGCTTGTTGTTCACTTCACCGGGGATGGTGCGGGGTATCGGAAAATAGACGGCATGGGTGGTGGCATAGACTTCGCTCAGCGCCACCTCTACATCATTCAGCATCACCTTCTTTGCGTGGCTCAGATTCTCGCCGGTCAGTTTAATCATGTCTTCAAAGGCTGCTCCGGTGAGTGGAGCAGTCATTTCCGTATCGTCGGCACGATAAATGGCGGAGATGGATGGAACACCGTTTGAAGTCATTCCGTCATCGTATCCATCATTATAAGTCACTATATCCTGGCAAGAAACCAGCATTGCTGTGGCAGCGGCAAACATCAGCCCGCAGACAGCTATATTCAGTCTTTTCATATTCTGTTTGTTTTTTGATTGTACGACAATTCTTTTTCTATGTGCTTAGCTCCAACCCGGGTTGTTGCTGTCAATGGCATCGTTGGTCGAAATCTCGGCCGACGGGATGGGGAAAAGCAAGTGCTTGGTTTCACGGTGTTTGTTTACCGATGCTTCATCGTAGTTGGTTTTCGTACCGTCTTCGTTGGTTCCGCCAATGGAGTTCATGACATCCAGATACAGTCCCCAGCGAATCAAGTCCCAGCGGCGGTCGCCTTCCAATGCCAGTTCCTTGGCACGTTCTTCAAAGATAGCCGAACGTAAAGCGACTTTCGAATCAATGGCACCATTGCCCGAAGTGACAGCCGGATTGGCATTTGAACGGGCGCGGATGGCATTCAGGGCTTTGATGGCTTCGCTATCGACACCGCTGCCCAACTCGCACATAGCTTCGGCATAAATCAGCACGATATCGGCATAGCGCAGGAACGGCCAGTAGGCATCCGAACGCTCTACGGTAGGGTCGGTTACATCGGAATACTTGGTGCTGTAAGCCAATGTGGAGCTGCTTACATTGAAGGTGTATTGCACACCGTCGTTGTAGGGAGCCACAGGGTCTGCCACCTTGTTTCCGTTTTCATCATAACCGGTTGCCATGAGTTTGTATTCAGGCGTATTGGGATAATAGAAACCGTAATTGTCGCTGGCTTGATAGGAATAGCGGAAACGGTGTTTCACACCTTTGGTGATACGATAATCCTTGCTGTCGAACAGTGTGTACCAATGATAACGGTTGCCGATCCATTGGCCTTGCTGAATCAGACCTTGGGCATTTTCCGTTCCACTGAACCAACGGTGAATGGTATTGCCATACTCTTCGTCGTTGTTCAAGGTTTGCAGCATGAACATGTGCTCTGTCTTGTTATAGTTGCTGCGTTTCCACAGTTCATCATAAGGAAGCAAGTCATAGCTACCGTACTTTCCGTCCATCACGTCCTTGGCATATTGTGCGGCTTTGGTGTAACAGTCTTTGGTGTCGAAACTTTCATATCCGGCGACTTGTATCTTTTTGAAAGTCTTGCTCGTGGGGAGAACCAGCACTTTCTCACCGTTGTTGAACTCATAGCTGGCACCGGTCTTTACTATCATTTCTTCGCCGGCGGTCATGGAACCGGAAGCCATCGTGGCATACACCTTGGCCAGGAGACCGGCTGCGGCACCCTGTGCTACATGCCCTTCCTGGAAATCGGCATCCGTATTCTTGTATATCACAGGAATGGCTTCTTCAAGCAAGCGGATGATTTCGGCATATACTTCTGCAATAGGACGGCGGGGCTGTTCATAAGAAGCGCCTTCGCTGATAGCCACATCGAACATCGGGATGTCGCCGTATGCCTTGGTGAGCATGAAGTAGGCAAAAGCCTTGTTGAATTTCAGTTCTCCGATGGCGTTGGCTTTGACCTTTTCATCGGCTCCTGTAATTTGGTTCACATAGTTTAAAGCTACATTGGTCCGGTTGATTAAGCTGTAGCAACCTTTCCAAACGGCATCGGCCACTTCGTCTCCCTGAAAGTTTCCGGCTCCCAGGTTGCTGAACGCCCAGTCGGGGCCGCTTGTATAATCACAGTCCATTTCGAGGACACGGGGGAAGTTCTGCCAACGGAACATATCATTGGCCCATTTACTATATACACCTGTCACCCAAAGGTTCACGGCTGCATTGTCATTGCCTACCTGGTCGGGACCTACGAAAGCGTACGGATCTTCGGCCAAAAAATCGTCGCAAGATGTAAAACCACCCATTAAGGCAGCAGAAAGAGCGACACTAAGAAATATATGGTTGAATTTCATTGTTCTTTTTCTTTTAAGTTATTGTTTGCATTTGATGTCTCACAATCAAAAAGTGACCTTCATTCCGATGGAATAAGTCCGGCTGCTCGGATAAGAATAGATATCCACTCCACGACGGGAAGCATCGGAACCGAAGGCGTTTACTTCGGGGTCGAACCAGCTATAGTCCGTAATGGTAAACAAGTTGGTGGCACTGGCATAAAAGTTCAAGTTCTTGATACCCTTGAAAGGATTGGCCCAGTTATAACCAATGTTCAGGTTCTTCAACTTCAGGTAAGAGCCGTCTTCCACATACCGGTCGCTGATAAGCATATTGCGTTCGTAGCTTGATACGGCTTTCAGCCATTGGGCGATTGCGGTTGTCTCAGGAGTCCAACGGGTGTCGTAAGCGGCTTGCGGAATGTTGGCTACATTGCCCATTTTCACATCCATCAAGTTACCGTTGAAAATGTCGTTGCCCTGGCTACCTTGGAAGAAGAAGCTCAATGTGAAGTTCTTCCAGGAGAAGTTGTTGGTGATGCCATATACAAAGTCCGGATTCGTGTCGCCGATGATAACACGGTCGGCATTGGTGATGGCAGGATTATCATCGAAATTGCGATACTTTATCTCGCCTATCATTTTCTGTCCTTTGGCGCGAACGGCGGGATCGGGGTCGGCCATCACTTCAGCCAGATTGTCATAAAAGCCGTCTTCTACATAGCCGAATATGGTACCGATGGGGCAACCGTTGCGTTGCAAGAACACCTCGTCGGCCTTATACCACAAGCGGGTAGCGAACTGGTCGGCTTCCAAACCGCCGATCTGGTTCTTGTTGAAAGAGATGTTGGCATCAATGTTCCACTTCAACGGTGTGTTTTGCAACAGGTAGAATTTACCTGAGATTTCCAGACCTTCATTGGTTACATAGCCACTGTTTACCATCATGTTGGCAAAACCCGTACTCAAAGGTATCTTCACTTCTTGCAACAGGTCGCGGGTTTTCTTGTGGTAATAATCCACCGTCAGATTGATGCGTCCGTTCAGGAAACCCATATCGAGACCTACATTGTATTGTGCGGTCGTTTCCCAACGCAAGTCATCGGCTACCGGGCCGCGCCAATCCACTTGGGCAAAACCGCTGTTGATGCCACCGGCAAACGGATAGTTGGCAACGCTCAGCATAGGCAGGGTACGATAGCTGCCGATACCTTGATTACCCGTTTCACCATAGCTGGCACGGAACTTTAAATTGCTGAAGAGGTTCAAATTCTTGATAAACTTCTCCTCGCTCATGCGCCATGCAAAGGCACCTGAAAGGAAACCGGCCCATTTGTTAGCATCGGTAAACTTACTGGAACCGTCGGTACGGTAGGAGGCGGTAAAGATATACTTGTCCAGCAAAGTGTAATTGATACGGCCGAGGAAAGAAGCCAATGCCGCATCACCACGGTCGCTTTGCAGTTTGCCGGGTTTGGTACCGAGGCTCATGTCATAGTCTTGTGTCAAGTCATTGGGAAATCCGGTGGCACTCATTGACTTACTGCCCCAATTGGTCTTTTCTGCGGTGAAACCTGCTACGGCATTGATGCCATGCACTCCGAAAGTCTTGTCAAAAGTAAACAATGATTCGGTCGTGATTCCCATGTACCAATTGTCCGACTGACCCGCTTTACCGTTGATGCCGTTCTGTCCCGAGCCTTCTTGGGTTTGCTGTCCGAAGTAAGTACCGCGATTGTTGTTGGTATAACTGATACCTAAATTCTGACGGAATTTCAAGAACGGGAACAACTTGACTTCTGCATACGATGACGTGAATACATTGATGGCCTTCAGGTGGTCCTTTGTATCATTGATGTAAGCGTATGGATTGGATGCCAGCCAGCTCAATTCATCATTGGTTGTCTGGTCCATGTGTGTCGGGTCGTAATTGGGCGGGAAAATCAATGACGAACGAATCACACCATAGTCATTGGAGTTTGTTTTGCTGAAATCGGTTTCGGCGTGGGTAAAGTTTATGTTCATTCCCATTTCCAGCCATTTGTACATTTTGCGACCGATGTTGGCACGCAGCGCATAACGGGTAAAACCGGATTCTTTGATAATACCGTCCTGATTCAGGAAGTTACCGGAGAAGGCATGCCATCCTTTTTCCGAACCGCCGCTTACACTCAAGTTGTATTCTTGCGAAAAGCCGTTCTGATAAATCAGGTCTTGCCAGTCGGCTCCTCCCACCCAAGTCTGGTTGCCGTATTCATCGGTATAATAACCCGGATTACGGTAATCTTCAGGAGAAGGCAGGTATTTGCCGTTTTCATAATCCAGTGTTCCGTCGGGCAAGGAAGGATAGCTCCACATCCCGGGATAAGACAGTTGGGCATAAGGCTTGCCATCGTATTGGTAGCTGTTCAGGTCTTGCTCGTTCATATAGCCGGCATAAGTCGCAGCATCAAGCACCTTCACTTTGTTGGCTATGCGTGAAAAAGAAAAATTACTTGAAAATTCCACTTGCTCATAACCGGCCTCACCCCGTTTGGTTGTGATAATCACCACACCATTGGCGCCACGCGAACCATAGATGGCTGTGGCGGAAGCATCCTTCAACACTTCAATGCTTTGAATGTCGTGAGGATTGATGAACGACAAAGGGTTGGAGGTGTTATTGTTGTTCTGGTTGGCATCGCTGGCAGGAGTGGAGCCGGCATCGAAAGGAACCCCGTCCACAATAAACAAAGGCTGCGAACTGGTAGAGAACGAGTTGGTTCCGCGCACCTGAATGCTTACTCCACCACCGGGAGCACCATCAGCGGCATTAATCTGTACACCGGCTACCTTACCGGCCAATCCTTGGCTTAAATCAGTCGGATTTCCTTTCATCAGGTCATCGCTCTTGATCTGGGATACCGCACCGGATAAATCTCTCTTCTTCATCGTACCATAGCCTACTACTACCACTTCATCCAATACTTCCGTGTCATCTTTGAGCGTAACCGTAAGTTGGGTTTCGTTTCCTTTTAAAGTTACCTCTTGCGATTGGTATCCGATAAAGCTGACGGTCAGTACGGCTTTTGCAGGCACTTCCAAGGTAAACTTACCGTCAATGTCGGTGATGGTTCCGTTGGTTGTTCCTTTCTGTATTACATTGGCACCGATTACTGCTTCACCGTTTTGATCAACCACAGTACCGGCAATCTTCTTGTTTTGTTGTACAATTTCGATGGCATCTGCTGCAACGGCGTAAGCCTGTTGTACATTGCCTAATAAAAATGCGGCACAAGCACTGGTGACTAATATGCCTTTTTGAAGATTTCTTTTCATATTGTGTCTTTCTATTACTTAAATGTTTCTTGTTTATAATCCCATTTGCGCCCACAGCCATTGGCTCCATTGCTCGTATTGCTCCTGATACCAATAGTGTCCGGTTTCCAGATAGGGATGAAGTTCCTTGGGAGCGGTGATACTGTTGTAAGCGGCGTATGTGGAAGTAGGTGGGCACACATCGTCGTTGTATCCCCAACTGAACCAGCCGGGCACCGTAATCCGGCGGGCAAAGTTGACCATGTCATAGTAATCTGCCGTTTGGATTCGTTGCGGGGTAGGAGTCGGGAAATAGTAGAAATAATGCGGCCAGCCTCCGGCTACCTTCTGCAAGTGTGCCCGATGGTCACACATGGCAGGATGAATGGCGGCATAGAACGTAACCCGTTTGTCCAATGCGGCTGTAACCATAGACAACGCACCGCCCTGGCTGGAACCTGTTACCCCCAAGGCCTTGCCGTTGTATTGGGGAAGAGAGGCTATGAAATCGACCGCCCGCAGGGCACCCACAAATACACGCTTGTAATAACTGTAGTCACGATTGTCATCATTTTGGTACTGATAATTGTAAAGTGCTCCGTATGCCAACTCGTCATAGACAGACTGTTGCATGGTTACCGGAATTCCATGAATACCGATTTCCAAAGTAATGGCACCTTTGGCGGCTGTCTCCACATCGCCGTAGTAAGGACGTATTCCCGCACCGGGTACACGGAGCAGTGCCGGGTACTTTCCGGAAACTTTAGGCATGCAGAGAATACCGAAAGTACGTGAGCCTTGCCGGATGTTTTGGAAACTGATTTCATAGACATTGACCGTTTCGGTGCAGCGTGACGGTAACAGTTCCATGGTGGAAGACAAAGGTATCTGGCGGGCTTCTTTCAAAGCACCTTGCCAAAAGCTGTCAAAGTCGCTTGGGTCTACGGCATGTGCCCGGATGGATTCTGGAGCGTATGCGACGGTTGCCATGCCATCGTATGTCTTGTTGCCAACGTACGCCTTCACTTTGCAACGAAGAAAACCGGGAGTGTTCATACTGCTGCTGACAGTCAGTTTTCCATCCTTCAGTAATACTCCATCTTTCTTTTCTGTAGGATACCACTCAGGGCCTAGTTCATAGTCCACTTTCACATCGGGCAATACATTTTGCGCTTTGTACACCTGAATGGTGAAAGTGCATTTTTCTTTCAGTCGATACGTCCAGTCAGAATGATCGGGCGAGACCACCACGCGGATTTCATTTCCACGGATTTGTGCAAGCATGGATGCGGTGCATAGGTACAGCATGAAGCCGGCAATCCAAATTTTTCTGTTTCTGTTCATGGTATAAATAGTTAAAATGAATGTTGTTTCAGTTGTTGGTTGGCAGTACGGATAATGGCTATAGTGGTACTGTCGGACATAAATACCGAATTCAGGCCTTGCTGCTCTTGCGCCGGATCGCCAGTATAGTCATCTCCTCTTTGCCAATACAAGTGCTTGGGGGCAGCCAGTCCGCCCCATGCCCAGAAGTTGCATCCAGCCAGTCCGGCTGATTGCGCGGTCCTATCGGTTATCAGGCTGAATATGTATTGATAGTAGGTATCTCGTGCCTGTGTTGTAGCTGATTTGTCAAACCGGAACCCGTCCCTTGGATAACCGAATTCTTCCAAAACCAACGGTTTGCCATATTTTTGTGCTATTTCCAGATGCTCGTCTATGTATTGTTTCGATTGCAACTGCGCTGCCTCTGCCTTTTCCGACAAACTGTCTGCCGGCGCCCATCCCCAGTTGTAGGGCCAGATATGAATGTTCATATAGTCAATGTGCTTGTCGGCATGGATTCGCTCGAACAGGGCGAGGTCTTCCTCACAGCCATGTTTGCCCTCGCTACCTGTTGAGACCAGATGATTCCGGTCGAGCGACTTTATGAAACGACTAACCTCAGCCATCCAGATAGCGAAAGCCTCTTTGTTTTCTCCCGAGAACGCACGAGGTTCGTTGCCTATCTGCCATGACATGATTGTGGGGTCTTCCACATAACTTATGTTTGTATACCTATTGATTCGGGTGATGATATCCTTTACATAGTCGGCAAAAAGTGATTTTGCTTTCTTGTTGTTTGGAAATTCCTTAACATAATCCATGAATGCCGGCCATCCGTCTATGCTTGGGACAGGGGCTTTTCCTTTTCCGGCCCATTCCAGATATTGGCTATACCCGCCGCTCCATTCCCAGGAATTGTTCAGGTAGAGAACTGCCAGCATGTCTCTTTTTTTCATTTCAGAAAGAAGAAAGTCCAGCCCGGCAAGAATGGTATCGTTGTAAACACCCGGTGCTGTCTGGAGCGTAGGCTCTACTTTCGAGGTAATTCCACGGGCACCGTCGCTGCCTACCAGTATTCTTAAATTGTCTATACCTATACTCTTTAAGGAATCCAGTTCCTGAACCAAGCGTTCACGATTTCCTCCTTCACCTTCGGAAGCAAGAATGCCTCCATACCAAAAGTTGGCACCGATATATTTATAAGGTTTGCCATCACGGACAAACATTCCCTTTTCAACTTGTACAAAGGGAGATGCCTGCTGTTGCGTTTCTGTACAACACGCACCGCAGAGTACTGCGGAAAGACATAGGGTTACAAGGGTATTCTTCATGTTATTCATTAAATTTAAATTCGGTTCTTTTTGTGCTGGCAAATGTATGAGGAAAGATATAGATCGGCTTCTTCAATTGATTATCAGACTATCCGTATTGTGTATTTATCAATTTGGGAAGTGTTTTTACTCATTTGGGATAGTGTTTGCCTCTATTATCCCATTTGATTTTTATAACTTTGCAGCGTTAAACCTAATACTGATATGATGAAAAAGAACTTGCTCCTGATTTTGATGTGTTTTGTCTGTGGGCTTGTATATGCGCACGACGGATTAAACTTTAGAAATCTTGATGTGAAGTCCGGGATTTCGGATAATTATGTACGGTCTGTCCTGCGCGACCGGTATGGCTTCATGTGGTTTGCCACGCTCAACGGTCTGAACAGATACGATGGTTATCAGTTCAAGAAATACACAACGACCCAATTAGGGGCTTACAACAATGACATTGAATCTATCGCAGAAGATGCGGCAGGCAATATTTGGATAAAGAATCCCGTCAGTTATTATATCTACGATCGGGAACAAGATAAATTGGAGAACAAGATACAGCCTATTTTAAATAAATATGGAATAACGGGAGAGGTGAGCTATCTTACTGTCGATAAGGATTACAATCTGTGGTGTACCGTGATGGATACGTTGTTCCATTATGATTTTACAAAGAATAAGTTGCATACCTTTCAACTGCCTGGAAAGGAAAAAATGCAACAGGTTGTTTGTCGGCGTTCGTGTGCCTATCTGCTCTTCTCGAATGGAGAAATAGCCCGCATCGATTCAAACTTTCAACAGATCCGTCCGGAAACACGAAGAACCCTCTCTTCCGGTTTGCAATATAACCTTTATATAGATACGGTGGACAGGCTTTGGTTTTACGCTTCGCATGCTTCGGACTTGCAATGTTATGATACCAATCAAAAGCAATGGATAGATTACATCGGTGGGCAGGAATTGACAGATGCGTTGATAACTGCCGTAATGGATGACGGGGACGGCAATTTATGGATTGGAACGGATGACAAAGGAGTTTATATCAGTTACAATCAAGACAAGCAATTGGTGCGGATAAACAAGAAATCAGAGAATCCTTTTTCATTGGCCGACAATCATATCAATTGTTTTTTCAAAGACAATCAGAACACCATGTGGGTAGGAACGGGCAAACAGGGAGTATCTTTTGCCGCTTTGGATAAAATAGCCTTCAACACTTGTTTCTTGCCGGAACAGGAAGACGTGAAATGCTTGCAGGAAGACAAGGAAGGAAACCTGTGGATGGGGTTCGATGGAGAGGGGCTAATCCGACAGGATGCGGGCAAGGCCTCTTATACGCGCTTTAAAATGAAAAAACACTCCATCCCTTCCGATTTGATTATTTGTTCGTGTCTGGATGCCAAGGGCAGGCTTTGGTTCGGAACTTATGGAGGAGGAGCTTTTTATGAACAAGGAGGAACGTTCATTCCATTGCGTAATGCCGCTCCCGCTTCATTGAAATACATCCGACGCATAGCGGAAGATGCGAACGGAACCATTTGGTTCGGTACGTTTATGCAAGGATTGTATGCCATGGATGCCGATGGGAACTTTACCGCCTATACGATGGATTCTTCCATCCTCCAAACGAACAGTATCATGGATCTGGCTTATTCGGGAGGACGTAACCTGTATGTCGGAACCAGCAGCGGACTTTATTCCATGGATATCTATACGCGAAAGATGGTTCTCCTAACAGGGAATAAAGCTGGGACTCAGTCCTTGCCCGATTCTTATATCACCTGTCTGTTTTATGACAGTCGCGGATTGTTGTGGATTGGTACTCGTACCGGAATGACTGTTTTTGACGAGAAAAAGGATGGAATGATACACCTTTCTATAGAAGACGGGCTGTCGCACCAGTGCATTCGTGCCGTGACGGAAGACAAGTATAAGAACATTTGGGTGGCGACCGATCATGGAATAACAAATATTTGGGTGGCGGCCTCTCCGACGGGAAAGTCTTCATCCTACTTGTGTTACCCCTATTTTGAAGAAGACGGTATTGGCGATATGACTTTTAACTCACATTCCATTACCTGCACCGGGCAAGGGGAAATCCTGATGGGAGGCATTGGCGGATATTTGAAAATAACTCCCCGGCCAACCGACTTCTACAATCGTTCCGGGAATCCTGTTGTATTTACCGGCTTGCTGTTGGCGAATCAGAAAATGGAAGTCGGTTCCCGTACTTCCAACGGACGCATCCTGCTCCCCAAAAACATTCAGCTATTAGAGGAGATAACCATGGACTATTCCGATAGTAATTTTGCGCTGGAGGTATCGTCCATGGATTATCAGAATCGGCACAAGCAGCAATTTGCCTATCGCTTGGGAGAACAGGAGGAATGGGTGAAGCTGGAGGGAAACCGCATTCATTTCAACCGTTTGTCTTACGGGACCTTCCGATTGCAAGTAAAAGTGTATGAGCCTAACGGATACGACAATCCTGTATCTTCTTTACTTATTCACGTCCGTCCTCCGTTTTGGCTTTCGTTGCCGGCGTATGGGTGTTATGCGCTGATGGTCATTTTTCTTTTCCTTCTTATATTAAGGAATACCCAAAGAAAGCACAAACGCTTGATGGAACAACAAAAGCATGAGATGGAGATAACGCAACAGCATGAAATGGATGAGGCGAAGATGCGTTTCTTCACCAATGTCAGTCACGACCTTCGTACTCCGCTGGCTTTGATTATCACTCCGCTCGAAAAGCTGCTGGCTTCGGAGTCGGCCCGAAACCTGAAAGCAGACTTGGAGCTGATTCATCGCAATGCGGTGGCTTTACTGGACGAGGTCAATCAGTTGCTTGACTTCCGAAAACTGGATAAGCAGAAAGCCCAACTCTCTCTTTCATACGGTAACCTGTCGGATTTTGTCAAAGAGACTTGCGATTCCTTCAAGGAACTGTCTCTTAAAAACGGCATACAGTTGGAGTTGAACCTGATGGATGCCGATATCAGCATGTCCTTTGACCGAAACAAGATGCAACGCATTTTGCTCAACCTTCTGTCCAATGCCGTCAAGTACAATCGGGAAGATGGAAGCGTGGTGGTTACGGTCGATAAAATACGTGTGTCGGAAAAAGAACATGTACGCATACAAGTGGCCGATACAGGCATTGGCATCAAGGACGAGAACAAGGAAAAAGTGTTCGACCGTTTCTTTCAGGAACAGCACGCCGCCACAACGTATGTAGGCAGCGGCATCGGATTGCATATCGTTAAAGAATACGTGACCTTGCACCAAGGTACCATCCGGATAACCGATAATCGGCCGCAAGGAAGCATCTTTGTCATTACCTTGCCTGTCGTGGGCGGGACGAATGAGGAAAGGCAGCTTTGCCACGGCTCTCAAGAGGAAGGCATATCGGTTCTTGTGGTGGAGGACAACGACGATTTCCGCCGTTTCCTAGTGGGATGCCTGAAAGAACACTATCAGGTGTTCGAGGCTTCCAACGGCAAGGAAGCACTTGAGATCCTGTCGCAGCAGTCTGTACAAATGGTAATCAGCGACGTGATGATGCCTGTCATGGACGGGCTGGAATTATGCCATGCCGTCAAGACGGACATCCGGTTCTCGCACATCCCCGTCATCCTGCTGACCGCCCGCACCGCCGAAGAACATGTGTTGGGCGGATTGCGCGAAGGAGCCGACGACTACATCACCAAGCCTTTCAACCTCGACATCCTATTGTTGCGGATTCAGAAGTTGCTGCAATGGACACAGAGCAACCATGAAAAGTTCGGTAAGATGGAGGTATCTCCATCCGAAATAACGATTAGCAGTCTGGATGAACAATTAATAGAGAAGGCTATCCGCATTGTGGAAGAAAATATGGATAACTCAGAGTTTTCCGTTGAGGAGCTCAGCGCGCAGATAGGCATCAGTCGGAGTGGTCTATACAAGAAGTTGATGTCTATTACAGGGAAGTCTCCTCTAGAGTTTATAAGAATCTTACGTCTTAAGCGCGGAAAACAATTATTGGAAAAGAGTCAGCTCAATATCTCCCAAATTGCTTATCAGGTGGGATTGTCTCCCAAGCAATTTGCCAAGTACTTTAAGGAAGAATATGGATGCTTGCCATCCAATTATAACTAAACCACTATATAGATATACTTTTAAATAGAAATTAATACCCAAAACGGAAGTTCGATGTTAATTATACTTTTAGTTAATAAATTGATTTCCTTTCAGTGACTTATAAAAATACTAGCATTAAAATCTGATAAAACAGCACACAGAACTGCCCCCTTATTAAATTAGCAATCATATACTTTAATGCACCAATTTTAATTCTATGAGGTTGTTTCCGCGAGACAACCTCATTTTTTATACCCGTTTTCAAGTTGATCTGAGATTTTAAAATTAAAAAAAGAGGAACACTTTAAATTGAATTTGGGTAGTATTACAAAAAAAATGATTCTTGCAATAGTAAGCATTGGCAGTAATACCCTTAAAGAGGTCTGAACAATAGGACTCTATCGAATCCTGCCGTATTTCAATTCTCTTTTTCCCATATAACGTTTTTCCCATTTTTATTTATCCCGTCAGTAGCTCCACCTTGCGTGATTCAGGGTGCAAAGCTACGGACGGGGCCCCTAAAAATCTGCAAGGCCGCTTCGCGCCCTGCGGGTTTTGGCGAAAATTTTTCAATCCGTCCAGCCGGGCGGTTGAAAATTTTTCACCAAAAGCCTTGCATATTTTCTCCCCGTCCGTATCTGCCCCCTGAAACGAGCAAGGTGAAGCCACCGACAAGGCATAAAAAAAAAGTCAATGTTATGAAAAAGAAAATTGAAATACAGCAGGATTTGAAACGAGGCTTCGGCTCCGCTCCAACCAGCATTAAAAATTGGGTGAAGTGGCCGCTGGTCGGTTTCGTGGTCTATGTGGCGGTGCGTTTCGTATGTGCCTTTTTAAGTGGTATGGTGGTTAGTTTGAGCGGTGTGTTGCCCATGTTGGCAGTTTTGGCGGTGGTGGTTTTCCTCATCCGTGCCGTGTGGCACATCCTTTCCGCTTTCCTTTCCCTTTGCGTGCCCGCTCTTTTCATCCTTGTTCTTTGCGTGATACTCTGAAACGAAATATTAATCATTAAAACATTTCATTATGAACAAAGTACATTTATTGGGAGCGAACAGAAGCTATGACAGAGACGAACAGACCGTTTCAGTCAATCAAGTGGTAATGCTGGAAGGTTACAGCTACGACAGCTATGTAGTGTATGAAGTAAGCCGCAGCCGGTGGGGAATAACCTATCATCTTATCAATTTGCGGACACACGAGTTTCATACTTCCGACCTTATCCGACCCTTGTCGGAAAAATTCGGGATAGGCATGTATTATGACGATGCGAACCCCAAGTTTTTGGATCCGTTGGAAACAGCCGCCCTACTTACCAAAGCGAGGGAGAAGAAAACGGAGGATGACAGAAAAGCGGAGGAAGAACGGCAGAGGAACGAACACACCGCAAAAATCGGAGCGGAACGCTTGCGTTCCCTTATCCCTTCGGATGCGAAAGCCGTCATTATCGGTGAACTACGGGTGAGCGAGTGTGACAGCTATACGGACTACTACGACTACCGTATAGAAAGAACCGTGATTTTAGGCTTTTCCACCCATACACGAAACCTCTTTTCCGAAATACGCAAATATGCCGCCAATTTTGAGGGAACGGCTTATCTGGCAGAGAATGACAAGGAATATGAACACCGTGAAAATTACAGCATGGGGGACGGCATGTATTTGGGACGTAACAAGTACAGCGGTTGGACGATTTCAAAAGAGCGGATTTACGACCTTGAAAAGTTCATCGAACGATACGCTCACACCGCAGGGAGTGAAGCTAACATTTGTCTGAAAGCACCGCAAAGGGAAACCGAAGCACAGCCGACAACATCCGCAGACCTCTCAACGCTCAGTCTTGAAATCGTGGAATACAGCGAGAAGGCGATTGCCGTATTCGGTGACACCAGGCCGATAAAGGACATTCTGAAAGACTTGAACGGTCTGTTCCGTGCGAACCTCACCTATAAGGGCGAAAGGCGTGCAGGGTGGATATATTCCAAGAAGCAGGAAACGAAAGTAAGGGAAGCACTCGCCACGTGCATCCGTGTATGACAGCATGAACGGCAGGGCGGAACAATCCGCCCGCCTATCAACGAACCCATAAAAAAGTAACGACATGAGAACGGAAACAAGAACATACACCCTCTATCGGATAACCAAGTTATCCGAGGAAGCCAAAGAGAAAGCACACACCGAATGGTTGTGCAACCGATATTTTTACGGTTGGACACACGAGAACCGTCAGACCCTTGATACCTTTTGCGAACGCTTCGGCATTGTGTGCCGTAATTGGAGATATGACGCATGCAATTACAGCTATGACTACCGCAGCAGGCAGGAAGACTGCATAGACGGGCTAAACGGTTGGCGGTTGGTGGCCTATCTGATGAACAACCATTGGAACGACCTATACACGCCAAAATATTTTTGGAAAGGGACGAAAGGACGAAAAAGCAGGATATTTGTAGATGCCTGTTGTCCCCTTACGGGCTATTATATAGATAACTGTATTCTTGATCCGATTTATCAGTTCTTGAAATCCCCCACCGAAAATGTCACGTTTGACAGCCTTATGAACGAATGTCTCGACAGGTTTTTCCGTGCTTGTCGGGATGATATGGAGAGCACCCAGACTTTGGAATACTTCACGAAAGAAAGCAACGCCAACGGTTGGGAATACCTTTCAGACGGAAAACCATTCAATTAATTATCAACATTTAAAACTTATCATTATGAAGACGAACAAGAAAGTACAGAAGAACAGCGTACAGAAATCAGAGAAAGAA
>OOCV01000307.1_pt1 | contig 35558 bp, 43 predicted proteins | sample 1671061 | NCBI WGS metagenome assembly OOCV01 (sample SAMN06348118, study PRJEB24527) | human gut metagenome | biome: human gut; feature: ankylosing spondylitis patient; material: feces | host: Homo sapiens | place: China | collected 2015-10
ATACAGCCTCTTTAATAATAGATATTTAATAATATTCTCAAAAATATGTTTTTATGTGTTATAATGAAATATAATTATGCAATAAAAGCTGAAATGGAGACTACAATGGAAATTCAGATGTGGAAGGAAATTCTTACACCTTATGATCTTGCGGTGGAAGAACTTCAGATAAAATTCAACCATATAATTAAAGAATACCGTCAGGCAGGTGTCTATTCACCCATAGAACAGGTTTTAGGACGTGTAAAAAGTATTTCTAGTATAATAGAAAAAGCGCAGCGCAGAGGGATTGAAATTGATAAAATTCAGGAAAAACTTTTTGATATTGCAGGCATAAGACTTATATGTCAGTTTACGGAAGATATATATACAGTTGTGAAACTTATCAAGAAACGAAAAGACATGACTGTAATAAGTGAGAAAGATTATATTAAAAATATTAAAGAGAGTGGTTATAGAAGTTATCATCTTATAGTTCATTATGAAGTTGAGACAGTGAAAGGAACTACTATTATACCCGTGGAAATTCAGATAAGAACTCTTGGCATGAATTTCTGGGCAATTATTGAACATTCACTGCAATACAAATATAATGGTGAAATTCCTGCACATGTGAAAGAAAGATTAAATGCGGCATCAGATGCACTTATAACACTTGATAACGAAATGTCATCTATCCATGATGAAATTATTAATTCCCAGACCTACTTTATGGTTAAGGCAAATATTGTTTCAGATATATTAAGTACAATCCAGAATCTGTACAAGGTTGCCAATAAGCAGGTTGTTATAAAAATCCAGGATGAATTCTATGAAATATTTGAAAAAGGCGATGTTAATGAACTTTCAAGATTTTCACGCCAGTTGGATATAATTGCTGAGGATTACCGGGCACAGTCAGTGCAGTAACTCATTACAGAAACTATACAGAATTGAGGTATACAAAGTGAATTTACCAGAGAAATATACAGAATCAATGAAAATGATGTTAGGTGATGAATATGACAGCTATATAGAAAGCTTTAATGATAAGAGATTATATGGACTGCGTGTCAATAACCTTAAAATTTCAACAGAGGATTTCCTTAAGATATGTCCGTTTAAGTTAGAACCTGTTCCTTGGATTGAGAATGGATTCTATTATTCAGAAGATGACAAGCCTGCTAAACACCCATATTATTTTGCAGGCTTATATTATATTCAGGAGCCTAGTGCCATGACACCTGCCAATGTTCTTCCGATTGAGGAAGGCGATGTTGTATTTGATATGTGTGCAGCTCCCGGTGGCAAATCAACAGAGCTTGCAGCCAAATTAAACAAAACAGGACTACTTATAACCAATGATATAAGCAATTCGCGTGCCAAAGCACTTCTTAAGAATGTTGAAGTATTCGGTGTTCCTAATCTGTGCGTCCTTAATGAAGACCCTGTGGGTATAGCTTCAAGATTCTCAGGATTCTTTGATAAAGTACTTATTGATGCTCCATGCTCAGGTGAAGGAATGTTCAGAAAAGACAATAAGCTTATCAAAGCATGGGAAAAGAACGGTCCGGAGTTCTATTCGCAGATTCAGAGGAATATCATTCTTGCCGGTGCTGACATGTTAAAACCGGGCGGTAAATTATTATATTCTACATGCACATTTTCAAAGCTGGAGGATGAAGATTCAGTAATACATCTTCTTACCAACAGACCTGATATGCACCTTATAGATATCAAGCCATATGAAGGCTTCTCACACGGCTTTGATACTGATGAAGGATATCATCTTGAGAAGGCTGTCAGAATATTTCCTCATAAGATGCCTGGAGAAGGACATTTTGTGGCATTATTTGAGAAAGACGGTGAAGATTATACATCTTCTAAAAGACCTGTATCAGGAAAGACAAAGCTTCCTGATGAATTAAAGGAGTTCATGGACAGCACCACATTTGAATATGACCCTGCTTATATCAATATAAGAGATACAAGGGTCTTTCTTACATCTCCTTATATGGCAGAGGAACGCGGTTTAAGAATTATAAGAAATGGTCTGCTGCTAGGTGAACTTAAGAAGAACCGTTTTGAACCGAGTCAGGCATTTGCAATGGCACTTACTAAGGATCAATTTAATAACTGTCTTGACCTTCCTGTTTCAGATGACAGAGTAATCAGATATCTTAAAGGAGAGACTATCGATATTGATGATTTTAATGTCAAATCTGGCTGGACACTTGTATGTGTTGATGGCTATCCACTTGGATGGGGCAAGAACGCTAACGGACAGTTAAAAAATAAATATCTTGCAGGCTGGAGATGGATGTAAATGCTTATAAGACTTGATAAATATCTTGCAGACATGCAGGTTGGTACACGCAGTGAAGTTAAAGAACTGATAAGAAAAAAGAGAGTCACTGTTAATGACAATATTGTGACAAAGCCCGAATCAAAGATTAATACAGATGGTGATTCTGTAAATGTAGATGGTAATGCTGTGGGCTATCATGAATATGAGTATTTTATGCTTAACAAGCCTGCCGGTGTTGTTTCGGCAACTGATGACAATACATGTACAACAGTGATTGACCTTATTAAAACTAATAACAGAAAAGACCTTTTTCCGGTAGGAAGACTTGATAAGGACACCGAAGGGCTTCTTATAATTACGAATGATGGTGCTATGGCACATGATCTGCTATCACCTAAAAAGCATGTTGATAAGACTTATTATGCCAAAGTTAAAGGTAAGATAAGTGATATGGAAGTTAAGCAGTTTGCTGATGGACTATTCGTTGATGAAGAGCTGACAGCACTTCCTGCCATATTAAAGGTATTAAGCTATAATTCTGATAAGGATTATTCTGAGATTCATGTAACAATACATGAGGGGAAGTTTCATCAGGTAAAGAGAATGTTTACTGCCATAGGTTCAGAGGTTCTGTTCCTTAAGCGTATAACATTTGGTGCATTACCACTTGATGAAAGCCTAAAAACAGGTGAATACAGAGCACTTACCAAAGAAGAGATATCAATATTACAACGAAACCAGATTAAAAGATAAGGAGAATTCCATGGTTAAGGATTTTCTTCCAATTAGCAGAGAAGATATGAAAAAAAGGGGCTGGCAGCAGTGCGACTTCGTGTATATATGCGGAGATGCCTATGTTGACCATTCTTCTTTTGGAATGGCTATTATAACAAGGCTATTAGAAAGCCGTGGTTATAAGGTTGGCATTATTGCACAGCCTGACTGGAAAAAGAAAGAATCAATTACAATCCTCGGAGAACCAAGATTAGGATTTCTTGTTTCTGCAGGTAATATGGATTCAATGGTTAATCATTATACAGTCAATAAAAAACGCAGAAAGAATGACGCATATTCGCCTGGGGGCAAAATGGGCATGCGTCCCGATTATGCAACTATTGTATATTGTAATCTTATAAGACAGACATATAAGAAAACACCTATTATTATTGGTGGCATTGAGGCTTCATTAAGAAGAATGTCGCACTATGATTACTGGTCTGATAAGATGAAACATTCAATCCTTATTGATTCGGGTGCAGATATTATCTCTTACGGAATGGGCGAACATTCTATTGTAGAGATAGCAGAGGCGCTTGAAGCCGGAATTGATGTTAAAGACATCACATATATAAGAGGCACTGTATATAAAGCAAAAAGCCTTGATCACATATATGATGATTATATAGAGCTTCCAAGCTATGATGAGATTGCAGCTGATAAGAAGAAATATGCTGAGAGCTTCTATACACAGTACATTAATACTGATGCTTTCAGCGCCAGGATTCTTGTTGAAAAGGTTAAGGAAAAAATGTATGTCGTACAGAATCCTCCGGCGATGCCGCTTACACAGATGGAGATGGACGATGTATATTCACTGCCTTATATGAGAGATTATCACCCTGTATATAAGAAAATGGGTGGTATTCCTGCATTATCAGAGATTAAATTTTCTCTTACAAGCAACAGAGGATGCTTCGGCGGATGTTCATTCTGTGCGCTTACCTTCCATCAGGGACGTATCATACAGACAAGAAGCCATGAAAACATAATAGAAGAAGCCGAATTGATGACACATGACCCCGATTTTAAGGGATATATTCATGATGTTGGCGGCCCTACAGCTAATTTCAGAAGAACAGCCTGTGACAAGCAGTTAAGTAAGGGAGCATGTGTCAATAAACAGTGTCTTTTTCCTAAGCCATGTAAGAATCTTGTCGTGGAACACAAGGATTATATAAGCCTTTTAAGAAAGCTTCGTAAGATTCCTTCTGTTAAGAAAGTATTTATAAGGTCAGGCATACGATTTGATTATTGTATGGAAGATTCTGATGATACATTTTTAAGAGAATTGTGTGAGAATCATATTAGCGGACAGCTCCGTGTTGCACCAGAGCATATATCAGATAAGGTTTTATCAAGAATGGGTAAACCTTCAAGAGCGGTATATGACAGCTTTATTAAACGCTATAAAAGAATTAATGATAAGACAGGAAAAGAGCAGTTTGTCGTGCCATATCTTATGTCCAGCCATCCGGGTTCAACCATGAAAGAGGCTATTGAGCTTGCTGAATATGTGCGTGACTTAGGTTATATGCCTGAGCAGGTACAGGATTTTTATCCCACACCGTCAACACTTTCAACATGTATGTATTATACAGGTTATGATCCAAGAACAATGGAAAAGGTATATACACCTGTATCCCATCATGAAAAAGAGATGCAGAGAGCACTTATCCAGTACAAGAAGCCTGAGAATTACGATCTTGTAAAAGAAGCACTTCTTGCCAACAACAGAAATGACCTGATTGGATTTGGTCCAAAATGTCTTATTCCACCTAGAAAAATAAGGAGCAGAAGTAATGAAAAAAGTAGAAAAAGGTGAGTTCGGTTATCTTGCCTATAAAAAAAGCCGCAATATGATTAAAACAATTATTGCATTTGCTGTTGTACTCGTAATATTTATCATTGGTTTCATAATATGGAAATCAAAGAATAACTACCTTACAATGCTTGCTGTTGTACTTGTTCTGCCTGCTGCCAAATTCGCAGTATCATACTTTGTTCTTATTCCACATAAGAACTGTGATGAAGAATTAAAGAGTGCTATTGAAGAACGTAAAGGCGAATTAAACAGCGTCTATGACCTTGTTGTATCCAATAAGCAGAAGCCTGTTGGTATTATGGCAGCAGTTATCAGTGATAACCAGATACTTGCCTATACAAGTGCTGCTAAAGCTGACAAGAACCTTTTCGAGACAAGTGTTAAGGAGTTCTTGAAGAATGAGAAGCTTACATGTGCTGTCCTTCTCTATAAGGATAAGGATACATATCTTGAAAAAGTTAAGAATGCAGCCTTGAATTTTGATGTGAGCAAGGAAAACAGCCTTGACAGAAAAAAGTATATAACAGACGCATTACTAAGAATGAGCATGTAATTAAGCAGGTATTATATGAAAGAAATTAACATTGATGAAAAACTCGCAGGTCAGAAGATGATGCGCTGTCTTGAGCGTTATTTATCCAACGCCCCTAAGAGCTTTCTTTACAAAATGCTGAGAAAAAAGAATATTACACTCAATAATTCCAAAGCAACAGGTGATGAGAAGTTAAAATGTGGTGATATAATCAAGATTTTCTTTTCTGATGAGACATTTGAAAAATTCTCAGCCGATAATAACAGAACAGTTAATGACGACTACTACAACAGAATATACAGGCCACTTGATATAATCTATGAGAATTCTGATGTTATATTTGTTAATAAGCCTTCTGGCATGCTTTCACAGAAGGCAAAGCCTGAAGATGTGTCACTTGTTGAATATTTAATTGCACACCTTATACATAAGGGAGAACTTAACGCCGGTGATTTAGCGTCATTCAAGCCGGGCATATGCAACAGATTAGACCGTAATACAAGCGGAATTGTAGCAGCTGGAAAGACTACTAAAGGATTACAGCAGTTATCGGAAGCATTTAAACAGAGAACCCTTGGAAAGTACTATTTGTGCATTGTAAAGGGAAACGTTGATAAGCGTGCTTTAATAAAAGGATATCTGTATAAAGATAACAAAACTAATAAAGTGACTATAAGCAGGACTGAAACTAAAGATTCACTTCCGATTGAGACAGAGTATATTCCGGTATGTTCTAATGGCAATGTGACTCTGCTAAAGATTCATCTTCTTACAGGACGAAGCCATCAGATAAGAGCTCATCTTGCAAGTATTGGACATCCTCTTATAGGTGATTATAAATACGGCTCACAATCTGTTAATGACGCATTTAACAGACAATACAAAGTAAAAGACCAGATGCTTCATTCATATGAATTAGATATTCCGGATATGGACATTCATATATACGCTGCAATACCTGATTCTTTTAAAAATGTCATGAAAGGAGAACAGTTATGCCGACCTGGAATTCAAGAGGACTTAGAGGCTCTACATTAGAAGACCTTATTAATATGTCTAATGAAAAATACAGGACTTCACATCTTGCACTTGTCCAAAAGATTCCAACTCCTATAAAACCAATTAATATAGACCAAAGCACAAGACATATTACACTGGCATATTTTGACCAGAAAAGTACGGTTGACTATATTGGTGTTGTTCAGGGAATTCCTGTATGTTTTGATGCAAAAGAATGTGCAACGGATACATTTCCAATTCAGAACATCCATGAACATCAGATTGAATTCATGCGTGAATTTGAGAAGCAGGACGGAATCTCCTTCATAATTATATATTTTTCTTCAAGAGATGAGTTCTATTATGTACCATTTTCTGATATAATTAGTTTTTGGGAAAGAAGTGAAAATGGTGGTCGGAAAAGCTTCACATATAAAGAAATAAATCAGAATTTCCGTATATATGCAAATCAGGGAATTCCTGTTCATTATCTGGAAACAATCCAGAAGGATATAGAATTACGATAGAAAGGCAGGGGGTTAGATGATTAGTGATAATCATAATGCTTATAATAACTATAATAATTATATTGATGAATATGAACTTACTAATGGATATGCTGTAGTTGACAGAAATTTCTCAATAGTAACTGCAAATGAGCCTATGTATCTGTTCCTTGGAATGTCAAAACATTATTCAATTATGGATGCTATTCATCAGGTTGACATTGACGATTTTATTGATGTTGCCAACAGTTTAAGACCTGAAATCAAGAAATCCATGTGTATACGGATGCGAAGAATAGATAATTCATACCGATGGGTAATTGTTGATATAGAAAAGAAAGTTATACCTAATACTGATTCATCTGAATACCTTGAATTACATATATCTGATGTTTTAGTTATCCGTGAGCTTAATAAAAAATTACAGCAGCAGATTAAAGCATTTAAAAATGAAACTGCTGAAAATAGAAATTTACTAATTATGCAACCTGAACCTGCTATAAAAGAATTCTGTATAAAAAACATAGAATCCGATAATAACTCCCAGCTTTCGCTTATATATCTTGAAGTTGACAATATTGAGCAGTTTAAGGCTACACATACTGATGACGAATGCCACAGAATAACATATGTAATTGAAGATACCATATTAAAAGCAATTGATGACCGTGGTGTATTAGGTCGTCTGAATGATTTTAAGTACATTATAGCTATTAAAAACATCAATAAAGAAGTTAAATTGCGTGCATTTTTGGAGCATATAAGGACCCAGATTTCATGGCATTGTAAATTTATTGATTCATCATATAATATAGAATTTTCTATTGGCATAGGAAGATATCCTGATAATGGAAAGGATTTAGATCTTATTAAGAAAAAAATCCAAAAAGCAATTAATATAGCACGTTCTAAAGGAGGCAACAGATATATAATCTATAAGGAGTTCCTGCATGGAGAAATCGAAGATTCTGATAAATAGTTTGTTGACAATAACTACATATTTATGTATAATTCATACAAATTTAGTGTGTTAGCATAGTATCACTTCAACGCATTAAAGTATTCGATATAACGAAAGGATATACATTTATGAAGAAAGATTTACTACATACACCAGAGGGTGTGCGCGATATATACAGTACAGAATGTGCAGAAAAGAAGGTCATTGAGAATCGTCTTCATGATGTCTGTGCATCATATGGATATAATGATATACAGACACCTTCTATTGAATTCTTTGATGTATTCAATAAAGAACGTGGAAGTGTACCGTCTAATGAAATGTTCAAGCTTTTTGACAGATACGGAAACACTTTAGTATTAAGACCGGATATGACACCATCTATAGCAAGAGCTACAGCAAAATATTTTGAAGACAGAGTTCTTCCAGTCAAGCTCTGTTATCTTGGCAATACATTTATCAATGTAAGCAAGTATTATCAGGGAAGACTTAAAGAAAATACAATGCTTGGTGCAGAGCTTATCAATGATAACTCTCTGGCAGCAGATTATGAGATTATCTCTATGGTTATTGACTGCATGTTATCAGCAGGTCTTACAGAGTTTCAGGTTGAGCTTGGTAACGTTGCTTTCTTCAATGGTCTTTTACATAAAGCTGGCATTACAGGAGATTCTGCAGAAGAATTATTAAGACTTATCAAGGATAAGAATTACTTCGGTGTTGAAGAACTCTTAGATAGTCTTAATATTGATGATGCAGTTGCCAAAGCATTGCTTGAACTTCCTCAGTTATTTGGTGGTACAGAGGTGCTTGAAAAGGCTAAATCTTTAACAGATGAAGAAGAGTGCATACAGGCTGTTAACAGACTTGAAAAGTTATATGAGCTTCTTAAGAATAACAATTACGATAAATATATCTCATTTGATTTAGGAGATTTATCTGAGCATGCATACTATACTGGAATTATATTCCATGCATATACATTTGGAACAGGGGAGCCTGTTGTGAATGGCGGACGTTATGACAAGCTGCTCGGTCAGTTTGGCTGTGACAAGGCATCTATTGGTTTCTCTATCACAATTGACAGACTTATAGCCGCACTTAACAGACAGAATATCCATATACCACATGACGCTAATGGAACACTTCTTGTATACAATTCTGACAGGCTTGGTGATGCTATAAATGTATCTAAGAAATTAAGAAGCACTGGTGTTAATGTCTGCATGATTGAATATAAAGACAGCAAGTCTGATTCTCAATATATTGAATATGCTAAAGAATCTTCATTAGTAAATGTAGCATTTATTGATGATGAATATGTTTCTGATTCAACAATAAGAGTTATTGATGAATCAGGAAAAAATGAAAGAGCAGCTGTAAAAAGCCTTGTAGGAGGTACATTTTAATGAGATATATAACTATTGCATTAGCAAAAGGCCGTCTTGCAAAGAAGGCAATGGAGATATTTGAACAGATTGGTATTCCTTGCGAAGAGATGAAGGATGAAAAGACAAGAAAGCTTATCTTCACTAATGAAGAATTAGGATTCCGTTTCTTTTTATCAAAGCCATCTGATGTTCCTACATATGTAGAATATGGTGCGGCCGATATCGGTATTGTAGGTAAGGATACAATTCTTGAAGAAGGAAGAAGTCTTTATGAAGTATATGACCTTCAGATGGGCAAATGCAGAATGTGTGTATGTGGTCCTGAATCAGCAAGAGAAAAGTTACAGCATCATGAGCTTATAAGAGTTGCTTCTAAGTATCCTAACATTGCAAAGGATTATTTTAATAATATAAAGCATCAGACTGTAGAGATTATCAAGCTTAACGGTTCTGTAGAATTAGCACCTATTGTAGGTCTTGCAGAGGTTATCGTTGATATCGTTGAGACAGGTGCAACTTTAAGAGAAAATGGTCTTGAAGTCCTCGAAGAGGTGTGTCCTCTTTCTGCGAGAATGGTTGTAAACCAGGTAAGCATGAAGATGGAGCAGGAGCGAATTAACAAGCTTATTAATGATGTCAAGAAATATATAGAAACACAGGGGATATAACAAGGAGGAAAATTCCTCTCCTCACTATGGAGTTCGGATTTTGCTTCGCAAAACAAGGAGGAAATATAATGCGTATCGTTGAATTAACAGATGAAAGTAAGAATAATATTTTAGAGAATCTTTTAAAGAGAAGTCCTAACAGCTATGGAAAGTTCGAATCGGCAGTTGCTGAGATTCTTCTTAATATCAAGACAAAGGGCGATGAGGCTTTATTTGAATATACTAAGAATTTTGATAAGGCTGATATCAATGCTGACAATATTGTCGTAACAGAGGCAGAGATTGAAGAAGCATACTCTTTAGTTGACCCTGAACTTATTGAGGTTATAAGAAAGGCTATCGTTAATATCCGTTCTTTCCATGAGAAGCAGAAACAGTACAGCTGGTTTGATTCTAAGCCTGACGGAACTATATTAGGCCAGAAGATTACTGCACTTGCAAGAGTCGGTGTGTATGTACCAGGAGGAAAGGCTGCTTATCCTTCATCAGTTCTTATGAACGTTCTTCCAGCGAAGGTTGCAGGTGTTGAGCAGATTATAATGTGTACTCCACCTGATAAAGAAGGAAAGGTATATCCTACAACACTTGTTGCAGCTAAAGAAGCTGGCGTTGATGTTATATACAAAGCTGGTGGAGCGCAGGCTGTTGCAGCTATGGCATATGGTACAAAATCAATTCCTAAGGTTGATAAGATATGTGGACCTGGTAATATCTATGTTGCCCTTGCTAAGAAGGCCGTATTTGGTTATGTAAGCATTGATTCTGTTGCTGGTCCTAGTGAGATTCTTGTAATTGCCGATGAGACTGCTAATCCTCGTTACGTTGCAGCAGATCTTTTATCACAGGCTGAACATGATGAGATGGCATCTGCAATTCTTGTAACTACAAGTGAAGACCTTGCACATAAGGTATCTGCAGAGGTTGATAAGTTTGTAGCTGAATTATCAAGAAAAGAAATTATTCAGAAATCACTTGATAATTACGGATATATTCTTGTTGCTAAGGATATTGACGAGGCTGTAGATGTTGCTAACGAGATTGCATCAGAACATATGGAAATCGTTACAAAGAATCCTTTTGATGTTATGACTAAGGTTAAGAACGCAGGTGCTATCTTCCTTGGAGAATATAGTTCAGAGCCTCTTGGTGATTACTTTGCAGGTCCTAACCACGTTCTTCCTACTAATGGAACAGCTAAGTTCTTCTCGCCTTTAAGTGTTGATGACTTCATTAAGAAATCAAGCATTATTTCATATTCTAGAAATGCTCTTGAAGCTATCCACACAGATATTGAGAAATTTGCTACAGCAGAGCATCTTACAGCTCATGCTAATTCAATTAAAGTAAGATTTGAAAATTAATTAGCGCACTGGCGCAGAAATGGGGATTATATGGCTGTATCTGAAATCAGACAGGCAACTGTAAAAAGAAAAACAAGTGAAACTGATATTGCTTTATTTTTAAGAATTGATGGTTCGGGAGAAGCAGAGGTCGATACAGGAATCGGATTCTTCGACCATATGTTAAAGAGTTTTGCAAAGCATGGTCTTTTTGACCTTAAGTTAAAAGTAACTGGTGACCTGATAGTTGACTGCCACCATACTATCGAGGATGTCGGAATTGTACTTGGTGAAGCTATCAAAGAAGCTATAGGAGATAAGATGTCCATAAGAAGATATGGTGACATTATTCTTCCTATGGATGAAACACTTATCATGTGTGCTATAGACCTTTCAGGAAGACCGTATCTTGGTTTTGAGTCTACATTTACAGCAGACAGCGTCGGATACTTTGATACACAGATGGTTAAAGAATTCTTCTATGCAATATCCTACAGTGCAGGCATGAATCTTCATATAAGAAAGATTGCAGGTGAGAACGATCATCACATTATTGAAGGCATGTTCAAAGCATTTGCAAAGGCATTGGATGAGGCAACTGTTAAAGATACAAGAATCAAGACAATTCTCTCTACTAAGGGAAGTCTCTAAATATACTTAAGGAGTTACATATATGCGATTATATCCAGCAATTGATGTTAAAGACGGGCAGTGTGTCCGCTTAAAGAAGGGACTTTTTAATGAAGTTACTGTATATTCTGAAAGACCTTACGAGATCGCTAAAGGCTTTGAAGAGGCAGGAGCACAGTTTATACATACTGTTGACCTTGATGGCGCTTTGAAAGGACACGGCGTTAATGCAGAAACTATTAAGAAGATATGTTCAAGTGTTAATGTTCCTGTACAGATGGGCGGTGGAATCCGTACTCTTGAGAACATTCAGGAGGTTCTTGACCTCGGCGTATACAGAGTTATTATCGGTACTAAGGCTGTTGAGAATCCTGATTTTATTAAGGCTGCCATTGACAGATTCGGTGCTGAACATATTGTTGTAGGTGTTGATGCAAAAGATGGTCTTGTGGCTATCGAGGGCTGGGAAAAGGTCAGTGATAAGACCGCACTTTCACTTGCACTTGCAATGAAGGATATCGGCGTACAGACTATTGTGTACACTGATATATCAAAGGATGGTATGCTTGCTGGTCCTAATGTTGAACAGACTAAGATTCTTTCTGATAAAACAGGCATTGATATTATTGCATCAGGCGGCATGAGCTGCATGGATGATCTTACACATATTAATGATGCCGGTATCCACGGTGCAATTATCGGTAAGGCAATCTATGAAAAACGTATTGACCTTAAGGCGGCTGTAAATCTTTTTGAATCCGGAGCATCTTACAGCAAGGCATCAGCAATGCCTAAGGCTGATATTTCGTTTAAGGATTTAAAGCTTGACGCCAATGGTCTTATTCCTGTTGTTGTACAGGATTATGTCAACGGTGAAGTCCTTATGCTTGCTTACATGAATGAGGAAGCCTTCAATAAGACTTTAGAGACAGGCATCATGACTTATTATAGCCGAAGCCGTCAGGAGCTCTGGGTTAAAGGTCTTACATCAGGTCATTTCCAGTATGTTGGTTCTCTTGACATCGACTGTGACAATGATACTATTCTTGCAAAGGTTCGTCAGGTTGGTGCTGCATGCCACACCGGAAACAGAACATGCTTCTATAGAAATATTAAAACATGGAACAGATAATTTATGGAATATAAATATATAATCACAGATATTAACAATAAAATCTTCTGCTGCATATATACTTCTGATAATACCTGCCACTATCTTAAGCCTTTAGATAGTGGCAGTGTTGTTGGTAACATATATGTTGGAAGAGTTGAAAATGTAGTTAAGAATATTAACGCTGCATTTATTGAGATAGAGGATAAGCAGAAATGTTATTACTCTATACCAGACAACAAAGCACCTATATTTTTTAATGAGAAAAACAATCCTGCAATATGTCAGGGCGACAGAATTCTCGTAAAAGTTATAACTGAGCCGCTTAAAACCAAACCTGCAAAGGTATCTTCAAAGATAGAGCTTACCGGCAATTATTCAGTTGTTTCCAACGATGTAAAAGGTGTTCACATTTCAAAAAAGATAAAATCTAATGAAACAATCACAGAGATAAAAAAACGTGTTGCTGACATTCTCATTCAGAAGCAGCAGGAAGCCATAGAAAAAACAGGCTGTGATTATCTTTCAAATTTCGGAATAATATTAAGAAGCGGCTGTGCTGATGCTGATACTAATGACATTATTAAAGATGTAAATGCATTGTGTGACGAATACACTGATATGCTCCGAAAAGCTGTTTTTTCAAAGTTCTATACACTTGTACATAAAGACAGACCTGCATATATTGAGGAAATTGTTCATCTGTCTGGAAAAGACAGTGTTGAGATTATCACAGATATTCCGGCTATATTTAATGAATTAGAAACATATCTGCCTCGTAGCAGTAATATAAGTATCCGTATGTATAACGATGAATTATGGCCTTTATACAAGCTCTATTCTATAGAAAAAGAGATAGATACCGCTCTTTCCAAGAAGGTCTGGTTAAAATCAGGTGGATATCTTATTATCGAACAGACTGAAGCACTTTCTGTCATTGATGTTAATTCTGGTAAGAATGTAACTAAGGCAAAGAGCATGGAAGCAATCGAGGCTTCTGCATTAAAAACTAATCTTGAAGCCGCAGACAAGCTGTGCCAGCAGATTAAAATAAGAAATCTCTCGGGAATTATTATCGTTGATTTTATTAATATGAATCAGAGAAATTGCGATATTTTGATGGAACATTTGAAATCTCTGGCAAAAAAGGATATAGTAAGCACTACAATCGTTGACATCACCAAGCTTGGTCTTGTTGAGATTACACGAAAGAAAATTGGAAAAAGTCTGTCTGAAAGTCTTAATAAAGCCTGAAAATGCATGGAGGATTTATGGATAATACTGAAGTAAATATTTCACAGGAGATTCCTGCATACGAAAGAAGATATAGAAAGATATCAGAATGGTTTCTTAATTGTAAGCCAGCTTATGCAATTCTTAAATTCATATACAAATATATGGCTTATATAATAGCATTTGCATACATTTTTCTTATAATAATGAGTTTACGAGGGACTTTCTTTTCTGAGACAACTCCGATTATGTTAAGAAACAGCGGTATAGTTGTTGAAACTGATAAATTTTTACTTACATCCAAGCTTATTCTCACACCTTTTACATCATTTATTCTTGTATCTGTTATAAGAAAATGTATTGATGCGAAAAGACCATATGAAAAATATAATATAAAGCCCTTGTTTGTTAAAGATACTAAAGGGGATTCTATGCCAAGCAGACATGTTTTTTCCATTACAATTATTGCGATGTGCTGGCTTTATGTTTCTGTTCCAGTAGGTATTATAATGCTTATGCTTGTAGCAATTATGGCAGCAAGCAGAGTGCTTGCAGGAGTACATTTTGTAAGAGATGTTGTTGCCGGATTCGCAGTAGGAATTATATGTGGAATTGCCGGCTTATGGATTATCTGAAAATTTTTAAAATATTTCTAAAAAACATTTGACAAATAGTAACTGAATGTATATTATATATTTTGTGTGCCGCTCAGTTAGGGTATAAGTGTATCTGATGTATGTCGGATTCCCCAAAACTGGCGAGTATTTAATTAAGGAGGATACCATATGTACGCAATTATAGCAACAGGTGGTAAGCAGTACACAGTTTCTGAAGGCGATACTATCAGAGTTGAGAAGCTTGCAGTTAATGCTGGTGACACTGTTACATTTGATCAGGTTCTTTTTGTAAACAACGGCGAGGCTAAGGTTGGTGAGCCAACAGTTGCCGGTGCTACAGTTACAGCTAGCGTTGTAGGCGAAGGCAGAGATAAGAAGGTTATCGTTTACAAGTACAAGAGAAAGACTGGATATCACAAGAAGAATGGTCATAGACAGGCTTACACAGAAGTTAAGATTGAAAAGATTAATGCTTAATTTTTGTATGGATGTTTGTGAGGTGTGTTATTCATGACTCATATAACTTTTTTTAAGAACTCTGAAAAAGAGATCACAGGTTTTTATTCTGCAGGTCATGCAGGATATGCTGAATCCGGCAGTGATATTATATGTTCTGCTATTTCAGTTCTGACAATCAATACTATTAATTCGATAGAGGCTTTTACCGATGATAAGTTTGATGTGTCAGTTAATGAGGATGAAGGAATTGTTATCTTTAAGATGGCTATGCCTGTTAGTCCGGAAACTTCGATTTTACTTAAGTCATATGAATTAGGTGTTAGTTCTGTGGCTGAGGATAATCCGAAATACTTATCAATTAGTGTTAAGGAGGTGTAACCTTATGTTAAATATGAATCTTCAGTTATTCGCTCATAAAAAGGGTGTAGGTTCTACAAAGAATGGTAGAGATTCAGAGTCTAAGAGATTAGGCGCTAAGAGAGCTGACGGACAGTTTGTTTTAGCTGGTAATATTCTTTACAGACAGCGTGGAACAAAGATTCATCCAGGTGTTAATGTTGGTCGTGGTGGCGATGATACATTATTCGCACTTGTTGATGGAACTGTTAAGTTCGAAAGAAAGGGCAAGGATAGAAAGCAGGTTTCTGTTTATCCTGTTGTTTCAAACGACTAATTTGTTTTTTAGCTCCAAGTCTTCGGATTTGGAGCTTTTTTCTTAATTTGTAAATGTTAATTCTAAACAGTTAACATAATTTAAATATAGAATGGAGGAAAGGTTATGTTTGCAGACAGAGTCCGCATTTTTATTAAATCCGGCAAGGGTGGAGATGGTCATGTAAGCTTCCGTAGAGAGCTTTATGTTCCTGCTGGCGGTCCTGATGGCGGCAATGGCGGTCATGGCGGAGATATTATTTTTATGGTCGATAAAGGCCTTAATACACTCGGTGATTTCAGACATAACAGCAAATATATTGCTGAAAGCGGCGAAGAAGGCGGCAAGAGAAGATGCACAGGTAAAGATGGTGAAGACCTTATAATTAAAGTGCCTGAAGGAACTGTTATATATGATGATGAATCCGGTAAAGTTATTGCAGATATGTCTGGAGATAACCTTCAGGAAACTATTCTTAAAGGTGGCCGTGGTGGTAAAGGTAACATGAACTATGCTACATCTACCATGCAGGCTCCACAGTATGCACAGCCGGGACAGGATGCACAGGAATTATGGGTTCGTCTTGAACTTAAGGTTATTGCTGATGTTGGTCTTGTAGGATTCCCTAATGTTGGTAAATCAACATTTTTATCAAGAGTAACTAATGCAAGACCTAAGATTGCCAATTATCATTTCACAACACTTAATCCTAACCTTGGTGTTGTTGATCTTGATGGTGGTAAAGGTTTCGTTATTGCTGATATTCCTGGTCTTATTGAGGGTGCATCAGAAGGTGTTGGTCTTGGTCACCAGTTCTTACGTCATATTGAGAGAACTAAAGTCATTATTCATATTGTTGATGCAGCTTCAACTGAAGGCCGTGATCCTATAGCTGATATTAAGGCTATTAACAAAGAGCTTGAGAATTATAATCCTAAGCTTCTTGAAAGACCTCAGGTTATTGCCGCTAATAAGATTGATGTTATATATGATGATGGCAGTGACCCTGTACAGGCTATAAGAGATGCATTTGAGCCGGAAGGTATTAAGGTATATCCTATATCAGCTGTTACAGGACAGGGCGTTAAAGAGCTGTTATACGCAGTCAGAACACTGCTTGATAACTTCAAGGACGAACCTGTATTATTCGAAAAAGAATTTGACTACGACGAGCTTATGGATAATCCTAACGAAAGCTTTGAAGTTTCTATTAACGAAGATGGCGTATACGTTGTCAACGGACCAAAGATTGATAAAATGCTTGGTTATACTAACCTTGAATCTGAAAAGGGATTTGATTTCTTCCAGAAATTCATGAAGCGCTCAGGTGTTCTTGATGAACTTGAGAAGCTTGGAATTGAGGAAGGCGATACAGTTATCGTTGGTGATTACCTTGAGTTTGATTACTATAAAGCATAATTAATAGGAGAGAATATATGACAAGCAAACAGAGAGCTTATTTAAAGGGTCTTGCAATGACAATGGATCCAATATTCCAGTTTGGAAAGAACAGTCTTACTCCTGAGAACACTGCAGCTATTGCAGAAGCTCTTGAGGCAAGAGAACTTATCAAAATAAGTGTTCTTAATAACTGTGCCGATGACCCTAGAGAAATCGCACAGATGGTTGCAGAAAGAACACGCTCACAGGTTGTTCAGGTTATTGGAAAGAAAATCGTTCTTTACAAGGAATCTAAGGACAACAAAAAAATCATTTTACCATGATTAATTCAGACAAAATAATAGGTATTATGGGTGGGACATTTAATCCAATCCACAAAGGACACACAGGTATTGCCAGATGTGCCTACGAGCAGTCTGATATAGATGAAATATTATTCATGCCTTCAGGCACACCTGCTTATAAAGATAATTCTTCCATTGTAAGTGCAACTGACCGTTGTAATATGGTAAAGCTTGCAATTAAACCTTTTGATTACATGTCACTTTCTACGATTGAAACTGACCGTCCCGGTAATACCTACACAGCCGATACACTTGCACAGATATATGATTCATATAAGAAAATATATTTTATAATAGGTGCAGATTCGCTTCTTTATATTCAGGACTGGTATCATCCTGAGTATATATGCAGCCATTGTCATCTTTTATGTGCTAACAGGGACAATAATTCAGCCAGTGTACTTATAGATCAGAAACATTTTCTTGCTGATAAATATGGTGCGGTTATTGATTTTATTGATGTTCCAAAACTTCCTTACAGTTCAACTGATATACGAAAGAAGGTTGCAATGGGTCTGTCAGTAAAAGAAGATGTCGGCGAAGAAGTAGAAGAGTATATAAAGTCCAGAAAACTTTATGTTTAAGAGGTTTTATTATGGATAACAAATATATTGAACAATTAAGAACACATGTAAAAGACGCACTCCGTACAGACAACATGCGATACCAGCATACACTTGGTGTTGCTAATACAAGTGCCTGTCTTGCCATGTGTCATGGTGCAGATATGAACAAGGCGTATATTGCAGGTCTTCTTCATGATTGTGCCAAATGTGTTCCTGATAATGTAAAGATTGCTGAATGTGAACAATTTGGACTTCCAATATCAGATATTGAGTTTGAAAGTCCTTATCTGCTTCATTCAAAGCTTGGTGCATATTATGCAGCACACAAGTACAATGTTGAAGATGATGAAATATGTTCTGCCATCCAGTGGCATACAACAGGAAAGCCTGCAATGACTTTATTAGAAAAGATTGTATTCATTGCAGATTATATTGAACCCTACAGAAATAAAGCTGCCAATCTTGATGACATAAGACATATGGCATTCACTGATATTGATATGGCGGCTTATGTAATATTAGACGACACCCTTTCGTATATAAGAAAAACTGGTCGTAATATCGATACACAGACCGTTGATACCTACGAATACTACAAAGGGATTATTAAAGAAAGAGAGAATTAAGATATGGCAGATTCTAAGGATATGTTAAAGGTTATCATAGATGCCTTACAGGATAAGAAGGCTGAAGATATCAGAGTTATTGATATCAGCAATGTATCTGTTATTGCAGATTATTTCGTTATTGCTAGTGGTAGCAATACTAACCAGATTCAGGCTATGGTAGATAATGTAGAAGAAGAAATGTTCAAGGCTGGCTTCGATGATCCTAAGGTTGAGGGTTATAATACAGCTTCATGGATTCTTCTTGATTACAAGGATGTTATTGTTCATGTATTCTCTGAGGATGACAGAGCATTCTATAATATTGAACGTATATGGCGTGATGGTAAAGAGGTTGATATTAACAGCCTGTAATGTTTAGGCTGGCTTCTCGGAGAGGGACTCTGCCGGAGGTATATAGATAATCAGAACCCGCTTTCGCTCGGTCTCGGACGCAGCGGTACTAGGTTCGCTGCCTGCAGCAGCTTACCAAGTGCCGGCGTCCTCAAACGGTTCTGATTATCTATATACCTCCGGCTTCGTATGCCACCGGGAGGATGTAGTGCATTACGGTTGTTAATTGTGGGATAATAAAAATATATCCAGCTATAGATATATTTAAATCCGGACGCCGTGAGAGCTTGTTTTGCTGCTTTGGCAGCTCACCAGGCTCTCACGGCTGGTTATCGGATTACTTATATATCTATGGCTGGATTTTTTTAATCAATAATAATAATTCTTATTAGTTGATACCTAATCTTATTAAACCGATTACTTTTCCTAGTATCTCGCAGTCATCTACGATGATTGGGTCCATGAAATCGTTCTCTGGCTGGAGTCTTATGTGTCCGTTCTCCTTGTAAAAACGCTTGACTGTTGCTGAATCATCTACTAGTGCAACAATTACTTCTCCATTAGAAGCTGTATTCTGCTTTCTTACTATTATCTGATCGCCTTCGTAGATTCCCATATTAATCATGCTGTCACCCTTGACCTTTAACATGAATACCTCTCCACCTGGCATGTATTCAGACGGAATAGGAAAGTACTCTGTTATATTCTCAACGGCAAGAAGTGGCTGTCCTGCGGCAACCTGACCTAATAACGGGATATTAACAACCTCTCTCCTTGAAAGATTAAAGTTATCATCAATTATCTCTATTGTACGCGACTTAGTCGGGTCTCTTCTTATATATCCATTCTTCTCCAAAGACTCAAGATGTGCATGAACAGATGATGTAGACTTAAGATTAACTGCCTGACATATATCCCTTACTGATGGTGGATATCCTTTGTTAAGAATCTGTGATTTAATATATTCAAGAATCTCAGACTGTTTCTGAGTTATTCTGCCATATGCCATATTACGAACCTCCATTAAATTCTTTTAAATAATTTTACCACATTTATACATTATGTGCAAACATAATTTCTGAAAAAATGTTCGGAAAATTTGTTCGATTTTTATTGACAAACGCATGTTCTGATTATATAATCAACTCATAACAACAGAACACTTGTTTGATTGGAGGTTTTACATATGAATAATTCAGAATACACATATAGAAGAGCAGCAGCTAAGAAAAGAAGCGACAGACGCAGAAGAAACAGACAGATGACTGTCAAGTCATTAAGAATGGTTATTATATGTTCAATTCTTATATTTGCCGTTTCTATTGGAGGCATTATTGTCAAGGCTTCTGATGACTCGAACAGAACACGAACATATAAGTATTACACAACAGTATCTGTAGAAGATAATGATACATTATGGTCACTTGCTGACAGATATAATAATGGGGATGAAGATACAGCTTCATATATTAACAATATAATGCAGATGAATGATTTATCATCTGACACAATCCATTCAGGTAAGAATCTTGTAATATATTATTATTCAACTGAGATAAGATAATATCTAATTGCATATACATTTCCCGCATGCAGTGAAAAGCTACTTAATATTGGACTTTTCACTGCATTTTTGTTAAAATTTATTGATAGCGAAATGGCTGTAGATATAACTTAATATTTAATAATTTATTTATAAGGAGATTAACCATGAAATTTAGCGATATAGAGACTATCTCTCAGGGCGTATCAGATTATCTTTCAGATAATAAAATCGTCGATATGACCGAAATACAGCGTCAGACGTATAAGCATATAATGGACAACCGCGATATTATAGCTTGTTCATCAACCGGAACAGGTAAGACACTTGCATATCTTATCCCGATTATTAACAGATTAAAGAGTAATACTCATAATATTCAGGCAGTTGTTCTTGTTCCAACAGCAGAGCTTGCAATACAGGTCAATAATACGCTTAAAGATATCTTTGCACATATGGATAATACATTTTCATCTGTTGCATTAATAGGAGATGTGAATATATCAAGACAGATTGATTCTATTAAATCTAATAAGCCTGCAATAATTATCGGAACACCTAACCGCATACATCAGCTTATAAGTAACAAGAAGATTAAAGTACATGAGGTTAAGACTCTTGTTCTAGATGAGGCAGACAAGCTCTTTGATAAGACATTTATTCAGGATGTAGAAGCAATTAGAAAGTCTTTAATGAAGTTCACACAGGTTCTTTTATTCTCTGCAAGCGTAGATAAGAAGACAAGAACTAATACTTTGTGTTTCAAACCAATATTCATTGATATTAACAGTAATTCTGGTAATACAAGTCAGATTCCTTCTACAATCAAGCATATAAGCGTTATTTCTGACAGAAGGGAACGAATTGAAACTTTAAGAAAGATTATTAAAGCTGTTAAACCAGAGAAAGCAATTATATTTGTTAATTCCAAGTATGATCTGGAAGAATCCCTTCAGAAGCTTGAATATCATCATTACAATGTAGCTTCAATTGCCGGTAATAAAGATAATTCAGCCAAGAAAGCTGCAATAGAGAATTTCAGAAGTGGAAAGATTCAGCTCCTTATTGCAACAGATATAGCAGCCAGAGGACTTCAGATTGATAATATTGATACAGTAATTAATGTAAACCTTCCTGAGGACAATAAGGAATATATTCACAGATGTGGACGCTGTGGACGTAATGGGAACACAGGAACGTGTATATCAATTATAACTGATAATGAGCTTAACAAGATTAAATCATACCAGAAAGCATTTCATATCAATATAGTCACTAAGAAGCTCTATCAAGGGAAATTAGTTGCAAAATAAGAGATTGCAGAATATAATTATCCATGCAGTAATCACTTCGCTAAAGTCGAGCGGTTTAGCGAATGTTATAATATATTAGCTCATGCGTGCGAATAGCCGCTAATGCGAATATATTGTGACTTCGCTAAAAAAGCACTTTGGCGAATGTGATGGCATGATAGCCGATATGAATAACATCAAATTAAGAAGATGTGTTTATTGAACCTTACAAGTAAAGGTTTAATAGATACATCTTTTTTTTGTATTCTGTTTTACCAGTTTAGCGAAATGAAAGCAAATGAAAGGAGTGGTTACTTAATGAAAGATGAAAGGTATTCATCAAGGACATATGAAATTACATATGATTTTTGTGGTGAACTAAAATTGACGGTTCGTGCAGATTGTTTAGGCATTGCTGTTATAGGTGCGGATTTTATTGTTAAAAGAATATTGGGATTTGTTCCTAAAAGGTTATCTATTAAAGAAATTGAAGATAAGGAGAAATAAGAGAATGATAGAACAGATAAATGGAAGATATATTAACAGATATGCAGAGTTAGACAAGCCTTTTACAGTGAAAGGCACAAACAGTTATACAAGCAAGACAACTGGTGTTATTTATGAAAGCATGATATTAACGCAGGACGGAGCAGATTTTAATTTTTCCGTTGCTGATACTGAAATCGGTGCAATGAAGAATTTTATCGGCAAGGATATATATATTTCTTGCGTGTACAATCCATTCGGTAAATACAGTTTTCAGCAGTTGTATATACAGAGTTTTGAGCCTATTCCAGTGAATACCAAGTAAAGGGAAGCCACGGAAGCTGTCAAGGGTGCGTAGCACTTGCCTAGCCCTTTACAGATTCCACCTACAGACTGCCAACAGTCCAAAAGGTAGGATAAGGGGGAACATGAAACGCCTTTCATTTCCCCCTTAACCATAAACAGAAACGCAATGTTAGCATTGTTGCATGTTCATTGCATGCCGTTTCTTTCGTAGTGCGCACTACAATAATTTTGAAAGGAGATTAAAACATGGGTGAAGCTATTACAGCGGCAGTTACAGACCTCATGGGTGTGACAACTACTGTCATTGATTATGTGACAAAGAATGCTGTTCTTGCTGTTTGCTTTGTTGCAGGTACAATCGTACCAGCTGGCATTGCAATTTTCAACAGACTTAAGAATAACTAGTCATTTGTTGCAGGACATAGGGGAGTGAAAAACTCCCCATTTTTTGAAAGGAGTTTTTGTGGTACAAATTAAACAAAAGTTTAATAAAATAAACATAGCGGCATTGATAACTTGTTTTGTCTTGATAATGGTGTTTGTGTTTGGGTGCGTACAGTTTGCGTTTGCAAGTGATAGTTCTGATATAGAAAAGGCTGTTTCTTCTTCGCCAGGGCAATTTTATCTTGTTGCTTTGTCCGACCATGTAAATGGCAGTAAAGATGTTTTATCTGCTGTTTCTATGAAATTTGACGCTGATAATATGCCTAACAGAATATGTGGCGTTCTTAAAGCTGACGGTACTATGAACAGTGGGTATAAAATTTTGTCTGATGTTAAATTTAATAGTTTTTATTGTTATTATAATAGTTGGTCTCTGTATGGTGGCACACCTAACGATAATGACTTGGGTTATTATTCTGCAGGAGGTTCAACGGCTATTCGTAACATAAAAGAATATAAAACAAATGTATTGTTATTTGGCAATGATGATGACGCTAAAACCTATATATTAACTGGTCAAGTCAACAATGCTATATATAAACCTAAAGAAAATGTTGAATATGACAGTGATATTGAAGTTCCTATCAATCTTGATATTCAATTAAATGGTTCTTCTGATTTTGTTCCTAATGTTCGGATATCTTGCAATCAGTCTGAAGTTATTGATAACAGACAATTAGAAGTGTCTTATTCTGTCGGTTATCGTGCGACATGGAAATTATTGGGTGGTATAGGCTTAAATATTAAGTCAAAGACTTCTTCAGTTGTTTATGGTTCTATAGAACAACTTGATGATAGTTTTGATAACAGTGGAACAGCATTTGAAACAATAATATCTTTGTCTAAGTTTTCTAATTCTTCGGCACCAGATAAAAACGCGTTTTCACAATATGAACCTACCCCAAAAGTATATTGGAGTTTAAAAGAAATTAAGAATGAAAATTCTGAAATCAAAATATGGGTTCGTAATCGTGTAGGCAATAAAGCCAGTAAATGGGTAATGGTTAGCGGTGATTCTTACAAAGCTAACTTTGATGTTGTTTCGTCTGATGAAAATGGAAATCCAACGGACTTGAAAGATAATTCTGCAAATGCTGATACTGGCTATGGTTCTGACTATTGGAATAATAGAGACACAACACCGCAGGAAGATTATTCTAGTACAAATGTAAAGACTAATTTAAAAGACTTAAAAAGTAATTATACAAGTCTTGCAAATTTCTACAAAGAGTTATTTAGTTTCTTGCCTGCTGAAATATGGATAATATTAATCGGTTTAGTTAGTACAATGGTTATTATTGCAATCGTCAAGTTTGTTAGGGGGTAAATTATGAGTATAAGTGATTTGGCATATTGGCTCTTTACAGTGCCGTTAAATTTTATGCAAATACCAGTGACAATCTGCGGTTTTACATTCTCGTTTTGGGATATATTCATATTTGCCGGACTGGTTGCAATCTTTGGTATAATGGTTTCTATTTTGCATGAGTAAAGGAGTAAACATGGTATTTGAATTTATAAAAGATATAAACAGCGTTGATGAAATGCAACTTGCTGTTATGGCTTATAATCTTGGCTTAACTTACTTTATCTATGACGTAGCCAAGTTTATAGTCGGATTCATACATAATAAATTAGAGAATAGGAGAAAGAAAGCATGATTGAGTTAGGTAGACAATTATTCGGTGATGTAGCATTCGGTTCTGACTTCCTTATTGGTCTGTTTGCTACAGTGATAATGTTGGATGTGTTCAGCGTGTGTACTGATATGTGCAGGGGTTGGCATAAATGACAACATTGTTATTAATTGCCCTTATAGGGTTCGTAATGTATGCATTCCCTTTTATACCCTTTGTATTGCTCCATATTGTCAAAATGGCGTTGTACATGTGTAAAGATATGTTTACATTCATAAAAGGGCGTAAATGGAAGAAATACGCAAACTACGGTATATATATTTACGGCGGTCTATATGGTGGCGGTAAGTCGCTTTCTATTTCTAAATACTGTACAGAAATATACAAAAAATATGACAATGTGAAGTTTATAAGTAATATAGACTTGCATAATGTGCCGTATGAGAAATTTGAATATTTTGAGCAGTTAATGAACGACCAAGATTATGACGGACAGTGTATTATCTATGTCATTGACGAGATAGGTTCATTGATGAACGCAAGAAACTATAAAAATAATCGTATTGGAGAAACGCAGTTCTTGTATACGCTTAACCAGATACGAAAACAGAATAAAACATTGTTACTTGCTTCGCAACGCTTCGGCATGTGTGACAAGAACTTCCGGCAGTGTGCTGTACAGTGGATTGAATGTTCTAAAACATGGCGAGTAGTAAGTCAGACGATATACGACCCTTACGACTTGGAATGTAGTTTGAATCCTAAGTTAGTGAAGCCTATTAAGCGCAAGAAGTATTTTCTTGCGACAGATAAGATGTTTAAGGCTTACGATACTAAACAACTTGTTAAGGACTTTAAGGATAAGTTTAATAAAGACGAGTTTAACCCGATTGTCGTTGAACCTTTAGATAACAGCTTGGACGGAGATTTAAGTCAAGCTAGGAGATTAACGCACAAGGGAAAAAGGCGCAAAGGCTTCTAATGAAGCCTGCGCCCCCTTGTGAGAAAGGTGTGTAAAATGAGTGTGTTTATTGAAATTATATTATCTTTTGTTGTATGGGTTTTATTAAAGATAGTTGTAGCGTTGATACTTGCTTTAATTATTTACAATCTGCAAGAACAAGAATGATTTACCGCTATCCACGAATAGCGGTAAAAATTAGTTGCAGTTTTGTGGTACAAATTTGACAATTTTGTTGTGAAAGGAGTGTTTAATATATGGCTTTTTGTGGTACAAAAAAGTTTCGTTGCGATAGTGATATGTCACTGTTTATCAGCAATATGGCTGATAAGTTGGAGAAGTCTGAGAGTGAAGTTATAAGGATAATCATATTCAATTCTATGGTAAATACATACAAGGGGGAGATTCCACATGAAAACAAGTAAACCTATATCGACAATTAGTTATAATTCAGAAGAGTTTTTGAAAGCAAAGCTTGATTCTTTAGTCAAGGGCGGCGAAGTCGCTTTTTGGTATTACATTAAGCATATCGGAGAATATGACAAAGATACAAGGATACAGGACAAAGACCATATACATTTGTATATTGAGAGTGGTGATAGAATTGATACTATAAAACTGCGTGAGCTGTTCAAGGAGTATCCAGACGGAAACTTGAATGCCTTGCCGTTGCAGTGTCAGCCGTTCAGAGTGTCAAAGCCGTATGATGCATTATTGTATAATCTGCATCATCAGCAATATTTGCTCATGAAGTTTGATACTAAAGAATATGGGTATACAATGGACGATATTGTGACGAATGATAGAGACTATCTGAATCAGTTGTATAGTGAAGCACTTCATTCTGATTTATTTAAGCGTGATAGAATGATGAAGTTAATGGATAACGGCGTTTCTATGGCTGAAATGTGCTTTCATGGACTTATCAATCCTAGTCAAGCGTATCAGCTGGCATTTTATGAGCAGATGTTCAAAAAAGGACAAGCAGAAGTGGCAAGCAACGGCGGAGTAGTTAGTCAAGCTATAGCAGAACTTCAAAGTCCTGCTGTAGCTGTGAGTAAACCAGTAAAGAAAACAACAAGAAAAAAGACTAATTCTGTTGTTTGAGTGTTTCTTCGATTATGTCATTTATATCATGTATTTGTTTGTTTAATGTGACATTAAGCGCAAGTATATTGTTGTTTAAAGCATTGTTTTGAATGTCAATTTTGCGTTTAATTGATTTAATTCTAAAGTGTGATATTAAGACTAAAAAAGGCGACAAAAAGGAAATTATACAATAAACTATAAATATAGTCATTGTTATAGGGCTTGTAAATATGCTTTCGATAGTGTCAACAAGTTCAAATATATCCATGGTATGGTTCTCCTTTGTGTGTATAATGCAATATTATACTATAACTTTCGTCGGTGCGCCATAGTTTATCGTGTGGTTATTGTGTTAATTACGCACACGGCAAACTAGCGCCTAAACGCGGTTATCGGGTCAATAGCTTAAATTGACGCCAATGTCTTGCACCCGTAGGATCGTTTTGTTTTGGCGTTACTGTGAAATGTAGGGGCAACTTGCATTCTGTGGTGGTTGTCTGCGAACAGAGAACACACACGATAAAAAGCTGATAGTCAAGGGCGAAAAGTGGGCGTAGGTACAAGCCCGCTTTTTGTTTATATACCCTTGATTATTGGCTTTTTGTCACTTCGTAGCGTAAAGCCGGTAAGCTATAGTGAGTGTTAGCAATATTATATTAGTAATTATATTACAATACTATATTGACAAATTAAGTTTTTAAGTTTATCTTTTTGCTTGTAAGGTAATCACTTCGCTAAAGTCAGGTTTAACGAAGTGATTAGTATTTTTTATATATGGAGGTATTCTTAATGGCTGAAAAAACATACACAGAACAACAAAACATCAAGTACAAGAAAAAGCTTAATGAATTACTTGATATATTACCGGATTTCTGTACACAGTATTTTGATAGTCTTGAATTTAATAAGCAGCCAAGAACTAAAGTTGCCTATGCAATGGATATTAAAGGTTTCTTTGAATTTCTCATTGAATGCATACCTAAGTTCAGTTCATATGCAATGAAAGACTTTAAACCACAGGATTTAGAAAAAATAGATGGTACAGATATAACCAGATACTTACGACATGTAAAGTTATATAAGAAGAACGGTCGTGATATAACGAACTCAGAAAGTGCTGCCAAGCGTAAATTATGTGCTCTAAGACGTTTTTATGAATATTACTGCCGTTATGAAATAATCAGTTTGAATCCGACTATAAAGGTTGATATGCCTAAAATTCATGAAAAAGCTATTATAAGAATGGAGCCTAATGAGGTAGCTGAATTTCTTGATAATGTGGAATCTGGCAATAAGCTTACCAAAACACAGCTCCAAAGCCATGAAAAGCTTAAGACGCGTGATCTGGCTCTCCTTACACTTATGCTCGGAACTGGTATCCGTGTATCAGAATGTGTTGGATTAGATATTAATGATGTAGATTTTGATAATGACAGAATCAGAGTTATAAGAAAAGGTGGCTCTGAAAGCTTTGTATACTTTGGTGACGAAGTCCGTGAAGCACTTCTTAATTATCTTGAAGAAAGAAAGAATTTAACGCCTGATGAAGGACATGAGAATGCGCTATTCATATCAGCCAAAAAGAAGCGCCTATGTGTGCGATCCGTTGAACTTCTTGTTAAGAAATATGCCCAGACTGTTACAACTGTAAAGCATATTACCCCGCATAAGCTTCGAAGTACTTATGGTACTAATCTATATCAGGAAAGCCAGGATATATATCTTGTTGCTGATGTTTTAGGACATAAAGATGTTAATACTACACGGAAGCATTATGCAGAGATTGTAGAAGAAAACAAGCGTTCTGCAAGAAACATTGTCAAGTTAAGAAAAGATTGACAATAAATAAAAGATGATACTCTTCCACTATTATGTGGCAGAATATCACCTTTTATTATTTTAATTATTCTACTGATAAATTTCACGCCATTCCATATCGCCTCTCTCAAGAGATTTAACAAGCAATTCTGCTGTTGCAAGATTAGTGGCCAATGGAATATTATACATATCGCAAAGTTTGCATATATTATCAGAATCCGGTTCATGTGCTAAAGGATTCTCTGCCTCTCTAAGAAAAATAACAAGATCTATCTGGTTATGTTCAATCTGTGCACATAACTGCTGGTCACCACCAAGATGTCCGGCAAGAAACTTATGTATCGATAAATTAGTAACCTCTTCAATAAGCCTTCCTGTTGTACCTGTAGCAAAAAGCTGATTCTTATTAAGAATACCCTTATATGCTATACAGAAATTCTGCATTAATTTTTTCTTAGAATCATGTGCTATTAAACCAATGTTCATTTAAGCTTCCCCCTAATGTATAAATTAAAATGTATAAAAGCTATCCTCTGAAATCATCTGCAAACATATCATCATCTCTTTCAACATTTCTTTGCAGACTTACATTGAGTACAATGCCCATAGCTATGAATAATGTAAGTAAAGATGTGATAGGTAATGGAACTCCAGTATTAGGAAGTATCCATGAAACAACACCTATATTAATAAATGTCTGAAATCCAATATATATTGCTACACCACAACATATCAGCCTTCCTTCAAAATTTCTTGCTCTCACAGCTACTATTATACACTCCAGAACAATCAGAAACAATAAAAAAATTGTAATACAACTTCCGGTAAAGCCTAATTCTTCACCTATTACTGCAAATATAAAGTCATTCTGGGCTTCTGCAATATATCCGGCATTCTTTAAAGAAGAAGTATCATTATTATTAAGACCTTTACCATAAAGCTGACCAGAACCAATAGCCTGAACAGCATATGCCTGCTGATATGTTCCTGCATCATTCATATCAACTTCTTCTGACTTACCTTCAATAAAATCAACAATTCGTTTTCTTTGATAATCCTCTATAAGGATTGGGTGTTCAACTGATACAACATATATCAGAAATGCTGATAAAACCGGTACTACAACAAGAATTGCAATACCAAAAATCTTATAGCTTACTCCTGAACAATAAAGCATAGCAATGACAATAAGTGTCAAAAGTATTGCTGTTGAAAGATTAGGCTGTAATGCAACTAGTAATATAGGAAACAATGTAAGACATGCTATTAATAAGAGAAACTTAATTGAATTAAGCTTTTCTTTATTTGCTGCAACAAGTTTTGCAACTAACAAAATAAGTGCCAGCTTTAAAAATTCAGATGGCTGCAACTGTACCGGTCCTATCTTAAACCATCTGGTAGCTCCATGTGAACCATGTCCAAACACTGTAAGAACACCTATAAGCATAATAGTAACTATTGCATACCAAGTAATACTTTAATATCCAATTATAATCAATAAATGAAACAATAATCATTATTATAAACGATATTGCAATACCTGCCCCCTGCTTTACTGTATATGCACTGTTGGCACTATTAACCACAGCAAGAGCAAATACTGATGTTACAATCAGAATAAATACCAATATAAAGTTGTATGAACGCAATTTATATTTTTTTAACATAATAAAACCCTTATTACTTTTCGCTGTTTCTCATATCCTTAATTGGAATATTAGCGAAAATTGCTGGTACAGAGCCATTGTTAGTATCAGATTCCGTTGATGTAATCTGAATATCAAGACCATCTGTATCAATTTCCATATACTTTGAAATGACTTTAATAATATCATTCTTAATCATTTCCATAACCTCTGGTGAACAGTTAGCTCTGTCAGAAACAAGCAAAAGCTTTAATCTGTCCTTAGCTACATCACTTGAACCTTTTTTCTTAAATAAATCAAGTAATCCCATATTTAATCCCTCCCTGAATAAGCCATATGTGACTTATTATAATACATATTAATTCTTCTTATCACTCTTAAAAAGTGAAGAAAGCTTCTTAAAGAAACCTCCCTTACCATTAAGATCAAGGAATGGAATCTCCTCACCGGTAATTCTACGGCAGATATTCATGTATGCCTGTCCTGCGAGAGAATCATCTCCTACAAGTGGCTGTCCCTTATTAGTTGCCACAACGATATTTTCATCATCTGGAACAGCTCCAATAACATTTAGCTGTAAAATATCATTAACATCATCAATAGACATCATCTCGCCTCTGTTTACCATATCCATTCTGATTCTGTTTACAATTAAATCTTCATGATTCTGAAGTCCGTGAGCGTCAAGGAGTCCTACAATTCTGTCAGCGTCCCTGATAGCAGAAACCTCTGGTGTAGTAACAACTAAAGCTCTGTCTGCACCAGCAATTGCATTCTGGAATCCCTGCTCAATCCCTGCAGGACAATCAAGAATTATGTAGTCAAATCCTTCAGGATCATTCTTAATTTCATCAATAACCTTAATCATCTGTTCAGGTGTCACAGCTGACTTATCTCTTGTCTGTGCTGTTGGTAAAAGAAACAGATTAGGACATCTCTTGTCAGCAATCATAGCCTGCTTTAATCGGCAGTTACCTTCAACGACATCAACAAGATTATATACAATACGGTTTTCGAGTCCTAATACAACATCAAGATTTCTAAGGCCTGTATCTGTGTCAATCATAACGACCTTCTTTCCAAGTTTAGCAAGGCCCGTACCAATATTAGCTGTGGTTGTAGTCTTACCTACTCCGCCCTTTCCTGATGTTACAACTATAACTTCACTCATATTAAACCTCCATTAATAATTCTTAATAAATCGCAATATATTAATTATGCGAGATTTTTATTCTTAAATCAACTATTTTTTAAAAATATAACAAATTAATCTAAACATATGTCATCTAAAGCATTCTGCTCTAAATCTTCAATATAAATATTCTGATCATATACATAGGCAATCTTTGGTTCAATAACTTTAGTTTTATTTCTGCCTTTTGTTATCTTGGTTCCTGCATCTGAGCTTCTGGCAATTATTTCGCCTATCTTAATCTGCATAGGACTCATCTCAAGTGCAACAACAAATGCATTCTCATTACCATCTACACCTGCAAATATATTGCCCTTAAGACTTCCAAGTACAATAACGCTGCCTTTTGCAACAACCTTGCCTCCAGGATTGACATCTCCTAATACCACAACGCTTCCGTCAGATTCAAATACCTGACCTGAGCGAAGCGTTCCTTTATAAAACATACACGCTGTTTTAGGATCAGATACCATATCATTTACAGGCTGTACAACCGGCTCTGATACATCAACACTTGCAATAGCTTTCTTAACAGCATCTTCATATATTTCCTTCATATTGTTATTTTCATCAAGAACACATACAATATTAAGCTCAGATACATCTGATATCACATTGAGAATTCTTTTTTCCTCTTCAGCAGATAAATCTCTTCCATCAAAAGAAATCGCCATATTAGCATTATTAAAAAACTTTGACGCACTCTTGAACTTTTCAGAAACACTTTCTAATAAATCCTCAAAAGCCATTTCACTATCAAGAAATACTGTAATTCCACTATTACTTCCTTTGATCATTACCGAATTATCCAAAACATTCACCTCTCATCTCATATTAGTTATTTCTTTAGTAAATCATTAAACAATATTAATCATTAATATTAAAAAGCATTTTGTAAATCTCTGAACCTAGTGTTACAGCATTACCTGAAGCATAACCATTCTGAATACGCACTGCCATACAGTATTGTGGATTATCATATGGCGCATATGATATTAATGTAGCATGGTCAGGATCTGTTGTTCTTTCCTGTGCAGTACCAGTCTTAGCTGCAATTGACATCTTTAATGGTAAAAATGCTGTATACGTTCCAGCAGCAAGATTCATTCCTGTATGAATGGTATTCCATATATCAGAACTCAGCTCCACCTGATTATTAACCTCAGCATGGTTTTCCTTAATAACATTGCCATCATAATCAGTAATCTTATCAATAAGTGTAAGGTTATAGCATGTACCTGAGGTTGCAAGAGTAGTTACATATCTTGCAAGATTAAGTGTGCTGTATCTGTGGTTACCCTGTCCAATTGCTGAAGCAATGGCATTCTGTGAAGATGCTCCCGGAGTACCCTCTTCTATCTCTATACCGGTCTTTGTTGAAAGACCAAGCATATCAGAATACTTCTTTAATATGTTAGTACCATAAGTGCTATTATACGAACCATTCTTGCTACATGCAAGATTGTATCCAACATTATACATATAAACATTACATGAATCTCTTATGGCAGTTACAGGTGTCTCACTTCCATGTCCCCATTTCTGCCAACATCTAGGGGATGGTGTAACCTTATCAAACACTCCAGAGCAGTTAAATGTTGTAGATGAAGAAATTATCCCACTATCAATACCTGCAATAATTGTACATGGCTTATAAGTAGAACCTGGGGCTATAAAAGACTGCGTTGCCCTGTTAAGAAGAGGACTTGCATTATCATTAACAAGTGAACTGTAATACTTTGCATCAACTGTTCCTGATAATTTATTATTATCATAGCTTGGATAAGAAACAAGAGCCAGAACATCACCATTATCCGGATTAGTTACAACCGCAGAACCTGAACATGGCTTAAGTGCAAGCTGTCCAACAGTAATAATCTTATTAGAGATAACATATGACATAAACTCATATGCCCCCATGCTTCCTGATGCGAGAGACTGATATTTCGAATCATCTGCATTCATATCAAGTACACCCTGCTCATATAATAACATACATACCTGTCTTCCTGATATGCTGCCTGCATTAATCATATATTTATACATTTTCTTAAAAAATGCAGTATCTGTATCAAGTGCTGATATAACATAATCAACAAGTACATCATATGATTCCTGAAGACTTGTATACTTTTCAGATGTAAGAGATGACATATTAATCCAGTTCTTTGATATTCCATACGTAAGAAGCTGCGAAAGGCTCGTTGAATCGCCATATATCCAGTCATAATAAACACTGTCACTTGTATCAACATTAGCAAGACTGAATATATTCTCACTTCTTAAAAGATCATATATATACCATATATACAGCTTTTGTTCTTCTGAAAGCTTTCCATAAGCTGTATTACCAGATGTAAGTTCTTCCCTCAGCCATGAAAGTGTTTCAGCTTTCTTAGCTTCAAACTGGCTGTATATATCAGCTTCATTAGATGTATTCTGTTCCTGAATCCCTTTTAAAGAAACAAGATTATTATCTATAAGTGCAAAATAAGCTTCCTGAGCAGTTATATATATAGTATCAACATCACCTGAACTATTATAAGTTATTTTATTGCTTCCAGGCGTAAAGTACTGCATAAAAATATTAGTTACTTCATCTTCTATTGCATGATATATTGCCTTCTGAAGATTAATATCAATAGTAAGATATACATCATGTCCTGCCTGTGGTGCTTCCTCATCGAGTACTTCTGTAATTCTTCCTACAGTATCAACATATACAGACTTTTCACCTTTAACACCAGATAACTCACTTTCCATGCTTTTTTCAATACCGGATTTACCTACAATGTCATTGCTTTCATATCCTTCACCAAGTTCTTCAAGCTCTGCATTAGATACAGTTCCTGTATAGCCAAGTATCTGTGAACAATATACGCTGTCAACATATCTTCTGATATACTGTTCTTCAACTGTGACACCGACAAGGTCATCACTATTTTCTAATATTGCCGCAACTGTCTCATCAGATACCTCATTTGCAATAATAAATGTAAGATATCTGTTATACGAATTGGCTGCCATATATCTTCGAAGATTTACCATCATCAATGAATGTTCTATTCCAAATTCTTCATAATTAATGCTGTATCTCTCACAAAGATATTTAAACATATTCTCAGCTGAAGTAGCTTTCTGTTCATCATTCAACGCTGAAATTGATTCAGTTCCATATGAATCCCTTAAAAATCTTAAAAGAGATGTTCCTTCAACATTATAAGAAAACTGTCCGTTATTATAAATAATTGGAAAATCATTAGAATATGTATCTCCATGATCTTCGATAATCTGTAATGTTTTGTTTATAGAATTATTAATAGTTGCATTCTTAGTTGCATTATCTGAATATCTTCCAGAGTCGCTTATCTTGACTGCATATGACAAATCATTATATGCAAGAAGTACACCATTACGGTCATATATACGGCCTCTTGCAGCCGCAACACTCATATCTTTCTGTATAGAACTTGATAAGTCTTCGACATATGAATCTCCATTTATTATCTGAAGAACAAACAATCTGTGAACAAGAACAGAAATCAGAACAATAAATACAAGAATCATAGGAAAAATTCTGGATTTAAGAAGACTTATAATGTACTCAAATACTTCCTTCATCAATTTTACCCTTCTTCTTTCTCTCTTTTCCTTGCTCCGTTATAACACAAAAATAATGTATCGGATGATATATCAGTAACGAAACAAGAGCTGTATAAACAACCTCCGGCAGTATAAAGCGTGACATAAAAAATCCAACATTAAGTCTGTTTTGAAGCAGAAAATTACCAATATATGATATGAATCCATATCCAAAATCAGCTGTAATCACAAGTGCAAGAGGGATAAGGACTTCCCTTACCTCGTACTTCTGATAAAAAAATAA
>OOCV01000311.1_pt1 | contig 35208 bp, 32 predicted proteins | sample 1671061 | NCBI WGS metagenome assembly OOCV01 (sample SAMN06348118, study PRJEB24527) | human gut metagenome | biome: human gut; feature: ankylosing spondylitis patient; material: feces | host: Homo sapiens | place: China | collected 2015-10
ACTTATGGTCGTGCTAAATGGCGGTAATGCGGACAAACAGAATGGTGACATCCGGTTGAAGGCAAGAATTCCGTAAAACGGATTTTAGCCATTGCAACATAACCTGAATAAAATAATCTTTCGAACACTAGTGATTGCAAATCCGCCGATACTGCATAGTAACAAATCAAAAAACTCCGTCTTTCATTTCTCGTTGCGCTCGCCTTTCACTATATTTGCTTCACGAATATAGGATGCGGCTCGGCAATGAGAAATCAAAAAACTGCGTTTTTCATTTCTCGTTGCGCTCGCCTTTCACTATATTTGCACTAATGAAACGAACTACTGCGATATTGCATGTAGCCGCCGCGCTGTGCATGGCTTGCCTCTTCAGCTGCGGCGACGGAATGGACCGCGAGGCGGAGATAGCGGCAATCGACAGCATTGCCGACACTGACGCGCCGCGCGCATTGGCGTTGCTTGACAGCATGAAGCCGCACATGGCTGGTGCTACCGAGGCCGAATGGAGCCTGTACTCGCTGATGCGCGTAAAGGCCGAAGACAAGGCTTACATCGTACACAAGACTGACACCGTGATGCTGCGGCTCATAGATTACTACGAGGAGGATGGCGACAAGCGCCGTCTGCCGCAGGTTTATTACTACGCAGGTCGCGTGTATGCCGACATGTACGACAACGACCGCGCCCTGCCATACTTTCAAAAAGTAGTGGAAATGGCCGACAGCAGCCGCACCTTATATTATAAGGCGCAAGCTCAAATGGGCTACATCTTCCTATACCAAGGGCTATATGAAAAAGGATTTAACGCCTTCTCAAAGTCTTATAAATATAATAAGACAAGGGGAAACAAATCCAATCAGGCTTATGCTCTATGCGGAATGGCTAACTGCCTGCAACGAATGAACGGCTACAAACAGGCCATACAGTATTTCAAACAGGCATTAATACTTGTCCGTGAGAATGGCGACAAATCGTATGAAGCTGACATCCTCGGACAAATTGCTAACAATTATTATTATCTAAAACAATACCGCATAGCCGAAAAATACGCCCAGCAAGCATTGGCTGGTGTAGACAGTACAACCGCCCGGCCAATTTATGCCATCGCTGCGGACATATATAATAAGGTAGGCAAAGAAGACTCTGCCGTCATTCTGTACAACAAGCTTTACGCATTGGACGACGTTTACGCGAAATACAGCGCAAGCAAGCGTCTCGGACACTACTACCTTGAGCACAAAAACATGGCAAAGGCCGCCATATTCCTTGACGAATATGACAGATATACTGACTCAATCCAAGCGATAATACAGACGGAAACAGTTGCCAAAATCGATGCCGTCTACAACTATAACATAAGGGAAGAGGAGAACGAAAGGCTGAAAGAAGAAATAACAACAGACCGATTTATCATTACAGTGGCGGCTGTACTCGTAATAGCCGCAATACTTGCAGTGCTCGCTCTTATACAATATTCAAAGAAAAAGAGATTGGCCGAGCGCATGAAGCACGAGAACGAGAAGCGTTACCTCAACTCTTTATACGAGCAAAGCAGCAAGTTCATCAGCGACAACAATAGCAAGATAGAGGCGCTAAAGCAGGAACTTGCAGCGTCGGCAAGCAAAAACATGAGCCTTGCCGCAGCCCTGAAGGCCAAGGAGAAGCAGCTTAGCAACCTCAACATGATGGCCGAAATAAGGACGAAGAACAGGGAACTGGCCGCCGCTGGATTGGAAAATTCAGACATACGAACCAAGATTTTCACACTGTTGAACGACAATACGGCAAACGATTTCGACAAAAAACTCTCCACAGAAGACTGGCAAAGTCTAGACAAAGAAGTAAACAGCCACTACCCGGAGTTCAAGGAACGCCTGTCAGCACTGTGCCGGATAAGCGACATCGAGTACCGCGTGTGCCTGCTGCTGAAAGTAGGCGTAAGCCCGAAAGATATCGCCACGCTGACAATAAAGACAAAAAGCGCAATCTCGGTAATGCGCAAGAGGTTGTATTTTAAGGCTTTCGGCAAGGTAGAAGCGCCCGAAAAGTGGGACGAGTTTATCCTCTCATTATAAGGCACTTACGTCCTGTTGTCAACCGTTTTGTAAACCGGCAAAACCATTTGTCAACTGTTTTGTCAACTCCGAAATTTCCGTTTCATATCCGTTCGCTATAATTTTGCCGCCGAAATCAAACTTAACGGATATGAAACGGAACATTTTATTATTTTTTATCGCTGCATTTTCATGCAACATTTGCTTGGCCGACATTTTCAATATCAAGCTTTACACTACTTGTCACAATAGTAATGACAATGCTAAATTAGGGAAACAGGAGCGTTCGCTCGCGCCTAATCTTTCCGCCACTTACGACACCGACACTTATTATCTGACGGTAACTTCACCTGTAATGATGTACGATGCACACATCAGAATTACAAGCGAAAGCGGTGAAACCGTGCTTGACGAATACACGGACATACCTCGTACAGGCGTCGTTTTACCGACAGGAGCATCGCTTGACGGCGGCACGTACACGCTCGAAATAGAGTGCGGCGACACCAACTGGTATGGTTACATTGAGTAACTGTACCGAAAACTTTACCTGAATACCATGAATGCCGGTTAACGGCATGTATTTTTATTAACAACTAAAATCAAACCTAACAATGTTTAAAACTGTAATTTGTGCAGCCGCACTGATGTTATGCACATCAGTGTCGGCACAGAACGCTACTGAAAAACGTTCAGACCGTAAAATCATTGAAATCAGCAAGATTGTTAAACTAAGCCCGGAGCAGGAGGCGGCGATACGCAACGCCTACGACGCTTACAACCTTACGGTTGACTCCGCGCTGTATGTGGAGCAGAACCCGGTAAAGGCTTCGCGCATGAAGTATGCCGCAAACAAGACTTTTTACAAGGCGATGATGGGCGTACTGAATACAGAGCAGCGCAACAGGTATATCCAGGTAACGTCGGTTCCTGACGTGGAGGCGAAGACGGAGTATAACCTTAGTCTGCTTCGCGAGGGCGGCGAGTACACCGAAAGCGAGCTTTCAAGCATGAAAAAGGATATTTTCAAGTATCTGATGAGGGAAAAGCTCGTCTACATGCGCGACAAATACGACGTAGCGAAGCAAAAAGACAATATCCGCCGATTGAAGGAGACGCAGCCGAAAGCCATGAAAGAGAGCAACATCATCGAGAAGATGAAGGTGCAGGGACGGCTGAAGAACGGCAAAATGAAATGGTAAACACAGATGTTCAACTGAAAAACACTTGGCAATGAAAAAGATATTTACACTTATTCTGGCAGTGGCTGCCATTGTTCCGGCAATGGCTCAAAAGGCTGTTTCGCTCGATACTGTCAGCACGGAGACTCAATTGAAGTGGGCATACAGATATATAAACGGTGTCAACGCCGACGTAAACCTTAAGAATGCGGCAAAGATATACATGAACCTTGCACGCCAAGGCGACATTGACGGCATGCGCGAGCTTGGCCGGATGTACCTTTACGGCATAGGCGTAGAGCGCAACTGCCGCTACGCAGGACGTTTGTTGAAGCGCGCAGCAGAGTGCGGCGACGCAAAGGCGATGTGCCTTTTGGCGCAGATGTACCAACAGGCGTTAGGCTTCAAGCAGAATTATGAAAAGGCGTATTACTGGTATAACATGGCTGCGAAGAAAGGTTACGGGCGCGGATGGTATGGCGCAGGCTACATGCTGTATAAAGGTCTTGGCGTGAAACAGGACTACGCATTGGCCGAGCAGTATTTCCTTAAAGGCTCGGAGCTGCGCAACGCCTCTTGCGACTACATGCTTGGAGGCTTATATATGAGCGGTTACAATGGTGCGCCTGACTACGCCAAGGCAGAAAAGCATCTTAGCCGCGCCGCAAGAGAAGGGCACGGCTGGACATTGGACATGGCGAAGCACGGCGTTATGGACTCGCTAAAACAAGCCCGGATGAGACGTATGGTAATGCCGATGATGATGGCCGACGACACCGCGCCGCGCACAATGGCCGATGTTGACAGCCTGATAGCGGAGCTTCCGGTTGACACCTTGGCAGGAGGATGGACCGGAACGGTGTACACATGTGACTGGTCGGGACGTGAAATACTGAAGGAAGAGCCTATAACTATCGACATAACGCCGCAAGACACGCTGTTTGTCGCCGAATGGACGTGGGGCGACAACGACGGTGGAGCATTCGCACCGACCGAACGCAGCGGCTCGTCATGGCGCATAACGAAGGCCGGCGACAACGAGGAAGGCCGCAAATGGGTTATAAGGTCAGTGGCATTCGGCCTGTCTGACGCTAACACACTATGTGCCCGTCTGCGTTGCATCAACATGAAACACTATGAAAAGCGCAAGCCCGCATTTGCCGTACTACACCGCAACGAGCCTATAACAAAGCAGCAATATGTGCCGTTCAGGATTATGCAAGTTGACCCGATGCCTGTTACCGGCGGCTCGTTCAACGTTACACTACAGGCCAATGAGTCCTGCACAGTAAACGCAAGCATCTACAGCGCAAGCGGAATGAAGGCGGCAGACTGCGGCACGACGGACATCGACAAGGGCGAGAACACCCTGCACCTCAATGCGGCTCTCACCCCGGGACAGTACATCCTGCGCATCACAAACAATGGAGGCAGCGCGTCGACAGCGATTATATGGCAATAACATGAAAAACACCTGAATTACGAAAGATTAACAATGAAAAAACTTATGATATTCTTTTTGTCGGTACTTTTGCTGGTGCCGACAGGGGCACGTGCGTGCTGGGACGAAGACTGGGACGACTATGAAGATACCGGAAGCTGGGATGATGACGACTGGTATGACGATTACTTCTATGACGACCTTTATGATGACCTCTTTGGCGATGATTGGCTTGACGATGACGACAACGATTCCAGCTTTGATGATGATGTCAAGGATGGTGGCTGGCTGGATGATGTCGTCGTCACACCAGACAATAATGATGAAGATTATGACTGGGGACTTGATGAAGACTGGTGGCGTACCGAAGACAGTGATGATGACGACTATTCTGACAATAGCGATGACGTTCAAGGCTGGGGCGACGATGATGACGACACAGGGTCAAGCAGTCAGACAGGAGGCAACTCCAATAATAACAATAATAAAGACAAAACAGACGATAAAAACAAAGATAAGGACAAGCCATTGGATTATGACCCCAAAAGGCATGACGTCACAGATAAAGACCTTACAGTAGACAATCTCCCGGATAAAGGCGTACACCAACAAACCGGCAAATATGATTGCGTTGCAACATGTATGCAATATTTATCAGACATTGTGCTTGATAATGGGTTCAAGAGTAAAGAGTCTTTTGAAGATGATTATAAGGCCAAATACGGTTCAATAAGCAATGGTGTCGAAGCTGAAAATTTAAAAGACTTTGTCTCTTCAAATTATAAAACATCTGATGTCAACTCGTATGACGAATACAAAGAAGCGATTGAGAACGGCAAACCTGTTATGGCAACTGTAAATGGGAGTGAAGAAGGTGTAAGCCATGAAGTAGTTGTTGTGGGCTTCCCTGCCGAAGAAGATGAAGACAAAGACAATGATGTTACAGAAAAAGACGAAACGGAGAGCGATGACGAAAATGACGATGAACGTCCTGTAATAGTCTACGACCCAGCGACAGGAGGCTATCAAGAGGTTCCATTTGGAAGCATCCATGACGGCAGTGGAATGGCCATAGAAGGTCTCAAAGAAAAACAATAAAAATCAAGACAACAATCAATTATGAAAAAGACTATCATACTATTATTTGCAATGTGCATAGCATTTAGCTGCGCTGCACAGACATTCACAATAACACAGCTTAAAGGCTGTAAATGGGTTACTTATGATCGTGAAAAAGAAACAAATACGATATGGTTTACGGATTCCACTTATTACGATGAGTCATTTTACCCGACATTAAATAAAACAACTACAATAGAATTGCCTTTTTATTTGTCTAACACAATTGAAAAAGTGTTTGACGAGTCGAAAGTAGGCACTAACACTTCGGGCAAATACCTTATAATAAAAGAGGGCAATGCAAAGTATGGATACAATTTGGTTGTTTGTGAAATTATGGGTATAAGCAATACCAATCTTTCGATAAAGCACGGAATATACACGGCAAAAAAGAAAATTGGCTTTGCAAAATTCATACTGAATTTCACAAAAGTGCAAAATCAGTTTGTAAGACCCATAAAGCCGGATATCAATAGTGACCTTAATTTACGTAAAGATGAAAACATATCTATCAGCAACATGAAGTAGAAAAGGAAAAGCTTTAATGACCAGTATTTGCCATGTGCGTAGCATCAAACTGCGCACATGGCATACTCTGTAATAAAGAACGAGGCGGATTGCAATAATACATATAAACACGCTACGATTAAAAACTACAGCAATGAAAAAGATTTCCGTGCCGACGGATATGTACCAACAAAGCTAATGTGCCGGCTGATTTGTAATCTGCCGGAATTGAGTATAAGGATTTTCAATCCGCTTGCTTCCTATTGCTGATTTATAGGTATGTTTTTCGGATCGCAGATCCTTATATTTTTTGCTGTCGGATGGCATATCCGACAGTACATTAGTCTTGCTGTTTCTCTGCAATTCTCGGTATGTAGCAACAAAGCTATTGTGTCTTGCTTGCTGTCGCATCTCATTAATCCAACTGATTAATGTTCGGAAATTTTATCATGACGGCACGGTTGCGACAGAAAACTTTTTTGTTTTGACGCTCTCAGACATGCCGTCCTCATCTCATTTCCGGCTTTTCATGCGAAAAATGCTCAAAAATGCACATTTGCACTAAGTTGCTGATATATTGCCAGTTATATGCCTTTACGAACAAAGACACAAATGTTAAAAAACATAACTCGGCCACTTACGGTCGGTTAACCATAGGTTTGGCTGTTGGAAGTGGCATGTTTTAAGGCGCAAAAGTACCGTTTCGTACCCCAGAAAACGATGGTTTTAGATGATTATGATGCCATGAATGTAAATCAAAGTTAATTTTATCACAATTTGCTCTTATTATTTTAACATAAGTTATATCGCGGATTTCTATTTCACAGAAAACTCTGTACACGGATAATGTAAAGAGTTTTCCTTTTGCCGTGCCTGTAGTTCCTTTGCTTTGACTGCAGTTTCTTGTTGATTGCTGCAGCATGCTGATGCGCAGGCGTAAATATTATTTATGACAAATTTGTGGCCGTGTTTATTTCAAAATCATTATATTTGCATAATGGTCATCCTTGGTGTCTGTCATACGTCAAGGCACATACGCATGGATCCCGGGTCAAGCCCGGGATGACGCGCTAGGAACGGCGGGAAGAGAACATGGCAAAAGTTGCACACACAAACCGTCACCCCGCACTCGATGCGGGGCCCAGAGACACACCTCTGCGGACGGCGCATGGATCCCGGGTCAAGCCCGGGATGACGCGCTAGAAACGGCGAACGGAAGACATGGAAAAAGTTGCGCACACAAACCGTCACCCCGCACTCGATGCGGGGCCCAGAGCCCCCTGCGGACGGCGCATTGGTCCCGGGGCAAGCCCGCGATGACGGGAGACCGGCTGATGTGCAGGCGTAAATATTATTTATGACAGATTTGTGGCCGTGTTTATTTCAAAATCATTATATTTGCATAATGGTCATCCTTGGTGTATGTCATACTTTAGGGCGCATATACGGAAAGGTGAATTTATGGCGAGAAGTGTGTGCAGGCGCTTGCCTAAGACAAAGAAGTGAAGTTATGAGCGAAGAGCAGTTTGTTCCGTTTATCGGTGTGTCGCGCCACAGGATGGCGACCGACGGCAACGGCGTTACCACGCTTGCCGCCTTTCATGGCTGCCGGCTCGGTTGTCGCTATTGTCTCAATCCGCAGTGCCGCGTAGAAGATATGCAGTGCCTGTGGCATTCGCCCGAAACGCTGTATGAAGAAGTCAGGGCAGACGAGCTTTATTTCCTCGCCACAGGCGGCGGAATAACTTTCGGCGGAGGCGAACCGCTGCTTTATTCTGATTTTATCGTAAGGTTCAGAGAACTTTGCGGACCGCAGTGGAAAATCAATGTTGAGACTTCGCTCAATGTGGCAGCCGCCAATGTTGAGGCCATAGCCGATGTTGTAGACGCATGGTTTATCGACGTGAAAGACCTTGATGCCGACATCTACCGCCGCTACACGGGGCACGACAATGCGCAGGTTATTGATAATCTCTCGCTTATAGCCGGTGGCGGCAGGGCAGGGCGGTGCGTGATACGGCTTCCGCTCATACCCGGATATAACACCGATGCCGACCGCACAAGTTCAGAAGCCAGGTTAAGGGATATGGGCTTTGAACATTTTGACAAATTTAATTATGAAATACCATGACACGGGGAAAGGAAATTTGCGGAATACTGAAAGATATACGCCGCCGTATAGCCGAGGCGAACGGTATAGAATATGTTGCAGCTGAATGCCGTTATGAAGGCGACTGCAGCGGCACTTGTCCGCGATGCGAGGCCGAGGCGGCTGCTCTATGGCGTCAGCTCGACATGCGCCGTGCTGCAGGCAGGGCAGTGGTGCTCGCAGGACTTTCAGCCGGACTGCTTACGGCGTCGGCACAGAGCAGCGGCGGAGCGGGGCAAGGCTGCGGCTCATGCCACTCAGGTTGTCAGCCGGCGGAAGTGTCAAGCCGTAATCCGGCTGCGGAAAATGTTGACACAATCAAGGTTATGCACAACAGCGGCAAGGCAGAGCCGCGCTTGTCTGCCGATATAGACGACCGGCAATTGTTTGGCGCGATAAACGAAGTGATGCCCCAGTTTAAGGGAGGCGTTAATGCCATGGCAGATTATGTCAAGTCGTCGGTAGACTCTATTATGGCTGAGCGCAACCTGACGGTCGACTCCCGGTCGGCAGGCCGTTGCGTAGTTTCGTTTACAGTCAGGAAAGACGGCAGCATAGCCGATGTTAAGGTAGTTAAGAAACTTAACGATGCTTTCGACAGCGTATCCGTTGACGTGGTGAAAGGCATGCCGCGCTGGAATCCCGGTAAGCGTAACGGAAAATGCATTGACGTAAGATACACCATACCGATAATATTTCGTGTTTATCCGGACGATGTGCAACCGGACAAGATGCAGCAATAAATTGGTTTGCAGATAGATTTGCAAAAGGCAAATCAGTAATCAGAAGCAGTGCCTGCAGCAGATGTCTTTATTGTGCCGGAACAATTTATGGGCTTTGTTTTTGTGAGGCAAGATTTTTTTTATATTGTGGTCTGCCGGAAAAAATACAGCCTTGCGGCATCTTCTTTGTCAAGTTCCCGCAAGGCTGTATGTGTTGTTATGGTTTTACAAGCTCCATCTTTCCTTTGGCGTTCTTTCTGAAGTCGAGTTCATAGAACACCGTTGAGGTCTGTCCCGCATTGCTTACGGTCTCCTTACCTTTCTCGATGACGTTGAGTTTTATTGAAACTTTCGGGTCGTCGTATGTGTTCATTTCGAACATGTCGACCGACTTGAATTCGTATCCTTCAGGTATCAGTGCCTTTGCTGCGTCAATGTCTTTAAGTATGTCTGCTGGGTTCAGGTTTGCCTTGTCTATGGCGGGCACGTCCTTGGCGTTGAGGTCCTTGTGCCATTTCTCCCATCCGGCGTCAGAAAGTTCGCTGGCCTTCCAACCCAGGTCTGACATGAACGACTGGTCCCATACCCGTCCGTCCTTGTCTACCATTTCGTAGCTTATGAACGAAATGTTGTTTGTTAGTTCGTCGCGGCCTGAACCTTCGCTCCATGACAGGCTGATGACCTTCCACTGGTCGGGTTTGATGTTGTCTGCCGCAATCGACTTTGCTTTTTCAACTGCGCTTTCCGTATCCATCTTAACTCCGCCCAAATCCTTCAGGGCCGATTTGCTGCATGCCGCTAACAGGATGGCGGCAAAAGCCAGCATACATACTTTCTGAAAGTTTTTCATGATAATTTAAATTTTTATGAATGTCCGCATGTTCCCAAATTAGCAAAGTTTAAACCGCCAAGATGTCCGATAGGCGTGTATTGGAACACTTTATGCTTGATGCGAGATGTATGGACAATAAAAACGTATATGATATGACCCTGCTTGATTTTTACCGTCAATACCCAGACGAGGCCTCCTGCGAGGCTGCATTGCGTAGTTTCCGTGAACACCACGGTCTGTTCTGCAGCCAGTGCGGCGGTTTGCGCCTGAGCTGGAATCCGAGCCATAAGTCCTGGACTTGCATGGATTGCAAACATGAGATGCAGCTTCGTTCGGGCACGGTCATGCAAGGCAGCCATCTTCCTGTGCGTGATTGGTTTGCGTCCATGTTCCTGCTGACGGCTACCAGGCGTGCCATATCGGCAAAGGAGATACAGCGCCAGCTCGGCCGCAAGCGTTACCAGCCCGTATGGGAAATGGTGCATGAGCTGCGCGATGTGATGGGCAGGCGCGACAGCCTTTACGCCCTTCATGGGGATATGGAAGTGGACGAGGGCTTCTTTTCCACCGAAACTCCTGAAGACCAGAAGGACTCTCCGCTGAAGCGAGGGCGTGGAAGCCAGCGCAAGACTTCCGTCCTTGTCATGGCCGAAAGCAGCCGGTCCGCTACGCCTCCTGCCAGAAAGTACAGTACGCCCAAAACTGTCGGGCATATAAAGATGCTGGTCATCGGCGATTTTAAGGCTTCCACCATCACGGGCAAGATAAAGACGGGGACGGACGGAAACGCCGATGTGACCACGGACGGGTTCAGCAGTTATGCCGCTCTTGAAAAGGACGGAGTGACAACCTCCCACCATGCCGTAGTTGCGGATGACAAAAAGAGTGTCGGGAAAGTTCTGCCTTGGGTGCACATTGCCATCAGCAATGCCAAAAGGAGCATACTGGACACGTACCATGACATAAAAGCAGAGTTCCTGCAACTCTACCTTAACGAGTTCTGTTATAAGTTCAACAGAAGGTATTTGGGCTTCAGACTCTTTGACAGGCTCGAACTTTGCGCATGTACGTATAGGGCGAACTTTAAACATCGAATTTATTGATTGGCAACTTGCGGACATTCATATAAACAAACTGATAGACGAACATATTGAAGTAAACTTTTATGATAAAAGTAAATTCAGTAAGGAAGACAGAGAGAAGTTGATGCCCTCGTTGAAAGGAATGACGGCTTTTGAGATAGACCGTATGCTTGATATGGCGATGAGCAGCAATGGCTCGTTAAGTGCCGAGGATACGGAAATGATATTGCGCCAGAAAAAGCAGATGGTGCGCAAGTCGGGATTGCTCGAATTGATAGATACGCCGGAGAGTCTTGACGATATAGGCGGCTTGGATTACTTGAAAAAATATCTTGAACAAAAAGCTAAAATCATACAGCATTTATCTGACGCAATAAAGTTTGGCGTTGCAATACCTAAAGGTATTTTCATTGTCGGTATGCCTGGTTGTGGCAAGTCGTTATGCGCTAAAGCGTCTGCGTCAAAATTTCAAGTTCCATTGTTAAAGTTGGATATGGGCAGTATGATGGGTAAGTACGTTGGAGAAAGCGAGAAAAACCTACGCAAGGCAATCCGTATTGCCGAAGCCGCAGCCCCTTGCGTGCTATGGATAGACGAAATAGAAAAAGCGTTTTCTGGTGTTGGTGGAGAAAACAGTGAGGTATTAACGCGAATGTTCGGCTATTTCTTGTCTTGGTTGCAGGATAAGAAAAGCAGCGTATATGTCATGGCAACGGCAAATAATGCGGACAAACTGCCTCCAGAATTAAAGCGTAAAGGTAGATTTGACGAAATATTTTGCGTGAACCTTCCAAATGGTGATGAGCGTAAGGCAATATTTAAAGTGCACCTGAATAAGAAGGCTTGTAAAAAAGAGTCGATTGATTATTCTATGCTTGTTGGAGTGACGGACGGATTTAATGGTGCTGATATAGAATCCGTAGTAAATGAAACTGTTGAGAGTTGTTTCTTGAATGAAAAACATCCCTTGACAACGGAAACCCTGCTTGACACAGCACGTAAAACTGTCAGTATATCTATGTCTTGTAAAAAGCAAATTGAAGATATGAAAAAGGCATTTTCTGAAAATTGTTTCAAGGATGCAACTACAGGTAAAGTTATAGGCCAAAACGGGCGGAATAATGACAAATGGCGTTAAAGCCGATGTTAGAAATATAAATAAAGTGAGGATGAATCGTGTAATTTACTATTAAACACAACAAAAACATGGACTACAAACAACTTGAAGACAGCCTGTTTGCCGAATGGCGGCAGCGTTCAATAGATAATGGCGACGGCGGAGAGCTTGCTCCCGACGGGTTGCTCTACCGCGGACGGTTCGTTTATCGTGACGGGTTTTGGGGTCGCGAGCCGGGCGACGAAGGGCGAATATGGGAACGCGCAGCAAGGCGCGTGCTCATATTGACAAAGGACTTGAACGACGACGAGGCCTGGGACATACGGGCGGAAACGGGCCGCAAGAACTTTTCGGGTGAGCAAAACGTCGTCATCTCGGCACCGTTCATCAAGAACTTGATGCGCTGGGTGTACGGCCTGTTGACCATTGATGCCGACGGGCGAGCCAAAACTTTTGCCGAGGTTGATAGGCAAGATGTGTATCAGCCGTTTTACGACAATGCGCCCGTGGCACGTGTCAACTGCAAGAAACAGGTGGGCACAAGCTCAATCGCCCCGGCCGTGCTACGCGCTTACATAGAAAGGTACAAGGACTTGCTGCAGAAGCAAATCAAGATGTACGATGCCGACATACTGCTTTGCTGCGGAGGTTCGGGAGCAATCAAAGACTTTGTTGCCGAGAACTACCTTACCGACTTGGTGAAGATGAACGACTGGGTGTACTATTCGCCGTTGACGAATAAACTGGTAATAGACAGTTGGCATCCCACTTACACCGGCGACACCCACGAAAAGATGTACACAGACATGATGAGAAACGTAGAAGATGCCTTGGCTAAAATCAAAGGACAGGCCGAAATGTAAATTCCGGCAGGACCGGACAATCTTTATGTTGTTGGCAAAAATGTAACAGTAAAGTATGATTAAATGGAAAACAATGAAAGTGTAAGTTCTTTGAAAGACAAGACACCAGAGGAATTGTATAAACAAGGGCTGTCACTTCTCAAAAAAGAGGAGAGGATATGGCCGTCAGGTGAAATAAGTTTCCATCCTATGCGGGATGCATTCCCCGGCGAAGAAGAGTATGCCGAAGGCATGGCTTGCTTGGAACACGCAGCCGAGCAAGGCTACCTTAAAGCCCAAATGGCGCTTGGCGGCTTTTATGGGGCTGGTGTGGAAGTTAGCATTAAAGGGACAAGTGCACATATCCGTAAACGGAATGAGGAGAAAGGAGCGTATTGGTATAAGGCGGCTGCAGGGCAAGGCGACAAAAGAGCGGCAGTGTATCTGGGGAATTATTACTGTGACAAGTGGGATGCATTGGGACAAAAGGCGGACATGGAGGAAGCCGTCAGCTGGTATCTCAAGGGCGGAGGTTATAATGAGGCGGCCAATATACTTGCCACAATAGGTTCGATGGACGATTACACAAGAGCCATCGAACTGTATAGAAAGTCTTTTGAAAGTGGAGAGGCCGACATAGCAGATTTCCTTGACCGCAATGAATTTGATTACCTACGTGAGGGTCGTGATTATGAAATGGAACTTGACAGGTATTCCAACGGAACAGATACGAACCGAGAATTAAGCGAAGCGGAAATGGCCGACTTAAGGAATAACGCCGTGAAGTGCTACGAGTGCGTCTTGCTTCAGTGTGAGCTAATTGTAGACGAGATAAAACGTAAAATAGAGAGACTAACCCAAACCGGCCATTAAGCCAATTTTGCATTTAGACCAATTTGGACCAACTACCGTTGTCAACATTTGTGCAGATATTCATATATTTGCATGAAACACAAGCCCGGAATGAAGAAAAACGAAAGAGAAAAGCGCAAAAAGCAATGCAATAGTTTGGATTTTGGCAGAAAATCCCTAATTTTGCGGTTGCCGAGCTTTCCGCAAGACGCGGACGGCGGGGCAACGTTTTTTCGTGCGCGTGCAGACAGCGGCATTCAGGGAATAGAATCTGGCAGTTCCGTCCTGATAATGTTGAAACGATGTCTGGGCGAGTTCGCACCGTGTAGCGGTGTGGATTCCTCTTTCATGTTTTCTTCATTATCGGGTTTTGCCAGAACCTTACTCTCGGAAAATGTGGACAGGAGGTCCACACCGTCCTTTTTGTCCCTATTTCCATACGGCACGTTATAATGAAAATATCGTGAGAAATATTATTTCAAGTTTGTAAAAGAACAATACTGCAACCTACATTTAAGAAATAAGATTATGAAAAAGACCACATTATTAATGTTTGCATTATTGCTGTGCATCGGCGCATTTGCACAGAAGAAACCAACAATAATGATTCTCCCAAGTGACAATTGGTGCAACCAACGTTATTTCATGACGCCATTCTCAAACCAAGGTGCTACTGTGAAAGTACCTGATTACCAAAAGGCATTTATGGAAGACACAGAACTCCCGCAAGTCATAAGTAAAGTTGGCGGCGTGCTGACAGAACTCGGATATAGCCTTAAAGATGCCGAGCAGGCAATAAAGGGCTTAAACGTAAGGACGGCTGAAGATAATGTTACTGCAAGTAAGACCTCTGGTGCTTCATTGTCAGAGACGCCTCTTGACGTGTTGAAGCGTAGAGTCAAGGCTGATGTCGTAGTACAGATATGGTGGAAGCTCAACCGTGACGGCAAAAAACATTCGGCATCGTTCACCCTTGAGGCTTTTGACGCTTATACAAACAAGCGAATAGCAACGTCTACTGGTACAACAAAATCGTCAAACAGTCCAATACCCGTATTACTCGAAGAAGCCGTTAAGGATAATGTTAAGACGTTTGACAAACAGATGGACGCATGGTACGACGACCAGAATAAATACGGACGTGAGATAGTCTTGACTGTAAGATGTTGGGACAACTGGGAAAACGACTTGGAGACTGAATACAAGGGAAGTGAACTAACAGATTGCATTCAAGACTGGTTGCAGAAGAACACAGTGAATGGAGCCTTTAACTTAAGTGATGGTTCAGAGACGTTTGCACAGTTTGAGCAAGTGCGCATACCTTTATTCGGTAAAAACGGTAGGGCAATGGATGCCCGTGCGTTTGCCACAGAGTTAAGGAAATACTTGGAAAAATCACCATTCAACATAACGTCCAAGGTCATGGTGCGTGGCCTTGGTGAGGCAATAATTGTTTTAGGTGAGAAATAAACCTTTTATGATTATGTACAGATTATTGTTTTTTGCCTATATGTTGCTTGCAATGCCGTGTGTGAGCCATGCCGTCACCGAAGAAGGGCGAATATCCATCAATGCCGTAGTTCCAGACGAAGGCATACCCGCAGAGGCGTGCCGCAACTTGGAGAACAAACTCACGAGGGCGCTTGTAGCTAACGGTTACGCAGACAATGGCTATGCAGAACGTTTTGTGCTAACGGCAAAGGTTGACATAACGTCAAAAGACATAGTTCCTACCATACCAGCCCGTGTGTCTCAAAAGATGGACGTTACATTCATGGTGGGTGACGTTATTGAAAACAAAATCTACTCCTCTTGCACCGTATCGCTTGCAGGTATTGGGACAAACGAGACAAAAGCCTTAATCGCAGCATTTTCGAAAGTCAATCCACAACAGCGCGACTTGCAATATATGTTGACCGAGGCAAAGGCTAAGATTGTAGAGTTTTACAAAAACAACAGCGATGAAATTGTACGTAACGCACAAACGTTGGCATCGATGCAGAAGTACGACGAGGCAATCTTTCGTCTAATGTCAGTGCCTGATGTTTACGCAGATGGATACAAGAAGTGCCAAGATGCAGCCGTAGCTATATATCAGCAAAAGATAGACAACGAGGCTGCCACACTTCTTGCCAAGGCCAAAAACGTCTGGCTTAATAGTCCAGACGCTTCCGGGGCGCAACAAGTGTCAGCCATTATAGGCAATATCAATCCGAAAGCAGGTAACTATGCCTCTGTCGAGGTCTTTCGCAAGCAAGTGGAGAGTAAGTTGCAAGCCGATGCCAAGCGAGAGTGGGCTTTTCAAATGAAACAATACGAGGACAACCAAGCCTTCAAACGCAGCATTGTTTCAGCCTGCCGTGACATCGGCGTTGCTTTCGGCAAAGGCCAGCCTCGCACCATCGTGCGCAATATAGTCCGTGGCTGGTGGTAATTATGTTTGACTTTTATAAAATAATCAATAAAAATACTCATTATGAAAACTTTTAAAATCTTATTTTTGTGCTGTTGCCTGATGGTTGTTACCCAATATTCCGAAGCCATACCACTAATAGGAAAAGGCCCTGACGTTACGGCTGTGTTAAAAAGCAATTCTACGGATGATGTAACATTAACGGTATCTGCTGATGGAGCGACTAAAGACGAAGCCGTAAAGACAGCCCTACGCAGTGCAATAGAACAGGCCTATGGAGCATTTGTCTCTGCAAATACATCAATACTTAACGATGAATTAGTGAAAGATGAGATTGTAACAGTTGCAAGTGGAAATATCAAAAGCTATTCGGAAATATCAAGTAATGTCATGCCTAACGGCAGAACATTCGTGACGCTTGACGCTACAGTTAGTATTTCAAAACTTGTAAAATATGCACAAAACAAGGGTGCTGAAACAGAATTTGCAGGAAATACTTTTGGCATGAACTTAAAGCTAAAAGAGCTAAATAAGCAAAATGAGCGAAAAGTCATGGAAAATTTGTTTACACAATTAAAATCAATAAATAATCTTTTTGACTATGAGCTTAAATTACGTGAGCCGACAATGTCAGAAAACCAATCAATATGTATTGTTTCTGGAGAAATCTCACTGATATTCAACAGTAATACCCAGCTGTTTTATAACATCCTTTTAAACACACTTTCTTCAATATCTTTGTCTGATAGTGAATTAGACGAGTATGCTAGAACAAACACGAAAAGGTATACATTGACAATAAAGGGAACATTAAATGCTCATAAACCCGGAAAATATTATAGCCATTCGTGGAAGACATCTGATTTTGAATTCGAGTTAAGGAATCCTTATAATGAGCAAAAAATAGAGCAAATGGTTTCCCATTCTTTGTATGATTTCATGCTCTCAGATAATATTTCGTCTCCGTCAAACTTGAGATATGAATGTAAATTACTTAAGTATAATGAACCATTCTTTTCATTGACAAAAGAAACATACTCTTTATTACGTACTGTAACCAAGAAAAGGGCTATAGGACAAGAATTTAAGATTGGGGAATGTATGGGAAAAATGAGTATTCAAATTTATATCCCAATAGATGAAGTAAGTAAATATTCAAGTTTTAGAATTGAGCACAAGAATTCGCGTTGAGAATGATTCTTATTTTTCAAATCAAGATATACCTAAGACATAAAAAACTTTAAATTAAAAATAGAAGATTGATTATGGACTTGACTTCAAAACTATCAATGTACGACTTTTTTGCAATCCTACTGCCCAGCTTTTTAATCTTGCTGTTGCTGGTTTGCTTCTTTTGTTGGGATTACAATTCGGCACAAGGAATAAGTGGTGACATTTACACTTTGGCCATAATAGTAACGCTAAGTTACCTTATCGGGATTGTCTACCATAAGTTAATAGAATACATTTACGGAAAGTCTGGATTAAGAAACAACGAAGAATGCATCAAAAAGCAGTTGACAACATTTAATAAGTGGTTAAGCCGACATGGATTAGATGTTGATTTTGAAGGCAAAACAGGTGTTATGGTAAAGTATTATGAGGCTTATTACCTTTTGATGGGAAAAAATTGCCTTAATAGCATACCCGTACTTGAAGCCCAGTTCGTGCTTTTACGCAATATGATACCTTTGCTCTTTATATCTGCCGCAATGATATGCTTTTGTAAGACATTTTCTTACTTTGTATCGTCATCACTTGCTTGCTGCCCTTGCACAGTGATTGTATTTTTCTTTCTGCTTGCGGCATCGTTAATCTACATAGCTTGCCGCATCCAGAAGAAAATATATTATTTGGTGTGGGAGGGGTATTATTTCCTGAAAAAACAAGAAACAAAATGAGGAAAAGATTATTTTTGACAATTGTTATCATTATGACCATTCCCCTTGGAGTTTGTGCCCAAAGCTACAGTAGTGACAAGGTCGCATTTATAAACTTCTTGGTACGTATGTATAACGATGCCCCATTTGAGGGGGTGCGCGTAGTTGACGATTATGAACAAGCTTACCTTATTTCGGTGTTGGCATTAGACAAGGCAAAATACAAGACCGACGCTATACTCAACCGCGTGGCGTCGGTGAAGGCCATGGCTCAGGCATCACGCTATTTCAACGGTTCTAACATCACGCAAGACCTGATAATACACACCTCAGAGAAAGCTGACGGAAGCAATGACACGGAAATCATCGAGAACATCCGCGAAAATTCCGTTGGCTACGTGAAGCAGTTAGAACAGCTTACAAACTTCACTCGCGAAGACGGGCAGCAAGTGTTCATATTCATAAAAGAACTGGAAGGCCTGAAAAATGACTATAAATAACGAGCAACGCCGTTGCCCATGACTTTTTTACATCATGGGTGACGGGATGCTAAAACCGTTTTTATACGTATGCTTCTGCCCAGCCTAATGTTGCCAATTTGCTTTTCACGGATTAACACATCATGCGGAGCAATGTAACCTTTTACAGAGAGGCCGGTATTGTGAAGCAACACGGTTGGTGTTTTTAGTGTTGGTGTTTTGCGGTTCCGGCCTGTGCCGTAATCATTTTCCAGGTAGGCGCATAAGTGTGGAGCAGTTGCCGTTGAGGCTGTGCCGCGTTGTCGGTTTGTGCGTTTGCTCTTTATGAAATAAAGCCGGCGCTACATGAGTGTGCGTGGTGCCGGTTTTAATAGAAACAGGTGCCGGCAGTTCATCGGTTTCCAGGCAGAAATGCAGCGCTTGTTTGTGCATAAATCAGCAGTCGCCAACAGTAAAGCGGCTGACTTTCAACGTAAAAACTCTTATTCTTTTAAGTTTATTCGTTTTTTCCGCAGAATTTACGTAAGTTTGCACCTATTATTCTCAATATCTGCGTAAACGATTAAAACAAAATAGTCTAAGTTATGATTCTTTTTTTCAGAACTCCATCACAAAGCGTTATTGCAACCGAAGCTGACCATCAGCTCAATAACGAGGAAATAAAGGAACTGTGCTGGCTTTATGGCGATGCCACACTCGTAGAAGACAACTGCCTCAGCGGATATTTCGTAGGCCCGCGCCGCGAGATGATTACCCCCTGGAGCACAAATGCCGTTGAGATTACACAAAACATGAATCTGAACGGCATTTCGCGTATAGAGGAATACTTCCCCGTAAGCAGCAAGGATGCCGACCACGACCCTATGCTGCAGCGCATGTACGACGGACTCGACCAGAGCATCTTCACTGTTGACCACAAGCCGGAGCCTATCAAGCACGTTGACAACCTTGAGGAATACAACGAGCAGGAAGGTCTGGCGCTGTCGCCTGAAGAAATTGAGTATCTGCACAAGATTGAGAAAGAGCTCGGCCGCCCGCTGACCGACTCAGAGATTTTCGGTTTCGCACAGATCAACTCTGAGCACTGCCGCCACAAGATTTTCGGCGGTGTGTTCATCATCGACGGCAAGGAGATGGAGTCGTCGCTCTTCAACATGATCAAGAAGACGACAAAGGAGAATCCTCACAAGATTCTGAGTGCATACAAGGATAACGTGGCTTTCTCTCAGGGCCCTGTCATCGAGCAGTTTGCCCCGGAAGACCAGTCGACGTCTGACTATTTCCGTGTAAAGGACATCGAGAGCGTTATCTCTCTGAAGGCCGAGACACACAACTTCCCCACAACAGTAGAGCCGTTTAACGGTGCCGCTACAGGTACAGGCGGTGAGATCCGCGACCGTATGGGCGGTGGCGTAGGTTCATGGCCTATCGCCGGAACAGCCGTTTACATGACTTCTTATCCGCGCATCAACGGCGGACGCGACTGGGAGGACATCCTGCCCGTGCGCAAATGGCTGTATCAGACACCTGAGCAGATTCTTATCAAGGCTTCTAACGGTGCGTCAGACTTCGGCAACAAGTTCGGTCAGCCGCTGATCACAGGTTCTGTGCTTACGTTCGAGCATAAGGAAGGCGACGAGAAATATGCTTACGACAAGGTTATCATGCTTGCCGGAGGCGTCGGCTACGGCACAAAGCGCGACTGCCTGAAGAAGGAGCCGCAGAAGGGCAACAAGGTTGTCGTTGTAGGTGGCGACAACTATCGCATCGGTCTCGGCGGCGGAAGCGTTTCTTCTGTTGACACAGGCCGCTACAGCAACGGCATTGAGCTTAACGCCGTTCAGCGTGCCAACCCTGAGATGCAGAAGCGTGCTTACAACCTTGTACGTGCCTTGTGCGAGGAAGATGTAAACCCGGTTGTCAGCATCCACGACCACGGTTCGGCAGGACACGTCAACTGTCTGTCTGAGCTCGTTGAGGAGTGCGGCGGTCAGATTGACATGACCAAGCTGCCTATCGGCGACAAGACACTGTCGAGCAAGGAGATTATAGCAAACGAAAGTCAGGAGCGCATGGGTCTGCTCATTGACGAAAAACATATTGAACACGTGCGCAAGATAGCTGAGCGCGAGCGTGCTCCGCTGTATGTGGTAGGCGAGACCACAGGTGACGCCCACTTCTCGTTCGTTCAGGGCGACGGCGTTAAGCCTTTCGACCTCGACGTTGCTCAGATGTTCGGTCATTCACCAAAGACATATATGGTGGACAAGACCGTAGAGCGCCACTATGAAGACGTAACTTACAGCCAGGACAAGCTCGACGAGTATCTCAGCCGCGTGCTGCAGCTTGAGGCCGTTGCCTGCAAAGACTGGCTCACAAATAAGGTTGACCGCAGCGTTACAGGTAAGATTGCGCGCCAGCAGTGTCAGGGCGAAATACAGTTGCCTCTGTCCGACTGCGGCGTCGTTGCTCTCGACTATCGCGGACGCAAGGGTATAGCCACAGCCCTTGGACACGCTCCTCAGGCAGGTCTGGCTTCGCCCGAGGCAGGCAGCGTGCTGTCAGTGGCCGAGTCGCTCACCAACATAGTATGGGCTCCTCTCGAGGACGGTCTCGACAGCGTAAGCCTCTCTGCCAACTGGATGTGGCCCTGCCGCTCACAGGAAGGTGAGGATGCACGTCTTTACAGCGCCGTTAAGGCTCTGTCAGACTTCTGCTGCGACATCAAGGTGAACGTTCCTACGGGTAAAGACTCTCTCTCAATGAGTCAGCAGTATCCCGACGGAACAAAGATTATCAGCCCGGGAACAGTTATCGTCAGCAGCGGCGGTGAGGTTGCCGACATACGCAAGGTGGTTTCTCCCGTTGTTGTCAACGATGCAAACTCAAGCATCTATCACATCGACTTCTCGTTCGACGAGCAGCGCCTGGGCGGAAGTGCCTTTGCACAGAGCCTTGGCAAGGTAGGCGACGACGTTCCTACTGTGAAGAATCCCGAATACTTCCGCGATGCGTTCAACACCGTTCAGGAGCTTATCAAGAAAGACCTCGTAATGGCAGGTCACGACATCAGCGCCGGCGGTATGATAACCACTCTTCTCGAGATGTGCTTCGCCAACACAAAGGGCGGCATGGACATCGACCTGAAGGAGATTGGCGGCGACGACATGGTTAAGATTCTTATGGCAGAGAACCCCGGCGTTATAGTTCAGATTGCCGACAAGGATGCTGAAGAGTTCAAGACCATAATGGACAACAACAGCATAAGCTACGCCATGATAGGTAAGCCGGCTGTAGGCACACGCACGCTGAAGGTTGCCAAGGGTGCGTTCAACCACGAATTTGACATCGACGCTCTGCGTGACGTATGGTACAAGACTTCATATCTGCTCGACCGCGACCAGAGCATGAACGGATGTGCCGACGCACGCCATGACAACTATAAGAAACAGCCGTTGGAGATGAAGTTCAACGACTCGTTCACAGGCAAGCTCGAGCAGTATGGCATTTCGGCCGACCGCCGTGAGCGCACAGGCATCAAGGCTGCCATCATACGTGAGAAGGGAACCAACGGCGAGCGCGAGATGGCTTACTCGCTCTATCTTGCAGGCTTCGACGTTAAGGACGTGATGATGACCGACCTTATCAGCGGCCGCGAGACTCTCGAGGACATCAACATGATTGTGTTCTGCGGCGGTTTCTCTAACTCTGACGTGTTAGGCTCTGCCAAGGGATGGGCAGGAGCGTTCCTCTTCAACCCGAAGGCTAAGGAGGCTCTCGACAAGTTCTATGCCCGCAAGGACACCCTGTCGCTCGGCATCTGCAACGGCTGCCAGCTGATGGTTGAGCTCAACCTCATTAATCCTGAGCACGAGAAGAAGGCCAAGATGCTGCACAACAACTCACACAAGTTTGAGAGCAGCTTCCTAAGCCTTGACATACAGCAGAACAACAGCGTAATGTTCGGCTCGCTGAGCGGCAACAAGCTGGGCATCTGGGTGGCTCACGGAGAAGGCAAGTTCTATCTGCCCGAAGGCGAAGACAAATATAACGTTGTTGCAAAATACAACTATGCCGAATATCCGGGCAACCCCAACGGCTCTGACTATGCCGTTGCAGGTATCTGCTCAGCCGACGGACGCCATCTGGCAATGATGCCTCACCTTGAGCGCGCCATCTTCCCGTGGCAGAACGCATGGTATCCGGCCGACCGCCGCAACGACGACGTTACGCCGTGGATTGAGGCCTTTGTCAATGCGCGCAAGTGGATTGAAGAGAATAAATAATAAACAAGCAAGCTGAAAAGTAAAAAGACAAGAGCCCTGTCATGACGGCCGTCAGCACAGCCCGTGGCGCCTTTACTGTAAGGCGGTGCGGCAAAGGCCGGACAAGGCGGAGCGCGTGTCTTTTTACTTTTCGTTTTTAAACAACTAAAACAAGGATGAGCAACTTTTATTTAGAGAGCTTCAAGACTTTTTTCAAGATAGGCCTGTTCACCCTGGGCGGCGGCTACGCCATGATTCCTATAATAGAGTCGGAGGTGGTCGACAAGAAGAAGTGGGTGAGCAAGGAAGACTTTCTCGACATTATAGCCATAGCCCAGAGCTGTCCGGGCGTGCTCGCCATCAACGTGAGCGTGTTTATAGGCTACAAGATGAAGAAGGTGAAGGGCGCCGTGTGTACCAGTCTGGGCACAGCCTTGCCCTCGTTTCTTATCATTCTGGCCATAGCCATGTTCTTCCATCAGTTTGAGGACAACAAGGTGGTTGCGGCCATATTCCGCGGCATACGTCCGGCTGTTGTGGCTCTCATAGCCGTGCCTACGTTCAAGCTGGGACAGAGTGCCAAGATCACTCTTACTAACTGCTGGATACCCATTGCCGGTGCGCTGGCTATATGGCTGCTCGGCGTCTCGCCCATACTTGTTATCCTCATTGCCGGCATCGGCGGCTATGTCTACGGCAAGTATATAAAGCCTACGGAGTGACATTAATCTAAAAAAATGACGAACCAAATAAAGAGCATATTCTTATGATTTACCTGTATTTGTTCATAACGTTCTTTCAGATAGGTCTGTTCGGCTTCGGCGGCGGCTACGGCATGCTCTCGCTCATTCAGGGCGAGGTGGTGCACAATCACGGATGGCTCACCACGGGCGAGTTTACCGACATCGTGGCTATAAGTCAGATGACGCCGGGCCCTATCGGCATCAACTCTGCCACCTACTGCGGCTATACTGCCGTCCACAATGCCGGCTACGGCTACTGGATGTCTATCCTCGGCAGCGTAACAGCCACCTTTGCACTGGTGCTGCCGTCGCTAATACTAATGATTCTGATATCGCGCCTGTTCATGAAATATATGAACACGCCCACAGTTCAGAGCGTATTCTCAGGCCTTCGTCCTGCCGTTGTCGGACTGCTCGGCGCTGCCACTCTGCTGCTTATGACTCCCGAGAACTTCAGTGCCCCGTCTGTCAATCCCTGGCAGTTCTGGATTAGCTGCTTCCTCTTTGTGGCAACCATGGTGGGCACGTGGCATTTCAAGATCAATCCGATACGCATGATATGCTACAGCGGCTTTGCCGGGCTGATTCTGTTATATTGATAAACATAGTTTGAGATAATATCCCCTTGGCTCTTCGGTTGTGAGGAGTTGAGGGGATTTTTTTATTGCATAATTTCCGTAAATACAGATTCCGCTTTACGCAAAACGCCATCAACGGCATTGCAAAAGGTAGCTTTTCACATACTCAAAGGTGGCCTTTTGCATTATGAAAAGGCATGTTTCGCAGTATGAAAGGCTACTTTTTGCGCCATGTAACATGGCGGCAGAGAGCATAAGCAAAAAAGTTTTTGTTAAAAACTCGTCACTCGTCACATCATGGTTTAATGTGCTGTCTGTCAGAATGTTATGGTGTGACGAGTTGATCCTGTAACTCGTCACCGCCGGAGACAGCAGGGCTTGCGTGACGAGTTGGAATCTCAACTCGTCACACTCTAATGCTTTGTAAATCAGAAGGTTATACGCTGATGTGACGAGTGATGAGTTTTTAAAGAAAAATAATTACGCTTTATATTCCTGCTTTGGGTTGACTTCATGCAGGCCAACACCTGTTTTTAGTTGACTTAGCCCGTGTTATCGCTATTGCCGGTTGACTTTATGCGCCATTGTCTGTTATTTGTTTTTGCGTTGCCGTATGCTTAATGATTGATGTTAAGTGCCGATAGTCAGTATGAATATATAGCGACAAAATAAAATTCCGGCAGATTTTTTAATGTCTGCCGGAACATGAAGCATTGTCCTGTTATAAGCCTACTTAATTAGATTTGTGGTATTTCGGAAAAACTCTTTAATGTCTTTATATTGTTACGTCATATCTGATGTTTGTCATTTCTTCTTTTTGCATCCCTTGCATAAGTTGATAAATTCTGCAAGATTGATACCAATATGTGTGGATGTGTAGAATGCTTTTGCACCCGTTGTGGTTTTATATACAGGTGTAAGACCTATTGACGTTCCAAAATATATTCCTGCAATACACATAGAGAAATCGAAGTTTAAGCCGAAACGGTTGAGCTTCAGACCATCAGGTACACTAGGCGCACTGCTGCCTGCAGCAGGCGAGAAACGGTATGAACCATTTGTGCGCATTTCGCCGGAGAATCCGACGTTGATGCAATAAGATGAGTAATCGAGCTGGTATGATAGCATGACCGGTATACGCAGTATTCCGTAGTTCATATTATTGCCTGACGCTTTTTGATCAAGTTTTGTGAAGTTAAGCATGTCGCCCTGCATGCTTGCTGCGTAGTTCTTATCGAAGCACATGTGTACCCATGCTAGTTGAACGCCTCCTATTAGTCCAAACGTGTTGCTCTTATTGAATGGCAGGGCAAACGACCACGGCGTTATACCTATTTCAAACGATTTGCTTCTGCGGCTGTAGATGCCGTCACCATTGTCTGAGCATTTTTTATTGCCCATAAAATTGTATCCATACCATATTGTCGGCAGGTAAGGGCGGAATTTCAGGTTCTGCATTACTTCTGTAGGAACTAAAGGTGAGCCGACATATATTTGCTCTACTTCCTGTCCGTCTACATATTCCATTTCGCGCGTCTTTGTGAATTCATAGCCGTTTTTGTCGTACACCTTTACAATAGTTTTGCTGTCCTGCACGTCTACAACTATTTTCTTGTCTTTCACGTTGAACGTAGTGTCGTTGGCCTCCTCGGCGTATGCTGTGGCAGAAAGTATGAGTGCCGTAAATAAGAATAGCAGTTTCATCATTAATGTGTTTTAGGGTTATTGTTTGTATTATATACGTATGCCCAGTCCGAACGACACGGGATAGCATTTGGGTGCAACGCTTGTCTTGAGCAGCGGCGTGAGAGCCGTGCGTGCGTAGATCATCAGACAGCCGTAGCCGGCGCGTATGTCGAGGTTGAGGCCTACGGGATTCATGTTTATGTCGCCCGTCTCGGTGGTCTTGTTCTTTCCGATGAAGTAGCGCGAGTGGTCGTTCCAGCGCAGTTCGACAGACGGACCTATTGCAGCGAACATATCAGCGCCGCCGGTGCGCTTCTGCCACTCTAACATCACCGGAATGCGGATGAAGGTGTAGCTTATGTAGCTCTTCTTGAGCGTCTCGCCCTCTATCTGCCTCATGGAGGTTATGCCGTCGGTTGTAGACAGCACGTAGTTGTCCTGAAAGTGATGATGCACCTGACCTATCTGAAACGCCGATGTAAGCGCCAGCGGATTGGTTATTCTGAAGGCCAGACTGGTCAGCGTGAAGCCATATTCCCACGACTTTGAGTCGCGTGTGTGCATGCCGGCGTTGCCTCCCGTGCCCATCACGCTTCCGGCAAGCTGGCTGAAGCCCATGAAGAACAGCGGATAGTGGCTTCTGGGCTTGCTCTTCTTGCGGTTGAGGCTTTGCGGAATGAAGGGCGACGTTACATATACGCGCTCGATCTCCTGTCCGTCAACAAAGTTAGTCTCGTATGTGCGGTTAAACTTCTTGCCGTCGCTGCCGTAGACAGATATTTTTGTGCTTCCTGCTGAATCGTTTACAACAATCTTCTTGTTGTTCACCACGAATGTAGTGTCGCCGGTTTCGGCGGCCATGCCCGTCAGGGGCAGCAGCGCCGCCAGAAGTAGTGTCTTTTTCATATTTGTCATATTTATTGTTTGTTTCTTTGATTATGCGTAACACAGTTTCATTATGTCGTCGGGCGAGAGTTCGCCCTCAATGTATATCACCGTTCCCCGGTTGGGCTTCACCTTGCTGAACAGTATGTAGCGGTTGATGCCCTTGCTCTTTGGCGGCATTATGTAGTATCCGCTCACTATCTGGCCGTTCTCGACCACCTCGCGTATCTTCTTGGCGTTCTTTCTGTCGGCCTTCAGATAAGGCTCTATGCTTGCTCCGATGTTCTTGTAGGTAAGGCTCTTGTACACCTTCAGCTCATATCCCTTCAGCTTGGCGTTGTGCATCTCCACCATCTTGCAGCCCTTGGCATGTCCGAACCGCTGAAACACCTTGTTGACGTTAAGCCCCTCCTGCGCCATGGCTGGCGTTGCGGCCGTAAGGGTCAGTGCGGCTATGAGCAAGATGCGGCATAGCCCGTGCCACATAGTGCCGCTCCGTGCGCGGCTTGTGCCTTTGGCGTTGCGTCGTGTGGCCTCGCTGTTGCCGAAGTATGTGTTGACCGGCAGTCTGCATGCCGCGGCAAGGCGTGTCATGGCCGTTATCATTATCGCGCATACAACATCTATGGCGTCAGCATGCGTTGCCGGCAGTTGCGGGTTATAATATTGCTGTTTCATATCTCGGGTTAATGTTTTTTACATTGTTGTTTATATTATCGTCTTTCATGTGCCTGCATGAGGCGTTCAGCAGTAAGAGAGTGTCATTGGCGCATCAGTTCGAGCGCGCCAAAGTTGTCTTCCTCGTCAGAGGATACCATTTCGAGAGCCTTCAGGGCTTCCTCCTCAACCACCTTCTTGTTGGTGTACACCTTGCCGTCTATCACGGCATAGTTGTCGCTCTGGCGCGGCAGCGCGATCATCACCACCGCAATAAGTATGGCTGCCGCTGCCGTAATGGCCGTGTATATCCATCCGTGGCGGCCGGTCTTCTTTGCTTTGTTGAGGCTGCTGTCGGCTGTTGGGGCAGTCTCGGCGGCGTCGGCCCGTTCTTCGGCAATGTAGGCAAACAAAGCCTTGTATGGCATCCATTCCTCAGGAATGTTGTTGTCCCTGTTGGTAAAATATCCGCGCAGAGCCCTTTCCTCAGCCGATGAAGTCTCACCGTCGAGATATTTGTCGAGCAGCTGCTTAATATATTCTTCCTTTTTCATCACACTATAAATATCGTTCAAAGCGTCAGTAAATCTTTTCTCTTGGCCCTTATGGCCGTAAGTTTTATAAAGTCCTCACGTATCTTGCGGCGTGCCCTCGACAGGTTTTGCCGTAGGCTTTCGGCCGTGCATCCCGTGATTTTCATTATCTCAGAGCTTTCGTAGCCCTCAATCTCCTTCATCTTGAAAATCTGTCTTTGCAGCTCGGGCAGATGTTCAACGATAAGTCTTATCAGGTCGGCCTCGTCTTTGGCTTCGGCCCTGTGCCAGTCGTCGGCTGTCAGGCCTGTTGCCGAGGCCTTTCCGTCTTCCAGCCGGTCGTGGCGCCACTGGTCGCTGTATTTGTTGCGCAGCATGGTCATGGCCAGTGCCCTTTTGTTTTCATACCGGTCGAGCGTAGCCCGCATGCTCCAGAGCTTGAGCATCACCTCCTGCACCAGGTCCTCAGCGCTGTAGTCGTCTCCCGTAAGCTTGCGTGCCAGCCCTTTCAGCTCGTCGCGCATGGGTATTATTATGCGGTTAAATTCTTCCGGTTTCATCATTGTTTCATAAAGGTAACGTATGACGCGGAAAAACGTGACATCAAAAAAGAACTTTTTTTTAAATTTGTTTTGAAAAGCTGGATTGAAGCCGGGCTGCCGATGACGGCAGAAGCTTGCGGATTGCATTGTCTTAACTTCAATCGGTTGATTTGGGCTTGATGTTATCATAGCTCCGTCGTGCCTATGTTGAAAGCCTGTTGTGATAGGTCTTTCCCGTGCTCGTCTGCCGATGCCGGCTTGTGTTTATAAAAATAAGAACGGCCGGAGAAAATTTCCCCCGGCCGTAATATGGTCTGCCATGATGCGGCGTCTTTACTTCTTCATAAACTTATATCCCCTGACGTTGCCGTCGGCTGATTTTACAGTGGCAATGTATATTCCTGCCGGAAGCGATGACAGGCTGACAACGTTGCCTTTGGCAGTCAGTGTGGTGCGGCCTGCCGTGTCGCTGATAGCTATGCTCTTTGTGCCTTTGGCGGCTCGCAGTTCGTTGCCCGATATCATTATGCTTTCGCCCTTGCCGGTAACGGCTGTTACGCCTGTTCCTGTAGAGCCGGTGTATATGCCTATGTTGTCGAGCAGCAGGCAGTCGCCGCCTTTGGTTCTGAGGCGTATTGCTATATAGATGTCCTTGCCGTCATAGTCGGCCAGACTTATTCCGCGTGTCTTCGGTTCTGCTGTCTCGCCCTCAACGTTGAGCACTTCTGTGTATGCTGCGCTGTTGTCTTCGGTGGCAGACACCATTATCTGATAGTCCTCAAGGAACTGCTGATTGAAAGAGTTTGCGTCCCACACGAGATAGCTGTCTTTGCCTTTGATGCTTACCTTCGGCATTATGAGCCAGCGGTCGGCCTGGTCGGTGCCTTCGAGCCATGATGTTCCTGCCAGCATATATTCGCCGAACACGTTATGCTCTACGATGTTGAACAGACCCCATCCGTCTGCGTTAAACTCGTCGCCGGCTGACGGGTCTACGGTGCCGTTGTCCTCGGCGCGGAATGTGAAGTCAGATGGAAGTTTGCCGTCCTCAAAGTCCCAGAATTTCACTGGCTTGCTTACCGCGGTGAAGTCTTTTGTCAGCACGTTGTTGTCGGCGTTCTCGTCGTTGTCGTTCGCAACTTCCACCTTCAGCTTGTGGCTGCCGTCGCTCAGGTCTGCCAGCAGGCCGCTGAACGTAACGGTTGTGGCGCTCTGAGCCTTCATGGCGATGGTGCTGTCTTTAACGGCCACGTCATCGATGCTAACTGTTACTTTGGCGTCGAGGTCGGCTACGCCGCTGTTGGCCAGGTTGAATATCACGTCCTTGAGGTTGCTCTCGCGCACAAAGTCGTAAGGACTCTGAAGGTCGGAAACGGCAAGGTCGTTGAGGTTGCTTTCAACCTTCTCGAACGAAACGTCGTCAACGAGAATGAGGTTCTGGTTCTTGTCGCTGAACGCATAGAAGCCTAAATAGATGGTCTGTGCCTTGTCGAAATGAACAACGTTGACAGACTCCTCGTATTTGTTGTTCAGAATAGGGTTGAACTCCACAATCTTATTGGTCATTGCCTCAGGCTTGGCCTCGTTGCCCCAGTATACGGACATCTTCTCGGGATAAGAGTCGAGGTTTGAATACCAGAACTTCAGCACGTAATAGCCCGGTTCAACGTTTATCGGGTCGAGCATGGCCCAGTCGTCGCCGCTGTTGTTTGAGTCATAGCCGTAAGCCAGACATCCGTTGCCGGTGTGCGCCATGTTGAAGAAGCCTGATTCGATGCTTACATCCCATGTGCCCTCGTCGTTGTTGAGGTTGTAGAAGGTGAAGTCCTGCGTGTTCTCCGAAGCCTCGAAGCCCATTGTGTAAGGAGCATTCAGCGGTGCCTTGTGCCTTACCGAGGTGTAGCATGTGTCGTTCGTGTGGTCGAAGTCGTCGGGATGAGTGGCCCATGCCTTTATTTCGTATGTGGTCAGCGGGGCAGAGAGGTCGGCTTTGGTCTTGAACGTATATTCAAGTGTCTCGCCGGCTGCGAGCGGCTCGCTCACAGTCTCGTTGGCAATCTCCTTGCCGTCAACTGCAAACGCTACGTCAAACCCGCTCAGGTTAGTGCGTCCGCTGTTCTTTATCGCCACCTTTACTGTCTCCTGTCCGAGGCCGTAGCCCGTGACAGGGCTCAGTATCTCTGCAACTTTTATGTCTGTCGGGTTGGCAATAGGCTCAACCGTAACTGAGCAGAGATAAAGATAGTCCTTGTAAGCCGTAGATGTGGCGCGGAACGCTATGTGGAACGGTTCGCCGGCCTTGGCGTCAACGATAAAATAGCCCGACTGCTCGTCTTTCTTTATATTGTCGTATGTAGCCTCCTTGCTGGTCATGTCTTCCACGGTGCCGCCCTTGCCCGAGTACACCTCCATGCTCTCGCCATACATGCTTCCGCTGAATGTGTATTTCACTATCAGCGTGCCGGTCTCGCTTGGCGTTATGGCAGGCGAAATCAGCCAGTCGTCGCCGTTGTTGAAGTAGTCGTACTTATAAGCCACTTTCGACGGGGTGCCTTCTTCGTTGAAGAGCCATGTGGCGCCGTCGCTGTTGGCATCAACCACGGTCCATGCGTTGAACTCGTCAACCGTCTCAAATGCTGTTGTATAGATTGCGTCTGCATGTGCAGAAACAACCGACAGCATAAGGAAAAGTAAAAACGTAGATATCTTCCTCATAATAATAATGTTGGGGCTCACTTGACAATAAAGCCTGAACGCCCGCAAGGCTGATCCCCCTTTAACCTTACGAAAGTTGGCCTGATGAAATGTTTAGATTATAAATATAGTAAAAGAATCGTTATGTATGGTTGCAAAATGAAATACTTTAATTAAAATTAACTCAAAAATGAAAGCAAACAGAAGTTTGGTAGATAATATGTGATATATGGAACAAACAACGTGAGACATAAGACGGCGACAAAATGAAGCAGAAAGACGGCCGAAAGCATGAATAGAAATAGATAAAACCGTCTATAGCTTAATGAAATATTGTGGCTTGGTAACGTTGAAAAATACATCTCCTGTAATGTTCTGCGTTTGGTGTTTTTGATAAATAAAGCAAACGGAGCTTGTAAACATTTATGACATTTTCCGTCCGTTTGACGCTCTCAGAATGGCGATGTCTGTCCTCAATCCACTTTTTGCCTTGAAAATCGCCATATTTTGCCCATTTCTGTTAAGTCGTTGTCCTACAGATATTTACATGAAAATACATCCAAAATATCAATAGTTAAAAAACATTACTCTGCCGTTTACCACTCAAAAGTGCCCCATTTACGATGCGTTACCCATCGCCTTTCGCATCAAAAGCAATCGTTTTAGCAGTAAAAAACGATTATTTTAGCTTGGTTTTATGAGGTAAAAGTGAATATAAGTTAATATATTTATTGTGTAAAGGCTGTTGTTTTAACTTTCGTTATAATTTAATTTTCTAGATTGAGAAAATATTTTGTTATGATTATTTATTTGGTGGTGAGTGGATTGCTCAATATAACAATTTAGTATATAAATAAAAAGAGAATGCCCGATTAGATACATTCTCTTTTGTTTATAAAGGTATATATATCGAAAATCTTTCAATAACTATAGCTATATGATGAAAAGAAAAATAATATTTAATCTTCGCTATTTTTTAAAGGAGTAAAAAAATCATTAATTTTATTTCTATCTGTGACCAGATGACTCATAACTGATTTTACGTGACTTAATTTTTCATTTAGTTTATTCCGCAATTCTATTTGTTTATTTAAAATATTTATTTCTTTTTTTATATTAGCGGTAGAGATATTTGATTTACGTCGTAACATTCTCATTAAGAATATAATCATTTTAAATTTATTATCATTTAGATACCAAGATTTAGAATAATAGTATTTATCATAAAGTTTTATATATAGTGATAATGGCATTTTAGTTGAAATTATTTTAACTTGTTCCTCTAAAACATTGTTTTCCGTTTCTAATTCATTAATTTTCATAATTAATTTAGGTAAGAATGTTTTGTTTAAATTACGAATTCTAGTAATGTATTTCGATGGATTTACTTGGGTTGGCAATTCTTTTATATTATCAATAAATAATAGAGCTTCTGAGATCTTATTACTTTTTGCAATCCAAAATTCGTCGCCTTCTACAAGTTCTGTTGATTTATGAAAATACACTCCAGAATAATTGTTTTCTCTAATTATATTATCGAAATAACAATATGAGGCATTAATGTATTTTTCAAGTTCAGTTACCATTTTTTCAAGGTGTTCTATAATCCAATGAAAGATGTAATTGTCATTCTGCTCAACAATAGCATTGTAGAAATCAATAGAGTCATTTATCAAATGATTCCATTCATTATATTCTAAGTTATATTCATATGTGTGAGATGTAATTGTTCTAAAATTGGCATACCGATATGTAATCAAATTTGAATAAGGTGCTAATTTAACTCCTTTATAGTATATGGATTGTTGAAAATAGCTATTTGTTCCAAAACCGAAATTAGTATTAATAATGAATTTAATGTCTTTATTAAAAGCCCATTCAAATGTCGTCCATCCTCCATAACGATGAGAATAAGCAATAAGTTTATCTTTATATTTATTTTTTAATTGATCTATGGCATCTTCAAATAGTATAGCTTCATACCGAAGATCTGAATTTGGTATACTTTGTTCAACAGACACTTTTGGAAGACAACTACAATATGCACTATACAAGTTTGTTGCATAATTATGAAATTTACATAATTCTTCATCAGAAATTGTTCTTTGGGAATTTGTAGATATTGAAATCTTATGTAGTTTAGATTTTTCGTCTTCTTTAATTATTGCATATATTATTTCTGACATAACTATTTTTTCTGCAAAGATATACTAAAATATAGAATAAATGATATATATATATTATTTCAATGAAATATTGAATATGTCGCATGAAAAATTGCTATCAATACATTTTCTTATTAAGGACAAAGATATTATTCTTTGCTGTCCGTCAACGATGTCGTAGCTTAGCCCGCTTGATTTATCGTGTAAGATTATAGTTCCAACTCGGTATTTAAATTTAAAATTGTATTTTTGGTAATCAGTTATTGCATCTGAAATATCATTCAGTAATGCGTCTATGTTTTGCGTTGTCCACTTATATGGCCTTTGATAATTAGGGATAACCAGAGGCATTTTTAGCAGATTGTCAACACTTAGAATTTTTGCCATGTTTTGTGTATTTTGTAAAAATGCAGGATAAATAATAATCATAAATCTTCAGGCATAGGGATGACAAGTATAGAGTCGCTGCACCGTATTCCATAAAATACGTCGCGAACACGGCCCTGCTGTGGAATCAGAATGCCTTTCTCTATCAAATCTTTAATATCGCGCACTGCCGTATCAGGCGATACTTTTACACGCTTTGCCCAGTTCTTGGCTGTCAGTTTTCCGGGGTAACCGTCTAAGTATATATTAAGAACTTCACGTTGTCTCTCAGACAGAATGGTTTCGGCATGGTTTTGCCAGAATATTGCCTTATTTAGCACTTTCGACAACGTTTCATCAGATTGCTCGACAGAACGTAGCAGACAGTCAAGATACCAGACAATCCATTCAGTAATGTCACAATTTCCTTTTTGTGTTTCCTCCAGTATGTCATAATATTGTTTTTTGTCTTTGTTGATTTGATGCGATATACTGAAAAAACGCATTTTTGAGTCTTCTGCTTGTGAAAGTGCCATATCAGCAATGGCTCGCCCGATTCGTCCGTTTCCGTCATCGAAGGGATGGATGCATACAAACCATAAATGGGCTATTGCCGATTTTACATAGCCGTTATGGGCATCTGAATTGAACCAGTCAAGAAACAAATTCATCTCATCGCTTATTTTTTCAGGAGCAGGTGCTACATAATGCACCTTTTCACGGCCGAACATTCCTGATATAACTTTCATTTCTCCGCTTCGATATTTTGCCACGTCTATTTTCGTAGGGCCGCTCCAGCCCGTCGGGAACAGGCAGTTATGCCAGCCGAAGAGTCTTTCGTTGGTTAAAGGCTTGTTGAAATTAATGGTCGCATCAAGTGCCATTTCAACCACTCCGTCTATATAGCGGGAAGATTCTGTAGAATTCTGTATTTGTACTCCAAGTTTGCGGGCTACCGATGAGCGCACCTGCTCGCTGTTCAATTCTACTCCTTCAATTTCTGATGATGCAATGATGTCATGGGAGATTGATTCCACCACGGCAGACATCTTGTCGTTAAAGCCTATTAGGCTAAGACGCCCCATCAGATAGCCCACAGCCTTGTGAACTTTGTTTAGTTCCTCGCCAACACGTTCTTTGTTCCACGAAAAGTGGGGCCATTCTTTATGTTCATATATATACATAGGCAGAATTGTTTTTTGCAAATATACAGTTTTGCGGACAATTAACCGCATATTTTGCGGCTTATTGTCCGCAAAGAACGATGATTTTAATGATTTAGTTATGTAAAATATAATTTGTATCTGTTGTTTGTGCAATGTATTTTGTTGGTCTTTCATTGGCTCACCCGATAAATAGTGGGGAAAGAAAAAAAAATCTTATCTTTGCATCATGGAAAATTCAATGTTAGAGTCTTTGGTAAG